>FLNX01002284.1_pt1 | contig 16750 bp, 10 predicted proteins | sample 1140341 | NCBI WGS metagenome assembly FLNX01 (sample SAMEA3878208, study PRJEB12797) | bioreactor metagenome | biome: Moose rumen | place: Sweden | collected 2011-10
AAGCGTCACAATCGATGGCGGCAACGGCAATGATTCCATTACCAACAGCGGCGAGAGAATTTCAATAAACAGCGGCGGCGATGATGATGTCGTTTCCAACATTGCCTCGAACGTCACGATTCAAGCTCAAGACGGCAACGACTCCATTACCAATGAAGGCGCAAGCGTTTCAATCAACGGCGGCGACGACAATGATACTGTCAAGAACAGCGGCTCCAACGTAACTATTGACGGCGGTGCGGGCAACGATTTAATCAGTCTTGCCGCCTCTGCAAAAAATAATGTGATTGTTTATACCAACGGAGACGGCAACGACGTTATTCAAGGATTCAATTCAACTTCGACGCTTGAAATTTCGGGCGATTATTCCACAGAAAAGAGCGGTAATGATATTGTCGTGACGGTCAGAGACGAAAAAATCACTCTGCAAGGCGCGGCGGCTTTATCGAACGTCAATATCGTTGAAACTCCCGTCAACGTCAATAATTCTCTCGGCAACAAGCTCCTGAGCGGCGGCAACCTCAACGATACCATTTTCAACAGCGGTCAAAACGTTACAATAGACGCGCTCGGCAGCAACGATTCAATCAAAAACGACGGCAAAAACGTCAGCATAAACGGCGGTGCGGGTCGCGATTCAATCAACAGCGCGGGCGACAACGTGACTATCGACGGCGGCGCGGACAACGATATCATTTACAATTCCCGTATCGGCTCCGGTCTTACAATCGACGGCGGCGACGGCTCCGACACAATTAGCAACTTCAGCCGATATTCGTCAATCAACGGTGGCGCGGGCGACGATTGGATTCAAAGCGGGGCAAAGTACGTTACAATCGACGGCGGAGACGGCAAAGATACAATCCAAAACTATACAAGGCTCACGACAATCAACGGCGGCGACGGCGACGATTCGATTGAAAACGAGGCACAGGAAGTTTCAATCGATGGCGGCGCGGGAAATGATTTTATAAGAAGTTATTACGACAGGTACGTTACAATCACAGGCGGCATCGGCGACGATACTATTATGAGCAGCGGCTACAATGCTTTGTTCAACTACAACGCGGGCGACGGCAACGACTTGATTCGCGGTTTCAAATCAAATTTTACGCTCTCGATTGCGGACAATTTTTCCACAGAAAAGAGCGGCAACGATATTATTGTAACGGTCGGCGAAGGCAAAATCACTTTGGAAAGAGCCGCGAGCTTGCAAACTGTCAATATCGTTCAAAATTTAATTAGTATCAATAATACTGACGACAACAAGAAACTGACAGGCGGCAACCTCAACGACACGATTTTCAACAGAGGTCAAAACGTCACGATTCAAGCTCAAGGCGGCGATGATTACATTTGGAACATTGGCAGAAATGCGACAATCAACGGCGGCGCAGGCGATGATGCGATTAACAATCTCGCTTCCAATGTGACAATCAACGGCGGCGCAGGCGATGATGCGATTAACAATCTCGCTTCCAATGTGATAATCAACGGCGGCGACGGCAACGACACCATTCCTAACGGAAGCGAAAACGTCACAATCATTGGCGGCAGCGGCGATGATTCCATCAGCTTGGCAAGTGTCGCGAAAAATGATTTGATTCAATACAACGCGGGCGACGGCAACGACACGATTCACGGCTTCAATGAAACTTCGACGCTCGAAATTTCGGGTGCTCTCCATTCCACAGAAAAGAGCGGCAACGATATTATTGTTACGGTTGGCGAAGGCAAAATCACTTTGGAAGGCGCGGCGAGTTTGTCTTCTGCCAATATCATTAACGGCACGTATGCGATTTTCACGGTTAAGGATTCCAAAGTCACTGCCGCCATTCCTCAATCGGTCGAAGGCGACGCGTATCAATTCAACGCGGAATTAAATCTGCTGACGCTCAACGACAACTTGAAAGAATATCCCGTCGCGGTGAGAAATGAAGATGATTCTTCCGTCAAAGTGAGCGGCTCTTTCGGCTCGGCAGAATTGAGCGGCACCGGCACTCTCGAATATCAAGTTGACGGCGCAAAAAATAATTTGACTTTGACGAGCAAGACTTACGGCGACAAAATCACGTTCAGAGAAGATGCGGCGTTCACTTACGGCGAAATTCAAGTCGATTTGCTCAATGGCAACGTCCTTTCGACGAAGGGCGAAAAGGAAATTTCCTTCGACAACAATTCTTCAGCAAGCGTCACGGCTCCCGAAGGTGCCAAAATCAACATCAACGCGGGGACATTTACAATCAACAATCTGTCGATAAATTCTTTGACCAACGGCGCGGGCACAATCACTGTAACTGCGGACGGCTTGAGCTTTGAAGGTTACGGCGTGCAATTCGTTGATTTGGAAGTTGCTCCGGAAAGTTTCTTCAGCAAACTCGCGCCGATGACAGTCAATTACAATTCCGCCGATAAAAGCTACACGATAAAAAATTCCGCGCAGGTCAAAACTCTCTCTGACGATTTCACAAAGCTGACGCTCGCTCTCGGCGACGATACCCAAGCCAATTTCAAAGTCAACGACAAAGAATTTTTGGTTTCAAGCACCGCAGATAATATTAACGTCGTCGAGGCGAACGGGAACACATTCAAGATTCAAAGCAAAGAAATTGACGCGGAAAAAATCGGGCGCGTGATCCTTGGCGAGCAAATTACTTTCAGCGGCACGGAAATAAATTTTGACGGCGTGAAAACAAATTACGCGCAGAATAAGCCCGCAATTTATTCGCTTGACGGAAAAGAAATTTCAATCAGCGACACGGCGACTCTTTCGACGGGCGAAGAGACCAAAACTTTCAAGTGCGAGGCGGGAAGTTACGTCGTCAACGGCAAGAGTTTCGAGACTTCGGCGGATTTAACGTTCACTGCCGACACGAACGAAATTAAAATCCCGTTGAACGACGCGAGGACAGAAATTTATTTTGACGGCGTGAAAATCAACGGTGTTGCCGGCGGCGGAGAAGTTGTTTTCGATTTGGCGAACGATAAAATTTCAGTCCCGGACAGCGCGACGCTTAATATCACTTCGTCCGAAGAGATTAAATTAAATCTTGCGGCGGGCAGTTTTACAATCGACGGCAAGACAATCATCACCGACAACGCGCTTGAAATTACAGCCGACAAGGACAACATAAAAGTTCCGCTGAATGAAAATTCATTTACGATAAACGACGCAAGAATTGCGGGCACGGGCACGGTGACGATTGACAACACGGACGAATACTTTTTCTCAATTCGTTTGCCTGACGGCGCGTTGGTCGAAAATGTAAGCGACAATACTTTTGAGCTGAACGGCAAAGACAGCTTTGCTTACTTCGGCGACACGAATAAAAAAGTTCAGATGACCGAAAACGGCACGGCTTATATCGGCTACGATAAAGAAAACAGCATTACCGTAGGATTAAATGCGCTTTTGTTCGAGCAGGCTGAAATTCAAGGCAATGACGCTTGGACGGTCGAGACTTCGGGCACGGGCGGCATTGACAAAATTACGGGCATAACGAGCGGCGCGACAATTTCGGCTTCGACAGAATACGTTGACGCGGGCGATGTGCGCTTTGAAGTTGAGACGGACGGCGCGGGCGACTTCACCATTTGCGGAGAAAAATTCACTGCAACCGATAAAAATACTTATGTCGTTTATGGCAATTCCAATGACGAAATAAAAGTTGCTCCGCTTGCCGAAGAATACAGCGATGATGATTCCGAGCCTGCAGGAAAGATTTATCAATTCGACGCGGCGGGCGATTACACGATCAACGGAATTACATTCCACGCGGAAGAAAATTCCAAAGTGCAGACGATAACTCGCGGCGTTGAGTTCGATTTATCGACGGGCGCATTCCAATACGACAGCATGACGCTTGACGGCAACGGCTCCGCGCAGATTTATCGCTACAACGCGAACTTGATTTCGTTGACGGACGGCGCGAAAATCAGCGGCGATGAATCCAAATATTATAATCGGAAATTCGAGTTTGAAGGTACGATTGAGCTTGGCGACAAGAAATTTGAGAGCAATTCTTCAACGAGATGCATACTGCTGAATCTTTCGGACACGGTAGAAGGAACTGCTTACACTCTGAACGGCTTTATCGTCGGCGATGAATATGTCGAGATCCAAAATGATTGTTATGAAAGTGTTAAGATTGTCGACAATAAAATAACAGCTGTCGAAGGCGTCAAGGCTTCGGCGGAAATATACGGCAACGGCTTGGCAAATGCTTCTGTCACGGCGGCGGAGAGCGGCGAATTTGCGATAAGCGGCAAGATATACAACATAAGCGACGACAGCGACGGCGTAACCTTTGTGATGAATTCTCATAGCGGTGTTGCTGAAATTAACGGGCTTGAAGGTTCGGTTGAGGGAAATTTTGAAAATGGAATCAGCATAAACGGCAAGGCAGTTCGCTTGACGGGCGCAAGTTCAGTAAAAGTTACGAGCGACGGCGAAAACATTACGGAAATTTCAAATGTCGCGGGCGATTTGGTCACGGCGGACGACAAAACTTATCGGAAAAATGTTCGCGTTTATGAATTGGGCGGCGCGGAAAAATTAACGACTTCAGCCGACGGCACGATTATTTTCAGCGGAAATAAATTCGAGACTAGCGCGGGCAAAACTTTCAACTTGGACGATTCGGGCAACATTTCCGGGCTCGAAAGGGCGCAAGATGAAAATTCGTTTGAAAGTTTCTCGGAGTCTGACGAGGAAGATTTTTCCACAATAGATCTTTCGACAACGGACGAGTTTGAAGAAGTTTTCGGCGACTTTTCCGAAGGACTGACAGTCAACGGCGTTTTTGTCAAAGTGACGGACAGCACGAATTTTGTCGTTAAGGACGACGAGGAAAATGTTTACATTGAAACGACAGCCGCCGATACTTTCACGATAAACGGCAAAACTTTTGAGACTTATGCCGACAAAACGATTTTCAAATTGGACGCGGACGGAAATGTTTGCGAAATCGTGACGGACAGTTTTTATCCCGACGAAGAAGTTTATTTGATAGAAGGCGACTTCAACGACGAAATAATTTTCAACGGGAAAAAATTCTGCGTGACGGGCACAAACGACGCGAGCATTTTCATTGGCGAAGAGACGCTGATTGGTATCGAGCTTGCGCGAAATTCTGTTGAAGTGGTTGAGAACGGCGGCGCGACTGAAATTGCGTTGAGCGGCGAGGGCGAAATAACAATCGGCGATAAAACTTTCGGCACGGCGGAAGATTTTGGCGGCTTCTTGCAAATAAATTCGGCGGGCAATGTTTATTCGTCAGATTATTTTGTAGGAACATTGAGCGGCAAACTCGGCGGGCTTGAACTTGAAGGAGTTACAATCGAAAGCGAAGATTCTTTCAGCGTGACGAGTGACGGCGAAAAAATCTCCGCGATTGAAAATCTCCAAAACGGCTCCTTCACTTGCGGCGAGTTGGACGGCATGACGATTAACGGCGCGGAAATTTTTGCGGCTAATTCGGAAGAAATAAAGGCAACGGTTATCGACGGCGAACTGAAAATTTCCGAGCTTGCAAACAGTGCGAACGTCTCCAATTCCGACGGCAAAGTTAATTTCGTGACCAAAGAGAGCGGCGAATTTTTCATCGGCGAAGATAATTTCAAAGTTACGGGCGATAATTCGGTAACCTTCGCGGCGGACGAAGAAGGCAAAGTCAAAGAAATTTCCGACCTTGACGAAAACGCGAGCTTGCAGACGGCTTCGGGCGGCGAATTCGTCGTGAACGGCACAACTTTAACTGCAAAGGCGAACAGTATTTTTGTCGGCTCGGAAGATTCTGCAAAACTGGATATTGCGGGAGAAATTTTGAACAAACTCATCGAAGAAAATTCGGACGAAATTATTTTTGTGGACGGCAAGGAAAATATCACGCTCAAAGGCGGCGAAGTGGCAGTTGTCGAAGATACGGCGGGAAAAGTCAACATAAAGGCAAGCAAAGGCAAAGATACAATTTACACGGCGGGAGAAAATGTCGACATTGATTTGAAGTCGGGCGGCGCGACAGAAATTTTTGCGGCTGAAGGTCGAGTTACGGTTGAGAATTACAACGAGCAAAACGGCGCGGCATTTTTGACTGAAAATGAAAATATCGCCGAAGCGGTTAAGGAAAATTCAATCGCCTTCGACAACGGACGCTTGACAGTCAATTCCGCAAAAGTGACTTTCGCCGAAGACGCCGATTCAAAAGTTATAAATTTCTTCGACGCGGACGGCGATTTGCAAAAAGTCGGATTCACCAAAGGCGCAGCACTCAACTTAAGCACTCGGCGTGAAAGTTTTGTGCTCAAAGGCGATACCGATTCGACACTCAAGAGCGGCGGCGGCTCGGATACAATTTACGGCGGCGCAGGAAATGAAATTGACGCGGGCGCGGGCAGAAATCAAATTTATCTCGCGGAAAACGGCGAGTCGACAATTATTTTAAGCGGCGGAAAAAATACTGTCGAAAACTTCAACGCGACTTTCGACGGCGGCGATAAAATCTCCGTTGACGCGAAGAACTTCGATTTTAACTTTGACGGCGAAACTTTGACGGTCAAGAGCGGCAACGGCAGAGCATTTTTGGAAAATATTTCTTCGGAAGACGGCACGGCAAGAATTTTGACGATTGAAGACGGCGCAGAAATTAAAACTGCAATCGCTCAAAAAGATTCGATAATCGCGGTCGGCGAAGAATCGGCAGATATTTATTTCGGCAAAAAATCGGGCGTCGACTTCTCAAGTTATGACGAAACCTTGACGCTTGATTTAACCAAGAATTTTTACGGAATAAACAAAGTGACGGTCGGCGGCGGCTTGAATACTTTGATTGGTTCTTCGGCGAACGAAACTTTGACGGGCAACGGCGAAGGCACGACGGAATTTATTTTCCGTGAAGGCGGCGGGCGCGATGTCATTCAAAATTTCAACTTCGACGAGGACAAAATCAACGTCGGCTCGGACGCGGTTACAAATGTCGTGCTCAACAGCGCGGGCAACGTTCGCTTGCAACTTAACGGCGGCGAAGATTGGTTGACGATTGAGGACGCGCAGGGTAAAAATTTCCGAATCAACGATTTTGTTGCTGTGGTTGATAAAAATATTTCCTTTGACGACGAGGCAAATTATTTCGTGGCTTCCGCTCGCAAGGCAAGCGTTACGGTTGAGGACGAGGCGGAAATATGGCTTGATAATTCGCACGGGAAAATTTTTGTCGGAGACATAAGAATTTTGGATGCGACAAATTCGGACGGCAGAAATACTTTGGCGGGCAACAATCTTGATAACACAATCAGCGCGGGCAAAGGCGACGCAAGCTTATGGGGCGGCAACGGCGACGATTTATTAATCGGCGGCGAAGGACAAAATCTTTTCTTCTACACCAACGGCAACGATACCATTCAAGGCGCGAACGACGGCGACGCAGTTATTCTTTCAATCGCGACGCTTGATCAAATCAGCGGCACTTCCATTACGGCGAACGGCGCAACGATTAACTTTAAAGACGGCGGCTCTCTACAAATTAATTCCGCCGCCGACATTACTTACCAACTCGCTGACGGCTCAAAATATTCCGCCAATCACGAGCAAGCCGTTTGGCTGTCAAAATAAATTAAGTCTGTTCAAATTAAAAAAAGCCTCGCAAAACACGGCGGGGCTTTTTTCATTGAAGGTTTATTCTTTACATGGAGAAGATTTGCGGTTAAAATATCTGAATCATTATGACAAGGGGGCGCATAAATGTTTAATCGCGGCATGAGAAATATTTTACTGACGCCGTTTCTGATTTGGGCGGGATTATTTATTTTTATCCCGCTGATTTTTATTGTCTGGTACGGCGTGACGGATTATGACGGAAATTTTTCGCTGGCAAATGTCGGTTTGATTTTTGAACGCGGATATTTGGACGCATTGGAACTTTCAATCGCGCTTGCGTTAATCAGCACGGTAATTTGTCTTTTGCTCGCTTACCCGCTGTGTTTGATTTTGACGGAGCGTCAGCGCGACAACACGACGATAATTTCCTTGCTGTTCATTTTGCCGCTGTGGATGAACTCGCTTTTGTCGACAATGGCTTGGCAGACGATTTTGGAAGGCAACGGGATAATCAATCAGCTTATGCGGCTTTTCGGTTTGCCGGATTTGCAAATGATAAATACGCCGGGCGCAATCGTTCTCGGCATGGTTTATAATTTTTTGCCGTACATGGTTTTGCCGCTGTACATTTCGCTGACGAAAATAGATCGGAGCATTTTGGAGGCGGCGCAAGATTTGGGAGCCAATGCTTGGCAAAAATTTACAAAAATAATTTTGCCGCTGACTTTGCCGGGCGCGATAAGCGGAATAACGATGGTTTTCATTCCCGCGTTGACGACTTTTGTTATCAGCGCGCTTTTGGGCGGCGGAAAACTTTTATTAATCGGCAACATAATCGAACAGGAATTTACTTTCCAATATGATTGGCATGTCGGTTGCGCGTTGTCGGTGATTTTGATGATTTTTATCGTGTTGAACATGATTTTGACGGCGACATTTGATCCGATAAAGGAGGAGGAGGTTTAATGAAATATCTCAAGCAGATTTATCTTGCGATAATTTTTCTCTTCCTTTATGCGCCGATAGGAGTTTTAATCGCGCAGTCGTTCAATGCGAGCCGTTATCGCGGACATTGGACGGGCGTCACTCTGAATTGGTATGAAAAACTTTTCAGCGACAGCCGAATTGCCGACGGCTTTAGATTTGTTTAAGGGGAGGACGTTTGAATGAAATATCTCAAGCAGATTTATCTTGCGATAATTTTTCTCTTCCTTTATGCGCCGATAGGAGTTTTAATTGCGCAGTCTTTCAACGCGAGCCGTTATCGCGGACATTGGACGGGCGTCACTCTGAATTGGTATGAAAAACTTTTCAGCGACAGCCGAATTGCCGACGGCTTTAGATTTGTTTAAGGGGAGGACGTTTGAATGAAATATCTCAAGCAGATTTATCTTGCGATAATTTTTCTCTTCCTTTATGCGCCGATAGGAGTTTTAATTGCGCAGTCTTTCAACGCGAGCCGTTATCGCGGACATTGGACGGGCGTCACTCTGAATTGGTATGAAAAACTTTTCAGCGACAGCCGAATAGCCGACGCGCTGTCGAACACTTTATCAATCGGCTTGTTATCGGCGGGCATTGCAACGATTTTGGGCTTGATAACCTGCATTGCAATGAAAGAACTTTCGCGGAAATGGCGGGCGACATTTTTAAGCATAACGAACGTTCCGATTTTGAACGCGGACATTGTCACGGGAATTTCTTTAATGCTTTTGTTCATGGGCTTGGGTTTGAAATTGGGTTATGTTTCGATTTTGTTGGCGCATATCGTCTTCAACGTGCCTTATGTGATTTTGTGCATCATGCCGCAACTTATGGCGTTGGACAAAAGTTTTTACGAGGCGGCGTTGGATTTGGGCGCGAGTCCGTTCAAAGCATTTACGAGCGTCATTTTGCCCGAACTTCGTCCGAGCATTTTTGCGGGATTTTTATTGGCGTTTACAATGTCGGCAGATGATTTTATAATAACGCATTTCACGAAGGGCGCGGGCGTCGACACTTTGACGACGGCAATTTATGCGCAGTTGAAATTGGGCGTCCACCCCGAAATTTACGCGCTGTCGACTTTGGTATTTTTCTTTGTGTTGATATTTGTTTTACTCTTTGCGATAAATCGTCGCAAGCTGAAACAATTAGAAATTAGGAATTAGTAATGAGTAATTAAAAAGCAAAAACATTACTTATTACTCATTGCTAATTACTCATTATTAGGGAGGTTTTCTGAATGAAAAAATTTTTTATGCTCTTGTTGGTAAGTTGCCTTGCGCTCGGAGTCGCGGGTTGCGGTTCGGGCGGCGACAAAAAAGATGATGTCGTTTACGTCTACAGCTGGGGAGATTATCTTGATCCCGAAGTGCTGAAGGTTTTCGAGAAGGAAACGGGCATTCACGTTGTCCTTGACGAGTTCGACACAAACGAGAGCATGTATCCCCGCGTGGCGGAAGGCGCGGTTCATTACGACGTTATCTGCCCGTCGGATTATATGATTCACAAAATGATTGACAACGGCTTACTTCAGCCGCTTGACTTCACGAAACTTGAGAACGCCAAAAAAAATATCGGCGAAGAATTTTTCAAGCAGTCGGAAGCTTTTGATCCCGGCAACAAATATGCGGTGCCCTATTGCTGGGGAACGGTCGGCATAATTTACGACAAAACAAAAGTCACGGAGCCCGTTGACAGCTGGAATATTCTTTGGAATGAAAAATACGCGGGACAAATTTTAATGCAAGACTCTGCGCGGGATGCGATGATGATTCCGTTGAAACTCATGGGCAAAAGCATGAACGAAACCGATAAAGAAGTTTTGGCGCAAGCGCAGGAAATGTTGAAGAAACAAAAGCCGCTCGTTCAAGCTTATGTCGTCGATGAAGTCAAAGAAAAACTTATCAACTCGGAAGCGGCAATGGGCGTTGTCTTTTCGGGCGAGGCTTTGAATATTTTAAATGCCAATCCGAACATGGCGTTTGCAATTCCTAAAGAAGGCACGAACTTTTGGATTGATTGCTGGGTAATTACGAAAGACGCCGAGAATGTCGACAACGCGCACAAGTTCATTGATTTCATGTGCCGCCCCGACATTGCCGTCATGAATTTTGATTATCTCGGCTATTCGACGCCCAATACTGCCGTTCAAGAACTTGAAGAGGATGAAGAGATTAAAAATTCCCCGATAGCTTTCCCGTCGCCCGAAACTTACAAAGGGCAGGAGACTTACAAATATCTCGGCAACGAAATGGATGCGTATTACAACAATCTGTGGATGGAAATTAAGGTTGACTGATTAAAAAAATTTTTCCCCGTCAAAAATTTACGGCGGGGATTTTTTTGTTATAATGGAAAAAAATTTTAAGGAGGCGATTGTGATAAATGAATTTGAGAATTTGAGATCGCGCAGAAAATCTCGCCGATACGATTGGGCTGAAGGATTTAAAACCAAAAATGTATCAAAGCCGGATTATCAATCAATGCTCATGTCTGACGAAAAAGAAATTGCCGCCGCGACCGATAAGTACATAAAAAATTATGAGAAAGCACTTGCAGATTTTGAACAAAAAACTTCTTTGACGGCTTTAGACATGGGAATTTTAATGCTTGCCGCCTCTTTGCAAACTTTGCGTTGGGCTTTCGTTGGTGTCATCAAAACCGTAGCCGAAAAATCTTCTCAAGCCTACAAAGAGCTCACGAAGTCCGAAGGCACAAAAACTTATGAATTCACGCCCGCCACCGTCGAACAAATTTCAAATGATTTTTCCAAAGGAATTACTCCTTACGACGCGCCGATTAAAGGCGAGGCACTGGCTCACAATCCTTTGGCGGGGCTGATAATCGGGACGGCGAACATTGCCACGAACACTTTGACGGTAAATAATTTTTCGGAAAAATTGCCGTCGTATCATGTTGTCAATCAACGAATAAACGCTGAAACGAATGTTGCCGACATTTTCAAATGGACGGGCGAATTACTCCTTAACGAGCCAAAAATTATCGGCGCGGCATTTATTCGGCAGATATTTCAATGCGGCGAAGATTTCTTTAAGATTTTTAGATTGTCGGTGCCGCCGATTAAAAATATTTCTTCCGACATGTCAGAGTTTTTAACGGGCGAAGAAATTTGCGAGGCGTCGCTTGCCGTCATAATCAATAAGCTCATCGAGATGTGTCACAGAATTTTTTTCAATCCGAAGCGCGACGACGCAAAACTTTATGAAGTGCGCACGCGAAAAATTTTGACGTATTCAAACACGCTCTCTTCAATTTTGAATGTCGGCTGTGTAAGCGCAACGGGCAGTATCATGAAATTTGACGCAGACGGAATTTTGGTGACGCTCCAGAGAATTTTGAACGACGGCGCGGCGATTAACAGAATCCAATTTGAATTTATTCACAAAACTTTAGACGGCGAGTTGTGCAAGGAGGAGGACGAAATTAATCGGCGACTCGCGAAGTGGGGCTTTTCGATTTAGGAGGTGTTTTTAATGGGGTTTTTCAAAGATGTTTCAAAAGTTTTTATAAAAACTTCGCCCGTCTTTCCGCTTGTGCTTGCCGTCACGGATGAAAAAAAGATCGATAAAGTTCTCGATAAGACGGAAGAAATTGTGGAAAAGGCGGCAAAAAATCCTAACACCGCATTAATTCCCGGCGGCTTTGCAATTTCTTTGGCACAGGAAACAAAAAAAGCATACGATGAATCTCTGCGAAAAGAAGGACATACGCAAGGCGTTCATGAAGGCGAACTTATGGCGGCAAAAAAATTTGCGTCACTCCTTGAGCAAAGCGACAACATGAGAATCGGGACGTTCGCGTTGGGTTGTCACATTGCGAAGCTCGGCAACAATTCCGATGAAAAACTCGGCGTAATAGTGGACGCACTCGGCGAGCCGAATAACTTTGTCATTTCAGAATATGTCCGCAGTGAAAACAGCAAAATTCTTCGCGAAAAACCTTCGTTCAAGGAAATTTGCAACAGGTATCTTGATTCGCTGAACGCCGAGCAGTTGAAATCTCTTGACGGTTTTTTGAAGGCAATCATTAACGCCGACAGTATTTCTTCCGCCGAGAAAAATTTTTATCAAAACGAATGGACGCCGTATTTGGAGCGACGCATTTGAAATGAAACTTCCGCGAGAATTTTATTTGCGCGACGGCTTGACGGTTGCCCGCGAGCTTATCGGTAAAAAACTTGTAACAAATTTGCCCGAAGGTTTGACAAGCGGAATTATCGTCGAGACGGAAGCTTACATGGGAAAAATTGATGCGGCGGCGCATTCTTATCGCGGCAAAACCGAGCGCACAAAAATTTTTTACGGCGCGGGCGGATTCGTTTATACCTTTTTGATTTACGGCAAAAATATTTGTACGAATGTCGTTGCCAATGTCGAAAATGTTCCCGAAGCGGTTTTGATTCGAGCCTTGGAACCCGTTGACGGTGTAGAACTGATGAAAATTCGGCGCGGCAAAAAAAATCTGCGCGATCTTTGTTCGGGACCGGGCAAACTCTCTCAAGCTCTGGGCATAACGAAAAATTTTTACGGCGCAGATTTATGCGGCGAAGAAATTTTTATCGAGACTGTCGAAAATTTTCAAGCCGAAGTCGCGACGACCAAAAGAATCAACGTAGATTATGCGGGCGCGGCGGCTGATTATCTTTGGCGATTTATCGCGGCAGGCAATAAATTTCTCAGCGTCAAATGAAAAATCCCCTTCGATAATTCGGAGAGGATTTTTTGTTTGAAATGTTAAAAATTTATCTGCCAAACGCCGCCGCAACTTTGATGAGATTTTTTCTAATCGGAATGTGTTGCGGACAAACTTTTTCACACGCGCCGCATTTTACACACTCGCCGGCATATTTTTTTCCGTGCCACTCGACAAGCCAGCGATATTGATTTTCGGCGAACTTTTTATCTTTGTAAAGCGTCAAGACATTAAAAGCGGTGAACGAACCTGAAATGCCGATATTTTGCGGACAAACTTTGGCGCAATAATCGCAGGTTGTGCAAGGGATAATCGGAATGCTTGCCAAAACTTCTCGCGCTTTTTCGACGGTCGCCCGCTCCGAATCGTTAAGGCGTTGGAAATTCTCCATGTAGGAAACATTATTTTCCATTTGCTCAAGCGTCGACATGCCCGACAAAACCGTTATCACGCCGTCAAGGCTCGCGGCAAAGCGAATTGCCCAAGATGCCAGCGACGCGTCGGGATTTGCGGCTTTGAAAACGGCGGCGACTTCTTCGGGCGGGTTAGCCAACATGCCGCCTTTAATCGGCTCCATTATGACAATCGGCTTGCCGTGCCTGCGAGCAACTTCGTAACAGCCGCGAGATTTTATCGCGGGATTTTCCCAGTCCGCGTAGTTGATTTGCAACTGAACGAATTCCGCTTCGGGATGCTTGTTCAAAATTTCGTCGAGCTCTTCGGGCGTCGAGTGAAAAGAAAAACCGACATGTTTAATCAAACCTTCGCGCTTCTTTTCAAAAACAAAATCCCACATTTTAAACCGTTCAAAAAATTCAGTGCGCGTCTCGCCGAGATTGTGCAAAAGATAAAAATCGAAATAACCCGCGCCCGTCTGGCGGAGTGAAGTTTCAAATTGCCCGATTGCATCTTCGCGAGTTTTGCAATTTATCCACGCCGCATTTTTCGTTGCAAGTTGAAATTTTTCACGCGGATAACGTTCAACCAATGCCTGACGAATTGCGTCCTCACTGCCGGGATATGCCCACGCCGTGTCAAAATAAGTGAATCCCTTCGACAAGAATAAATCGACCATTTTTTTGACTTGCTCAAGGTCAATGGTTTCGTCGCCGAGTTTCGGAAGTCTCATCAAGCCGAAGCCCAACTTTTTTATTTCTTCGCCGAGATAAGCCATAAAAATTCCTCCTCCAAAAATTTTTGCATACGCTTAAAATTATTTTACAGCTTGAAGTTCAATCACTGTCAAGGTCGGGGCGAAGATTTTTCGCGCCGCCCAAGTACACGTGATGAACTTCATTTTGTCTTTTATCAAGATCCGCCAAAATCAAAACGCGAATGCACAGCGGCAAGGAATTTTCTATCGCCGGCTCTCGCGTATCGAAAAGCGGTACCAATCTGAAGGCGGGCAGTTGCCTGACCGCCGAACTCGGAAAGGCGGCGGTTAAATCTTCCGTCATTGAAAAAATTATCGCGCCGATATTTTCTGCCCGCAATTCGTTCTGCGATAAAATTTTTGTAACCAAATGCCGAGCCGCCGCCCAAATTTTTTCCTTTGAATTTTCGTCGACTGTCACCGCGCCGCGAATCCCCCGAAGTGACATTTGAAATCTCCTCCTAAGCTTTGTACTTTTCCTTAATCTGCAACTTAACCGTTTCGTTGGCAAGAAAATCATCGTAGCTGGCGATTCTGTCAACCGTGCCTTGCGGCGTGATGTCCATGATTCTGTTCGCTATCGCCCGAATAAATTCTCTGTCCTCGTCGACAAAAATTATCGTGCCGGGAAAATCGATTAAACTTTTTTCCAACGCCTCAATCGTCGGCAAGTCAAGGCAAGCGGTCGGATTGTCAAGCAGTAAAAAATTCGCCGTCCCGAACGCCAATTTGTCAAACTCCGTTTTAGCCGCCGCGCCCGTGTAAACTCGCGGCATGTAAAAAACTTTTACGCCGTATGAAAAATTTATTTTCCCGCGCAGACAGCCGCCCGTCTCGTCTTGGTTTTGATAAGCCGTCGCCAAAGTTTTTAAGAGTTTTGTTTTGCCGCGTTCGTTTTTCCCAACAAACGCAATTTTTTGTCCTTGCCGAATTGTAAAACTCACGTCTTTAAAAATCGGTTCGCCGTCGCGATTTTTTAATAAGCCGTTCGCCTCAAGCACAATCGGAATTGCGCCCGAAGGTGTCGGCGGCAAAAGTTCCGCGCAGGCAATTTTTATCGGCTCAATTTCCTCGTTGCCAAGTTCAATAATTCGTCCGCATGTTTCCTTTAAAAAATATCTGTCGCTGCTGACGATGACGGTTGTTAAATTTCTGCGTTCGAGAAGGAAATTTATCAGCCACTCCACGCCTTCCGATTCAAGATTTTTCGTCGGCTCGTCAAGGAGCAAAATTATCTCGTCGTCATTGAGTCCGCGCAGGGCTTCTTTTAATTTTTCTATCGCCGACATTTCCGCCATTCGCAATTCCGAAAAATCCGCGTAGACGCTTCCGTTGACCGAATAAACTTCGCCCGAAATTTCAACTTCGCCCGCGTTTGGCTCGATTCTTTTTGCCATTATGTCAAGCAAAGTCGATTTGCCCGCGCCCTCGCCGCCGATTATCCCGACTTTTTCTCCGCGCCCTATTTCCAAATTAAAATCCGAAAAAATTTCGCGCTTGCCGAGTTTCAGCTCCAAATTTTTTATCTGTATCAAATTTCTCCACTCCTTTTTTGAAGAATATAACAACGCCTTGAAACTGTCAAATTTTTTAATCGGCACTGTGCTAAATTTCAGTTGCGGCATTATTGTCGGGAAAATTCTTTGAACATTATACTGAAGAAAAGTTTTTGGGGAGCGGGAGGCGGACTAGTTGGAAGAAAAAATTTTTCTGAACGTCATTAACAAGCAGGGCGTGATTCATCTTGCGCCGTCGGATTATGCTTTTGTCACGACGATTTTGCGGCACGGCTTGGAAGAGCAAAATCGCCGCCGCGAAAACTTTTCGTTAATCAAGCAACATTGCTTGGAACTTTTACTTTTGGAGATAAAGCAGGCGATTGATTTTCAGCGTGAAAAATTTTCGGAGTATTCGCCTGCGCACCAAAAAATTATTGCGGAGGTTTTGATTTACATTGAGAAAAATTTGGCTGAGAATCTCGATTTCAATGATTTGGCGGAAAAATATTCGTTCAGTCAAAATTATTTCCGAAAAATTTTCCGTGACGTAACGGGATTTTCGCCGGTCAGTTATGTAAATCGGTTGCGTGTCGTTCGGGCTTACGAATACATTCAGAAAGAACATTTGACGGTTGGCGAAGCGGCGGCGCGTGTCGGCATTTACGATTTAAATTATTTCTCACGGTTGTTCAAAAAAATTATGGGCACTTCGCCCACGCATTTTTAAAATTATTTCGTGCTAATTGGCGGCGATTTTATTCTGCCGCCTGCGCGGCGGGATATTTTATAATCGATACAACCAAAAAT
>FLNX01003666.1_pt1 | contig 16726 bp, 13 predicted proteins | sample 1140341 | NCBI WGS metagenome assembly FLNX01 (sample SAMEA3878208, study PRJEB12797) | bioreactor metagenome | biome: Moose rumen | place: Sweden | collected 2011-10
CGATAAGCCGAATGCAGACAAGCTTGCTTGTATGCTGAGGCGAGAAAACGACTCATGAAATGGAACTGTTGTTAACTCGTTAATTTGAACTGCCAAAATTGCCAAAACTGTTGAACTTACGTGTCATAGCATGCATCGTTGCGCTTGTCGTTGCGGCGCCCTCGACGTCGGCACAGGTGTCGGCGTTCCCCGCCACCAACCAGAGCATGGCGCTGTTGCCTGACGAAGCGGGAGGCCTCTCGTTTGTCGATGGCGACCTCTATTGCTATGCCTCGGGCGTCTTGCTCAGGTGTCATCGTGTCGGCGAGCAGATACTCGGTTTCTGGCCCGACACGCTCTTTGTCAAGATCGATGCGGAGGCGAACTATGCAGTGCGCCATCCTGTCACCGGCGACGTGTATGTCACCAAGGTCGACAAAAAAGGACGTTCGCGGCTCCTGTGCTACAGTATAGACGAAAAAGGCAACGGCAAGGTGAGGAGGGTGAAGCTGGGCGACATGAACGTGGAACATCCGGTGTTTACCGCCGACGGCTCGATGATGATATTCTCGTCCGACGAACGGAAAGGCGGCTTTGGAGGCTACGACCTGTGGATGTCGAAGCGCGAACGTGGCAAGTGGCAACGGCCTGTCAACCTGGGTGGGCGTGTGAACACCGACGGCGACGAGGTCACCCCGTCGATATACCGCGACTGTCTGCTCTTCTCGTCCAACCGTCGCACCGAGTCGGACGGCTACCAGACGCTGTTCTCCACACGTCTCGTCTCCGAACGTCGCGTGGGCGACACGGTGGTGGCCTTGCAGGTTGGGCGCTGCAAGGTGCAGGTGCTGCCCGAAGAACTCAACAGTCCCGATGCCGACGACTTCGACTTGGTTGTCGACACCGTCGGCGGCTATGCCTATTGGATCTCGGAACGTGCAGACTCCGAGGGCGCGACGTACTTCTATTCTGCCAGTGGCGCCCTCGACGGCATACAGCTCTGGGGGCAGGTGACCGACCAACTCGGGCACCGACAGCAGGGTGTCCGTGTCGTCGCGTCGCAGCATGGCAGCCAGGTGTGCAACACTGTCACCGACACCGATGGCATGTACTTCATCTACCTGCAAGCCAACCAGTACTATGAGCTGTCGTTCCAGAAAGACGGCTTCTTCGTCGATTACGAGCAGGTCAACACCGCCAAGGACAATTCGGAGTACCTCATCGGCGACTCACGTCTCGACGTGGAGATGAATCAGCTCCCACTGAATCGACAGATGTTCTACAGCGACCTGTTTGGCCCCGATGCCGACATCGAGTTGAGCGACTATGGGATGGAACAGATCGAGCCGCTGATACGTTTCCTTCTCGACAATCCCAGCTACAGTGTCAGCATGACGCTGCAGTGCGACTTGACCGGAGATGCCACGTTCAACAGGTTGCTCACCAACCAGCGGCTGCTGACCTTGCAGAACATGTTGTACCGCCTGTTGCCGTCGTCGGTGGAAATATCGCTCCACAACGGTTGTCCGACAGGATGCGACGGTGGGTCCTACTCGTCACGTCTTACGGTCGTCATCACCAACTGAACACACCCCGAATTCCGCTTTTTCTCGCCCTCCGTCGGGAGATTCGAGGAGGGTTCAGAGCTTCTCGCTTCTTTCTTTTTTTAAATTTTATAGTACTGATTTATAACGCATAATGGGGCGGTGCGGTCGGCTGCACTAAAAAAAATTTTGCCGTTTCGCAAAAAGTGTGTACTTTTGCACCCGTTTTCGAAAGAAGAAAACATGATGATTGTTCGGGGTGTGGCGCAGTTGGCTAGCGCACTTGCATGGGGTGCAAGGGGTCGAAAGTTCGAGTCTTTTCACCCCGACAATTAAAAAAAGTGGAGACATTCATTTGTTTCCACTTTTTTTTATCTCGCAGACAAGCCCTGGCATACCCTGGTCAGCCCCAGCCACCCTCTGTCACAGCACATCCTCGAGCGTCCAAAGCCTATTGGTGTTCGACCCTTTGACGAGGATGGTGGCGCCGCTGACGGGCTTGGCGGCGAGGTAGGTGTGCAGGGCCGGGGTGTCGTCGAAGAGCGACATCTGCCGTGGCAGGTCGAGCCCGCGGAATTCCGGTCCCACGAGGAAGCAGCGCTCCAGCCGGCAGGCGTCGAGAGCGGCTATCAGACGAGAGTGTTCCTCACGTTCGTCGGAGCCCAGCTCGTGCATGCCGCCGATGACGGCCATCTTGTGCGGAGCATCCAGCATGTTGAAGCTCTCGATGGCGGCAGCCATCGACGAGGGGTTGGCGTTGTAGCAGTCGAGGTAGAGTGCGTTGTGCATGGTCTGCTTGTACTGCGACCTGTTGTTGCTCGGCATGTACTGCTCGATGGCTTCCTTGATGTCGAAAGGCTCGACGCCGAAGAACAGGCCGACGCAGACGGCTGCCATGGCATTGTCGAAGTTGTAGGCTCCCAGCAGGTGGCTGTGCACGTTGTAGACGTCGTCTCCACGCTCGAAGTAGAAGTGCAGGTATGGGTCGCATCCGACGAGTGTGCCGCGTACGTCGGCCTCGGCATCGCTGCCGTAGGTGACGAGGCCAAGGGGTGTCTGTTCCACCAGCTCGGCTGTCAGCGTGGGGTAGCCAGGGATGTAGGCCGGTATCATCGACTCGCAGTCGGGTACGGAGGCCAGCCGTTCGGCCTGCCCGACGAGTGTCTTGTTGTCCGCGGCCACAAACGCGGTGCCGTGGCGTGTGGCCAGATGGCGGTATAGCTCGGTCTTGGTGCGTACCACACCCTCGAACGAGCCAAAGCCTTCGAGGTGTGCGCGTCCGACGTTGGTGATGAGGCCGTGGTCGGGGTCGGCGATGTCGCAGAGGTCGGCAATCTCGCCGGGGTGGTTGGCCCCCATCTCCACTATGGCTATCTCGGCGTCGGCGGGTATGGAGAGCAGTGTGAGCGGCACGCCGAGGTGGTTGTTGAAGTTGCCTACGGTGGCTGCGGTACGGTAGCGTCGGGCCAGGACGGCGTGCACCAGCTCCTTGGTGGTGGTCTTGCCGTTGGTGCCGGTGATGCCTATGACGGGTATCGTCAGGTGGCTGCGGTGTGTGGCGGCCAGCTGCTGCAGGGTGGCCGGCACGTCGTCGACCACCACCACGCGCTGCTCGTCGCGGTAGCGTCGGTCACTGCTGACGCATAGGGCGGCACCTTCCGCCAAGGCCTGTGGCACGAAGGCGTTGCCGTCGAAGTGTTCGCCACGCAGGGCAAAGAAGATACATCCCGGCGTGATGTCGCGCGAGTCGGTGGTGACATGCCGCGACGCCAGATAGGTGTTGTACAGGTGGTCTGTCATACGGTTTGAGAGTTGAATCGCTTTTTCACCATCAATAACGCAACAACGCGATAAATATTATTTGACTGTTTTTATGACGGGATACTTGTTTTTATAGCATAATACCGCAAGCAATATGCTTGCGTTCCAAAAAAAAGTTGTATTTTTGCAAAACGGGAAATGGCGGTATATGCCGCCTAAATAGTTGTAACAGTGAATAAACGGACAATATTTACCGGCCGGATGAAGATGGCCGACGTGATTGCCTCGAACTACGACCTGATACTTATGCTGCCGCGTTTCGGCATCACGTTGGGTTTTGGCGAGAGGAGTGTCAGGGATGTATGCCGCGACAGTGGCGTAGACACGGATTTCTTTCTGACGGTGTGCAACATCTATACTTTCGACGACTATCGTCCCGATGCCGAAGAGGTGTCGTCCATCGACCGTCGTCTTGTTGTGGAACACCTCCAGGCTTCGCACCAATACTATATAGACGAGCGTCTGCCACACCTGCAGCGCCATCTTGACAATCTGTTTGTGGGCGAGCAGCAGGCGGTAGTCCTCAAGAAGTATTTCGCCGACTATTGTCGCGAGGTGCGCGACCATGTGCGCCGTGAGGAGCGCAACCTGAAGGCTATGGCAGATGACGGAGGCTACGACAAGGGTATGCCTGTCAGCGAACACTACCAGAAGAGTCATGCCGGCATCAAGGACAAGCTCTCCGACCTGACGCAGATCATACTCAAATATATCCCTGGCGAACGTCTCACCGAGGAGATGATGGAGCTGGTGTTCGACATCATGCAGCTCAGCCGCGACCTGGAGAAGCATGCCGAGATTGAGGAGCTGCTCCTGCTGCCCTCCGAGGATTATCAGCTCTCCGACCGCGAGCAGGAGGTGCTCGAGCTGGTGGCCCAGGGGCTGTCGAGCAAGGAGATAGCATCACGACTCAATATAGCAGTCAATACTGTCAACACACACCGCAAGAGCATCACGCGGAAGACGGGCATCAAGAGCGTGGCCGGCCTGGCGGTGTATGCGATGTTGAGGAATGGTTGAATGTCATGGATTTATAGAATATGAAAATCCTTAAGACTATACGGGTTGTCTTGGCGGCGCTGATGCTGCTGGGCATCACGGCATTGCTGCTCGACACCACAGGCATGGTGCGGCATTGGATGGGTTGGGCCCCGAAGATACAGCTGTTGCCTAATATCATGGCTCTCAATTTGGTGATGGTGGTGGCCGTGCTTGTCGTCACCTTCCTTGTGGGACGTCTCTACTGTGCCGTTGTGTGTCCGCTGGGTATTATGCAGGACATCTTTATCTGGGCTCATAAACTGCTTTTCCCCAAGAGACGGTTCCACTATGTCGCCCCCAAGCGTCTGAACACGTTGCGATATGTCGTCCTGGCACTCTTCGTGCTGGCTATGGTGGTGGGACTGAATAGCATTGCGGTGCTCATAGCCCCATATAGCATGTATGGCCGCATCGTGACACAGATACATTCCACAGGTTTGCCTCAGGTTGTCGCCATCGTGTCGCTGGCTGTCGTCGGACTGTGCAGCTTCACTATGGGGCGCGTGTGGTGCAACACGGTATGCCCTGTGGGCTCTCTGCTGAGTCTCGTCAGCCGCTATCGCCTCTTCGGCGTACGGCTCGACCCGGACAAGTGTGTGGGGTGCCGCCGTTGCGAACATGGCTGCAAGGCTATGTGCATCGACATCGACAACAAGCGGGTGGACCACAGCCGCTGTGTCGACTGCTGGAACTGTCTTGGCGAGTGCAAGGTGGGTGCCCTGGGCTTCGGCATAGCCATTCACGGTAGTCAGAGTACTCGGAGAACTCGGAGTACTCGGAGAACTCAGAGAACTCAGATAGACTCCGGTCGTCGCAAGTTTCTGGCCACCACCGCCGCTGTCGGTACGTTGATGGCGGTCGAGGCGCAGGAGCATAAGGTGGACGGTGGCTTGGCGGCCATCACCGACAAGGCGGTGCCGGAGCGAAAGACGCCGCTGAAGCCTTTCGGTGCCCGTAGCCTGAAGAACTTCCACAGCCGCTGTACCGCCTGCCAGCTGTGCGTGAGCCAGTGTCCCGAACGGGTGCTGCGCCCCTCGACCAAGCTGACGACACTGATGCAGCCCGAGATGAACTACACCGACGGCTACTGCCGCATGGCATGCACGCGATGCAGCGAGGTGTGCCCCGCCGGTGCCATACTGCCCATAAACAAAGAGGAGAAGACGGCCATCAGCATCGGCGTGGCTGTGGTGCTCCGCGACAACTGTATAGGCTGTGGCACGTGTGCACGGCATTGTCCGTCCGCGGCCATAGGCATGGTGGACGGGATGCCGACGGTGAACGAAGCCCGCTGTCTGGGCTGCGGAGCCTGCGAATATTACTGCCCGGCACGTCCGGTGACGGCCATCTATGTCGAAGGCCGCGAGGTGCACACCTCGATGTAGAACAGCGACAACATAATAACATAATAACGCATTGAAAAAGATGAATATCAAACAAACACTCACCGAATTCGTCAAGTACATGGGTACCTTCAAGTTCTGGAAAGAACTGGTCATCATGACCCTCGGCATGGCTGTCACGGCCGCTGCGGTCTACTACTTCCTGGTGCCCTCGAAACTTATCATCGGCACCATCAGCGGTCTGAGCATCGTGCTGGTCAACATCTTTGGCGGCAACCTCGGAACATGGATCATGGGTATCAACATCGTGTTGCTTATCCTTGCCTTCTTGCTCATCAACAAGGAGTTCGGCGCCAAGACGGTCTACACCGCCCTCATCCTGGGTCCGTTGACCAACTTCTGGGATGCTGTCTTCCCATGGCAGAACATCGCCAACCCCAACCCCGTGACGGGCACGCCGAGCGTGATGGGCGACCCGTGGCTGGACCTCTGCTGCTTCGTGCTGCTGCTCTCGGCTGCGCAGGCCCTGATGTTCAGCATCAACGCCTCGACAGGCGGCCTCGACATACTGGCCAAGATAGTGAACAAGTATCTCCATTTCGATATCGGCACGTCGGTATCCATCGCGGGTGCAGTCATCTGCTGCACGGCTTTCTTCATCAACCCCTTCCGCATGGTCATCATCGGACTTATAGGCACTTGGATCAACGGCCTGGTGGTGGACTACTTCACTGCATCGCTCAACAACCACAAGCGCCTCTGCATCGTCAGCAAGGACTACGAGCGCATACGCCAGTACATCATCAACGAGTTGCACCGCGGCTGCACCCTCTACGAGGTCACCGGCGGCTATAGCGGCGAGAAGAGCATCGAGCTCGAGGTGCTGCTCAACAAGGACGAGTTCAGCAAGATACTGGCCTGGATGAAGGACGAGCACATCGAGGCTTTCTCCACCGCCGGCAACGTCAGCGAGGTATACGGCTACTGGCACAGCTCGCGCAAGACCAAAGCCCGCAAGGAGATTATAGACAAGAGATAACGAAATGAAACGGTTCGACAAACGCTACCTGCCGATGCTGGTCATCGGTTTGGCACTGTGGCTTGGGTCCATGCTGGTCTCGTACATCATGGAGAAGAACGGCAACGCCCCGGCTGGTCAGGAGGCGCTGATGGGTATGGGCAAAATGGCATACCAACAGATGCCTGTCTTCATCCTGCTGCTGTTCTGTCTCATACAGCCTGTACTTGAAGAGTGCTCGTTCCGCCTGTGGGGCGTTGGGAAGACGTGGACTATCGTCGTCAGCATGGTGCTGATGTCATTGTTCGCTGTGGGCGAACTGAAGCTGTGGAGCCTGCCGTTTGTGGCTGCCTTCCTCGTCGTGTGGCTGATGGTGAAGGACACGTTCCGGAAGAACTGGCTCCTGGCCATCGTCACCTCGCTCTGCTTCGCGCTGTGCCACATCTCCGGCTTCGGCGGCTTCTCTGCCGGCATGGTGATGGGGCTCACCGACATCTTCGGCATGGCGCTGGTGTGCTGCTGGCTGACCATCAACCTGAGCTTCTGGTTCTCGTGCCTGCTGCATGTGGCCAACAACAGCCTGGCCATACTCGTCCCCCTGCTTGCGACGCCCGATGTGGTGGATAGCGAGCATACGATGGCCGGGCAGCAGACCTACAACACAACGATAAGCCGTGTGGAAGCCTTTGCCGGCAGTCTGGACGAAGAAACATTCGAGGGACGCGACGAAGTGTTGAATCTCGCTTTTGGCGACACTGTGGAGGGAGTCACCTACACTCTGGTGGGCGAGCCTGCCGAGTTGGCATACATGCTGGCAACTGGGACTTACTACGACAGCCGCGACTTGTTCTTCGACTGGAAGAGCAAGGGCGAAAGTCTCGAAGAGCGTGTGCGCTACACAATCGACATCACGTCGCCTGTGTCCTACGACCCGCAGGCGCTCTTCGACAACTTCATGGCCGATGCCGCCAAATACTACGAGGAACCTCTGCAGATGGACACCACCGAGACCACCCTGTGGAGTATATACCTCGTCTATCCCGACACGACGCTGAACATCCTCGATGCAAACGAGATGGACTACTATACTGCCTATGAACGTGTCTTCTCGACAACGGCGGGCGACGGCAACCTGATTGTATGGTCCGACGCTGTGACGGAGGCCGACACCACAGACCCTGTCATGCAGCTTTTATGCATCAGGAAGTCCAACACCTTGGCCGACCTTATGCAAACCTATCGCGGCATTACGGACAAAATCTACGGCTACAGCATCGAGTACCGTCCCGAACGCCAAGCGACACTGATTACGTTCAAATAATCGCAGACATGACGGTCTGCCATACGACGAAAACGAATGGAAAGAAGAGATTTTCTCAAGAGCCTTGGAGCTGGAGCGGTGGCCGCCGCCGCCTTGGCAGTGGGGTGCGACAACCCCAACACCGTCAGGAGCGAGGGCTACGCCGCCGGCGAGGTGCCGCCGGGCAAGATGACCTACCGGCAGGATGCACACGGGCAGCAGGTCTCGCTGCTGGGTTTCGGCATGATGCGTCTGCCCGTCGAGGGAGGTGTCAGCCTGCGCGAGAATCCCGATGCCAGGCTTGACCAGGAGCTCATCAACCGCATGGTGGACTATGCCATAGAGCACGGTGTCAACTATTTCGACACCTCGCCCCGCTACCTTCGCGGCATGTCGGAGGAGGCCACGGGCATAGCCTTGAGCCGTCATCCGCGCGACAAGTGGCTCGTCGCCACCAAGATGAGCAACTTCAGCGACTGGAGCCGCGAGGCCAGCCTCAAGATGTACCGCGAGAGCTTCGAGAAGCTGCAGGTGGACCATATCGACTACTACCTGCTGCACAGCTTCGGCGGCATCGAACCCGACGGCAAGAGCGACTTCGACAAGCGCTTTGTGGACAATGGCATCCTCGACTTCCTGGCGGAGGAGCGTGCTGCCGGACGCATACGCAACCTCGGCTGGTCGTTCCACGGCGAACAGAGCGAGTTCGACAAGGCGGTGGCTCTCCACGACAAGTACCACTGGGACTTCGCACAGATACAGATGAACTATGTCGACTGGCACTATGCCCACGAGATAGAGCCTGAAAATGTCAACGCCGACTACCTCTATGCCGAACTGGACCGTCGCGAGATACCCATCGTCATCATGGAGCCGTTGCTCGGCGGACGCCTGGCGACCCTCAACGAACAGCTGGCACGGCAGCTTAAGGCCGTCGAGCCGGACCGGAGCCTCGCATCATGGGCCTTCCGCTACCTCGGCATGTATCCGCGCATCATGACCTCGCTCAGCGGCATGAGTGCTATGGAGCACGTGGAGGACAACGTGCGCAGCCACTGCCCCTGCGAGCCGCTGACCGATGCCCAGATGACATTGCTCGACCGTGTGGCCGACGAATACGCCCACTTCCCCGTGATACCGTGCACCACGTGCCAGTACTGTATGCCGTGTCCCTACGGCCTCGACATACCCGGCATCTTCTCGTTCTACAACAAGAGCATCGGCGAGGGTAACGTGATGACCGAAGGCACTGCCGAGCAGCGCGAGTACCGTCGCGCACGCCGCGCCTTCCTGACCACCTACGACAAGAGCATCGAGCGGATGCGGCAGGCCGACCACTGCATCGGCTGCGGCGTGTGCCTCAAACGCTGTCCGCAGCACATAGCCATCCCCGACAAGATGCGCATGATAGAAGATTACACGAACAAACTTAAAGATTCAATGGTATGAAACTGCTCTTTTTAGGCACCTGGGAGATTGTCATCATCGTCCTCGTGGTGCTGCTGCTCTTCGGCGGCAAGAAGATACCCGAGTTGATGAACGGCATAGGCAAAGGTGTCAAAAGTTTCAAGGACGGTGTCAACGGAATAGAGTCCGACAAGCCCGACAAGTCCGACAAGTCGGACGAAGCCCGATGACCTTCTGGGAACACCTTGACGAGTTGCGCCGCCGCATCTGGTATGTGCTGGTGGCGGCTGTCGTTGCCGCCGTGGCTTGTTTCTGCTTCAAGGAACAGCTGTTCGACATAATATTGGCACCGAAGCCTGCCGACCTGAAGCTCATCAATGTAGAGCTGACGCAACAGTTCCTCACCCATATGCGGGTGGCTCTGTGGGCAGGCTTGCTTGTGGTGTCGCCCTATATCCTTTACCATCTCTTTGCCTTTGTAGCGCCCGGCCTCTACCGCACCGAGCGTCGGCTGGCCGTGCGTGCCGTGGTGGCAGGCTATCTCCTCTTTCTGGCCGGCGTGGCACTCAACTATTTTGTCATCTTCCCCTTCACGGTGCGCTTCCTCGGTGGCTATCAGGTCAGTGCCGACGTCGAGAACACCATCACCCTCGGCAGCTACATCGCCGTGCTGGGGGTGCTGAGCCTGGTCATGGGGGTGGTCTTCGAGCTGCCTGTGCTGTGCTGGCTGCTGGCGAAGATGGGGGTGCTCAAGGCCGGTTTCATGAAGAGATACCGCCGCCACGCCATAGTGGTCATCGTCATACTCGCCGCTGTCATAACACCCACCGGCGACCCGTTCACCCTCTCGCTCGTGGCGGTGCCTATATATCTTTTGTGGGAACTGAGCATAATGGTTGTAAAACATGTTGAAAGATGAAGAGAGTGTCTGTCTTGCTGTTTCTTGCCCCAATGCTGGCTTTGGCCCAGCTGCCTTGCAACGAGGCTTTGATGCGCTATGCCGAGGAATATACCGCTGCCGAGCCGCAGGACCTCTACAAGCTTGTCTTCCAAGACCTCTATGGCCCGGGCCATTTGATAACCGACTCGGCGTCGTGCTTCCGTTATATCGAGCGCGAAGTGCGTGAGCAGTGCGTCGACGAGGCGACCACATTCCCGCTGTACGAATACACGCTCTGCGACAGCAATTATGTGAGGGTCAACCTCTACCTGGTCAAGTGGGGTAGGATAGGTCTGGAGCAGCTGGTGTCGGCAGTGGTACGCAGTGCCGTCGGGTTGCCTGCCCCCGATCCGAGGTTCGTCATGTCGCACAGCGACGTCTTCAAGAGAACATACGCGCCGCACTATCGTATAGTGCGACGCGACATATTCGAGCAGGAGATTCTGCCGTTGCTCTAGCGGTTGGCGTACATATCCTCGTAGTACTTCAGATAGTCGCCGCTGGTGACGTTGTCCATCCACTCCTGGTTGTCCAGATACCAGCGTACAGTCTTCTCGATGCCTTCTTCGAACTGCAGGCTCGGCTCCCAGCCCAGCTCGCGTTGCAGCTTGCTGCTGTCGATGGCGTAGCGCAGGTCGTGACCGGCACGGTCGGTGACGTAGGTGATAAGGTCCATGTCGGCGCCCTCGGGACGTCCCAGCAGACGGTCGGTGGTGGCTATCAGCACCTTGACGATGTCGATGTTCTTCCACTCGTTGAAGCCGCCTATGTTGTAGGTCTCGGCCACGGTGCCGCAGTGGAAGATAAGGTCGATGGCACGGGCATGGTCCTCGACATACAGCCAGTCGCGCACGTTCTCGCCTTTGCCGTATACAGGCAGGGGCTTGCGGTGGCGGATGTTGTTGATGAACAGCGGGATGAGCTTCTCGGGGAACTGGTAGGGGCCGTAGTTGTTCGAGCAGTTGGTGACGATGGTGGGCAGGCCGTAGGTGTCGTGGAAGGCACGCACGAAGTGGTCGCTCGAAGCCTTGGCGGCACTGTAGGGGCTGTGTGGCTGGTACTTGAGGTCTTCGGTGAAGAAGCGTTCGCCGTAGGCCAGATGATGTTTGCCGCTGCTGGCCTTGGTGGTGAACGGCGGCTCGATGCCGTCGGGGTGTGTCATCTGCAACGCACCGTACACCTCGTCGGTCGAGATATGGTAGAAACGCTTGCCGTCGAACTTCTCGGGCAGGCTCTCCCAGTACAGCTTGGCGGCCTGCAACAGGCTGAGGGTGCCCATCACGTTGGTCTGTGCAAAGGTGAAGGGGTCTTTTATCGAGCGGTCCACATGGCTCTCTGCGGCCAGGTGTATGATGCCGTCGACATGCTCGTCCTGCATCAGCTTCAGCACCCCTTCGAAGTCGCAGATGTCCATACGTACGAATTTGTAGTTTGGACGCCCTTCGACATCCTTGAGGTTGGCCAGGTTGCCGGCGTAGGTCAGCTTGTCGAGGTTGATGATGGTGTACTGCGGGTACTTGTTGACAAACAGGCGTACCACGTGGCTCCCGATAAATCCGGCTCCGCCGGTGATGATGATGTTCATGGTTGTTGTTGTTTTGTTCTATTATCCAGTGCCATAAGGGCGTTGTATGCTACCAAGCCGTTTGCCAGCTCCAGGCTGCGCTCGTCGACGATGAGGTTGGAACGGTGCAGGTTGCCGAAGGGGGTGCCGGGCTCGTGTATGCCGATGCGGAAGTAGCACGACGGTATCTTTTGCTGGTAGAAGGAGAAGTCTTCCGACGTCATACGCAGGTCGAGCCACTCCACGTTCTCCTTGCCGAGGTAGGCGCACGCGTTGTCGTACACCTTCTGTGTGCAGGCGTCGTCGTTGATGACAGGAGGGTAGCCCTCGTCGACAAACAGGTCGCATTCGCCCCCCATGGCTTCGGCCACGCCGCTGCTGATGCGGCGTATCAGCTCGTGTGTGCGCAGACGCCATTCGGGGTCGAACGAGCGGATGATGCCTTCCATCTTGACCGTCTCGGGTATTATGTTGGTGCGTCCGCCCACGTCCTCTATCTTGCCTATGGTCAGCACCGTCGGCATCATGGGTGCCGCGTTGCGGCTCACCACCTGTTGCAGGGCCAGCACGATGTGCGACGCTATGACGATGGGGTCGATGCCCAGGTGCGGCGTGGCTCCGTGTCCTCCCTTGCCTTTGACGGTCCAATAAAGTTCGTCGGTCGAGGCCATGTATCTGCCTTTGCGCATACCCACCTTGCCACAGTCCATCTCGGGCAGGCAATGGAAGGCGTATATCTCGTCGGGCATCACCTCGTCGAACAGGCCGTCGTCCATCATCATGCGTGCACCGCCGGGGTATTTCTCTTCCGACGGCTCGAATATCAGCATGATGCTGCCGTGCATCTGTTCGCGCAGCTGCATCAGTATCTTGGCGGCGCCGAGCAGCGAGCAGGTGTGCATGTCGTGGCCGCAGGCGTGCATCACGCCCGGGTTCTCGCTGGCAAACGGCAGGCCGGTGCATTCGGTGATGGGCAGCGCGTCGTAGTCGGCACGCAGCGCCACGCAGCGGCTGTCCGGCTCGATGCCGCCGCGCAGCATGGCCATGACACCCGTGCGCCCGATGCCTGTCTTGGGCTCCAGCCCCATCTCGCGCAGCCGTTCGGCCACGAAGGCCATGGTGCCGTACTCCTCTTGCGACAGCTCGGGGTGGCGGTGCATCCAGCGGCGCCATCCTATCACCTCGTCGCGTTGCGCGTGGGCCAGTTGCTTTATTTCGTCAATGAGAGTCATCACACGTCCCTATTCGCTGATTGCTAGTTTTATGTAGGCTTTTTCACCGTCGATGATTTCAATCTGTTGGCCACCCTCGATGTCCGGCACAAGTGTCAGTCGGGTGCAGAGTGTCTCGGAGCAGATGTATTCGCGGTGATGCTCGACGGCGTTGTCCCACGGGCCGCTCTGCAGCTCGACGACGATGCGGTCGGTGACGTCGAAGCCTTCTTTGCGTATGTTCTGGATGCGGTTGACCAGTTCGCGTGCTATGCCTTCGTCGCGCAGTTCGGGTGTCAGCGTGATGTCGAGGGCCACGGTCAGTGCGCCGTCGTTGGCGACCACCCAGCCCGGTATGTCCTGTGTGGCTATCTCCACGTCGGAGAGCAGCACCTCGCAGTCGGTGCCGTCCACGCCGACCGTGCAGCGGCCTGCGGCCTCGAGGGCGCCTATCTGCTCCTGGCTGAAGGCCATGATGGCGTTTGCCAGGGCTTTCATCACCTTGCCGTAGCGTGGGCCGAGGGTCTTGAAGTTGGGTTTTATCTTCTTGACCAGCATGTCGCCTCCGGCAGCGAGGAACTCCACCTGCTTCACATTGAGCTCGGAGCAGATGAGGTGTGCTACGCGTTCTATCTGCTGCCGCATGGTGTCGTCGCTCACAGGGATGACGATTTTCTGCAGCGGCTGGCGTACACGCAGGTTGCTCTTCTTGCGCAGGCCGAGCACCATGGAGCATATCTTCTGTGCCAGCTGCATACGCTCTTCGAGCCCCTTGTCTATCGTCGCCTCGTCAACCTCGGGGAACGGCAGATGGTGCACGCTCTCCACGTCGTGGCGATGTGTCACCGCGTTGAGGTCGAGGAACAGACGTTCGCTGAAGAACGGCGCTATGGGCGCCATCAGGCGGCTGAGCGTCTCGAGGCAGGTGTAGAGCGTCTGGTAGGCGCTGACCTTGTCGGCGTTCATGTCGCCCTTCCAGAAACGGCGACGGCACAGGCGGACGTACCAGTTGCTGAGGTAGGCGTCGACAAAGGTGTCGACGGCACGGCCTGCACGTGTGGGCTCGTAGTCTTCCATGGCAGCCTCGACAGTCTTCACCAGCGTGCTCAGCTCCGACAGTATCCACCGGTCTATCTCGGGACGTTCCTTGATGGCAATCTCTTCCTGGCTGTAGTCGAAGCCGTCGATGTTGGCGTAGAGCGCGAAGAAGGAGTATGTGTTGTAGAGTGTCCCGAACAGCTTGCGGCGCACCTCGTCGACGCCTTCGACGTCGAATTTCAGGTTGTCCCACGGCTGGCTGTTGGTGATCATGTACCAGCGTGTGGCGTCGGGGCCGTATTTGCCGAGCGTCTCGAAGGGGTCGACGGCGTTGCCGAGACGCTTCGACATCTTGTTGCCGTTCTTGTCGAGCACCAGGCCGTTGCTGACGACGTTGCGGAAGGCCACGCTGTCGAAGCACATGGTGGCTATGGCGTGCAAGGTGTAGAACCAGCCGCGCGTCTGGTCGACGCCTTCGGCGATGAAGTCGGCCGGGAACTGGTCCGGACGCAGCTCCTCGCCCATATAGTGTATCTGGGCGTAGGGCATGGCGCCGCTGTCGAACCACACGTCGATCAGGTCGGGCTCGCGACGCATGGGCTTGCCGCTGTCGCTGACCAGCACCACACCGTCGATGTAGGGACGGTGCAGGTCGAAGTCGTTGCCGGCATAGGGGTTGTCTTTCATCAGACCGGCACTGACGGCCTTGTCTATCTCCATGCGTAGTTCGTCGACGCTGCCGATGCACTTCTCCTCGCGGCCGTCCTCGGTGCGCCAGATGGGCAGCGGAGTGCCCCAGTAGCGGCTGCGGCTGAGGTTCCAGTCGACGATGTTCTCCAGCCAGTTGCCGAAGCGGCCCGTGCCGGTGGCCTCGGGCTTCCAGTTGATGGTGCGGTTGAGCTCTATCATGCGCTCCTTCAGGGCCGTGGTGCGGATAAACCAGCTGTCGAGCGGATAGTAGAGCACCGGCTTGTCGGTGCGCCAGCAGTGGGGGTAGCTGTGGGTATGCTTCTCGCTCTTGAAGAGCTTGCCCTGCTCCTTGAGCATGATGACCAGCTCCACGTCGAGGCTCATGTCCTTGTCGGTCTTCGTGGCGTCGTAGGCGTTCTTGACGTACTTGCCGGCATAGGGCGAGTAGAGCTCCGTGTTCATGTTGTCCTTCACCCATTCGGGGTCGAGGTCTTCGATGGGGGCGAAGCGTCCCTTCTTGTCCACCATAGGCATCTGCTTGCCGTCGCGGTCGAAGAGCAGCAGCTCGCCGATGCCTGCCTTCTTGGCCACACGGGCGTCGTCGGCACCGAAGGTGGGGGCGATGTGCACTATGCCCGTGCCGTCCTCGGTGGTGACATAGTCGCCCAGGATGATGCGGAAGGAGCCCTGCTCCGACACCTCGCGCGGCTTCACCCACGGGATGAGCTGCTCGTAGCGCAGCCCCTCGAGGTCGCGCCCCTTGCATTCACCGACGACAGTGTATGCCGGACTCTTGCCCTCGGGGAACATGCTGCCGACAAGGGCTTTGGCCATGACGATGCGGCAAGGCTCTTCGGTGCGGGGCATGACGGTCTCCAACAGCATATAGTCGATGTTGGGGCCTACGCAGAGGGCGGTGTTGCTGGGCAGTGTCCAGGGGGTAGTCGTCCAGGCGATGGCATAGGTGGGTATGTCTGACTTGTCCGACAAGTACGACAGGTCAGACGTGATTCTGAACATCGCCACACAGGTGGTGTCCTTCACGTCGCGGTAGCAGCCCGGCATGTTGAGCTCGTGGCTCGAGAGGCCGGTGCCGGCGGCGGGGGAGTAGGGCTGTATGGTGTAGCCCTTGTAGAGCAACCCCTTGTCGTAGAGTTTTTTCAGCAGGAACCAGAGCGTCTCGATATACTCGTTGTTGAAGGTGATGTAGGGGTTTTTCAGGTCGACCCAGTATCCCATCTGGAGCGTGAGCTCGTCCCACAGCTCCTTGTACTTCATCACCTCCGTGCGGCAGGCGCGGTTGTAGTCGTCGACACTTATCTTCTTGCCTATATCCTCCTTGGTGATGCCGAGGTTCTTCTCCACGCCCAGTTCTACGGGCAGGCCGTGGGTGTCCCATCCGGCCTTGCGGTCGACAAAGTAGCCTCGCTGCGCCTTGTAGCGGCAGAAGACATCCTTGATGGTACGTGCCAGCACATGGTGTATGCCGGGCTTGCCGTTGGCACTCGGCGGACCGTCGTAGAACACGAAAGAAGGGTGCCCTTCGCTAAGCCGCTGCCCTTTCTCGAAGATCTCATTCTCTTCCCAATAGCGGCGTATGTCGTTGCCGGTTTGGGTCAAATCAAGTTGCTTATATTCGTTGTATTTCATAGTCTATTATGGTATTTATATATTCCGAAATCACCGGACATTGATTACCAGTGCGCTCATAGACAGCCGTTTGTCAAAACGGAAGCCCAATGTCGCAAACTGCAAATATACGCAATTTTATCAAAATACAGTCCTGAAATTATATTTTTCAGAAAGAACTTCAATAGGCAATCATAGAAG
>FLNX01000201.1_pt1 | contig 16722 bp, 13 predicted proteins | sample 1140341 | NCBI WGS metagenome assembly FLNX01 (sample SAMEA3878208, study PRJEB12797) | bioreactor metagenome | biome: Moose rumen | place: Sweden | collected 2011-10
CCGGCCGTTCGCCTAAGGACAAGTACATCGTGAAGGATGCACAGAGCGAGGACAAGGTATGGTGGACCTCTGAGGAATACAAGAACGACAACCACCCCATGAGCGAGGAGGTCTGGGCCAAGGTGAAGGAGATCGCCATCAAGGAACTCTGCAACAAGGACCTCTATGTGGTTGATGCTTTCTGCGGTGCCAACGAGGCAACCCGTCTGGCTGTTCGTTTCATCGTGGAGGTGGCCTGGCAGGCACACTTCGTGAAGAACATGTTCATCCAGCCCACTGCTGAGGAACTGGAGAAGTTCGAGCCGAACTTCGTGATCTACAATGCTTCTAAGGCCAAGGTTGAGAACTACAAGGAACTGGGTCTGAACTCAGAGACTTGCGTTGCCTTCAACACCACGAGCCGTGAGCAGTGCATCATCAACACCTGGTACGGTGGTGAGATGAAGAAGGGTATGTTCTCTATGCAGAACTACTATCTGCCGCTGCAGGGTATCGCTTCTATGCACTGCTCTGCCAACACCGATATGGAGGGTAAGAACACCGCTATCTTCTTCGGTCTGTCTGGTACAGGTAAGACCACGCTGTCTACCGACCCGAAGCGTCTGCTGATTGGTGACGACGAGCACGGATGGGACGACGAGGGCGTGTTCAACCTCGAGGGCGGCTGCTATGCCAAGGTGATCAACCTCGACAAGGAGAGCGAGCCCGACATCTACAACGCTATCCGCCGCGATGCCCTGCTGGAGAACGTGACCGTTGACGCTGAGGGCAAGATTGACTTCGCTGACAAGAGCGTGACAGAGAACACCCGCGTATCTTATCCTATCAACCACATTGAGAAGATCGCCCAGAAGGTGAACGGTAAGAGCGCCGGTCCCGATGCTCAGAACGTGATCTTCCTGAGTGCCGATGCCTTCGGCGTGCTGCCTCCCGTATCTATCCTGACTCCGGAGCAGACCAAGTACTACTTCCTCTCTGGTTTCACAGCCAAGTTGGCTGGTACAGAGCGCGGTATCACCGAGCCGACTCCCACATTCTCTGCTTGCTTCGGCCAGGCATTCCTCGAGTTGCACCCCACCAAGTATGCTGAGGAACTGGTGAAGAAGATGGAGAAGAGCGGTGCCAAGGCTTACCTGGTGAACACCGGTTGGAACGGAACCGGCAAGCGTATCTCTATCAAGGATACACGTGGTATCATCGACGCTATCCTCGGTGGCGCTATCCTGAAGGCTCCTACGAAGAAGATTCCTTACTTCGACTTCGAGGTTCCCACACAACTCGAGGGTGTAGCATGGGGTATCCTCGATCCTCGTGACACCTATCAGAACCGCAACGAGTGGGAGGAGAAGGCCAAGGATCTGGCTGCCCGCTTCATCAAGAACTTCAAGAAGTACGAAGGCAACGAGGCCGGTAAGGCACTGGTTGCTGCTGGACCGAAACTTTAAGCAATGCATAATTAATAATGCATAATGCATAATAAATGGCTGCGCTGAAAGGCGTGGCCATTTTTTGATGTAGGTCAAAAAGCCTTGGCTATCCACCTTAAAATTATGAATTATGCATTATTAATTATGCATTATTTTGTACCTTTGCACTTGTAATCGGGAGATTACATAGTTATTCATTAGGTTAGTAGTTAATAGATTTTTTAAGGTAAAGATTATGTTATTAGATTTTCAAACAACGATGATGTTGGCTTCCGTTGCCGTGGCAATGGCATTGAGTGTTTTTACACTAATGCATACCAATATCCGTTGAAAGGAGCGCAGGGTGAGTGATTCATACTGCGCTCTTTTTGCCTTTGAAACCCTAAACTAACTTAAAATCGGTCAAATTATAACATATTTTCTTTAATTATAAGGTGAAAATGACTCATTTTTGAGGAATTGTGCGTAAATTTGCAGCCGCAATCGACAATAGTCGGTTGGCAGAACAAGGATTTCGAAATTTACAAGTAGATGAAAAGATATATCTATACGCTCTGTATCATAGCAACGACGGCACTGGGGCTTACGTCTTGTCTCAAGGATTCGGACAAGACCGATACCACTGTCTACGACGAGACGGCCATCACGGGATTCTCCCTCGCCACCGTCAACCGCTATATCCATACGACCAAATCCAACGGAAACGACACGATTTACAAGAGTGCGTTGGTGGTGAAGGACTATCCCTTCTCCATCGACCACTATCAGCGGAAGATTTACAATACCGACTCACTGCCCGCCGACTGCGACCTGAAGCACGTGCTGGTGACGGTGACGACAAGCACCTATACAGGAACGGTGCTCATCAAGAATGCCCTAAACGACTCCCTCTACCTCTACAGCAGCACCGACTCTATCGACCTGTCGCTGCCGAGGGAGTTCCGTGCCTACAACTCGAATCTGGAGAGATACCGTGCCTATCAGGTGCAGGTGAACATCAAGCAGGGCAGTAGCAGCGGTCTCGTATGGGAGAAAGTGGCCGGCACGTTTACTGAGAATGCGCAGGTGGTCAACAATGGTGACGGCACCTTCAGGCTCTCAGCCGATGGCGGCAATACCTGGAACGAGGAGCGTATCGGCACAGAGGAGGACGTCACGCTGATGCCCATATCCGACTTCAGTCACGTCAGTTTCCCGCTGAGCAATGCACCCGGCAACACCTACCACCTGCTAATAGGCAAGATGGCAGACAACGACCTGATGTACACCGTCTGGCGCAAGGTGACAGGCGACCACACAACCGACTGGGTATGCGTGCTGAACCCACCGATCACGGAGAACTATCCCGGTTATCTGCCCCTGGCAGCCTATACCAGCCTGATCACTCTCAACAACAGCATCCTGGCCATCCAGAACGATGGCACGATATACGAAAGCCGCGACCAGGGCATCTCCTGGCACAAGAATACGACCTACGCCCTGCCAGAGGGCCTTTCCACCACCAACCTGAGAGCAATAAGCGACGGCCAAGGCTACGTCTGGCTCTACAATCTGGACAATGGGGAAGCCTGGCGCGGGCACTATAACAAATAGACGGATATGCGGGACGGAATCAAAGCGTACAGACACTGGAGGGCAGTTATCCTACTGCTGTTCCTCGTTGCACCTCACCTCTCGTCCTCTGTCTGTGCACAGGATGATCCTGAATACCGCCTGGAGGTGGGTGCAGGAGCCGGAACGGTGACCTATCTGGGCGACTACAACGGCAGCATCCTGCAGGGTATGCAGCCGTGGGGTGCCCTGACGGCCAAGTATCGGATGAATCCGAGAATGTCGCTGGGCCTGACCGTCGGCTTCGGCAAACTGAAAGGCTCGTCGGACAATGCCAAGACCTGGTACCCGCAGCCGGAGCGCTATGAGTTCGACAAGAGCCTCATCGATGCCGGCGTCCGTTTCGAGTACAACTTCTGGGCTTATGGCACAGGCCGCGAATACAGGGGAGCCAAGCCGCTGGTGCCGTTCATCACCTTAGGACTGGGTGCTGCCCACCACGGAGCCCCGGAAGGCGGCATGGCCGTGAACATCCCACTGGGAGCCGGCATCAAATACAAGGTGGCCGAACGCCTGAACCTGACTGCCGAATGGCGGATGCACTTCACGCTGAACGACAAACTCGACGGAGTGGAAGACCCCTACGGCATCAAGAGCAGCGGCATCTTCAAGAACACCGACGGCTACAGCGTGCTGCAACTGGCAGTCACCTACGACCTGTGGGCTAAGTGTAAGACCTGTAACAACGACAGGTTTTGAGTTTATAGTTTGAGTTTATAGTTTATAGATATATGACAGAGCAACTGGATATGAAACGCATCCCTCAGCACATTGCCATCATTATGGACGGCAACGGGCGCTGGGCAACCGATCGCGGACTGGACCGCACCTTCGGCCATAAGGCTGGCCTGGACACAGTGAAGAAGATCACAGCAGAGTGTGCCAGACTGGGGGTGAAGTACCTGACACTATACACGTTCTCTACCGAGAACTGGAACCGCCCCGCCTACGAGATTGAGGCCCTGATGGGACTGGTGCTCAGTTTCATCGAGATGGAGTTGTTTACTGACAACAACGTGAAGTTCAAGATGATGGGTGACTTGAAGCGCCTGCCAGACAGTGTACAGGAAAAGATACACTATATGGAAGACCTGACGGCCAAGAACGATGGTATGACCATGGTCGTCGCTATGAGTTATTCCAGTCGCTGGGAGATCACGGAGGCCGTGAAGAAGATCGTCACAGAAGTTCACGATATGGAGGAACTTCCCGAGAATATCCTCAAGAACTGGCGTTCCGGCGGCCTACGTGCAGAAGACATCACCGAGGACTTTATCAGCCAGCATCTGTGTACCAACTTCATGCCCGATCCCGACCTGCTGATCCGCACGGGCGGCGAACTGCGCATCTCCAACTACCTGCTCTGGCAGATTGCCTACTCCGAACTCTATTTCTGCGACACCTACTGGCCCGACTTCGACGAGGAGGCTCTCCACAAGGCCATCGCCGACTATCAGAGTCGCCAGCGTCGCTTCGGCAAGACGGAGGCACAGGTGGAAGCGGAGGAAGTGAATAGTGAACAGTGAAAAGATTTAGAAATGCTATATAATATAATAAGGTATAAGGAAGGTAAAGCGAACTGGATGGTGAAAGTACTGACAGCACTATTCACTATTCACTGTTCACTATTCACTATTTCCGCCACTGCTCAGGATAAGATCGTCAATCCCGACATCTCGTATGCTGGCACGCCCCGCAGTTGCATCATCGGCGGCATCGCCGTGGAAGGTGTCGAGGGCTATGAAGACTACGTGCTGACGGGCCTGTCGGGCCTGAGTGTCGGACAGCAGGTGGAGGTGCCAGGCAATCAGATTACGGAAGCCGTGAAGCGCTACTGGCGCCACGGTCTGTTCTCCAAGGCCCAGATCAGTGCCGACTCCATCGTGGGGTCGAAGATCTACCTGCGCATCTCGCTGGCCCTCCGCCCCCGGGTGAGCACCATCAACTATCTGGGCATCAAGAAGTCGGAGCGCGAGGATATGGAGGCCAAGTTAGGCATCATCAAGGGCAGCCAGATCACGCCGAATATGATCGACCGAGCCAAGATACTGGCCAAGAAGTACTTCGACGAGAAGGGCTATAAGAACGCTGAGATCAACATCGTGCAGCGCGACGACCCTGACAACAAGGGGCAGGTGGTGCTCGACGTGGACATCGACAAGAAGGACAAGATGAAGGTGCGCAATATCTACTTGGTGGGCAACGAGAAACTCAAGGACTCAAAGATCAAGGGCAGTATGTTCACCAAGGGTGCCTTCGGCAAGATCCACGAGGCTGGCAAGTTCACCAACCTCTTCAAGTCCAAGAAGTTCACCGACGAGCGTTACAAGGAGGCCAAGCAGAAGTTGATAGAGAAATACAACGAACTGGGCTTCCGCGATGCCACCATCCTCGAAGACTCCGTCTGGAACAACGACGAGAAGCACGTGAACGTCTATGTAAAGATTGAAGAGGGCGACAAGTACCACATCCGCAATATCACGTGGGTGGGCAACACCGTCGTGACCACCGACTACCTGAATGCCGTGCTCGATATGAAGAAGGGCGACGTCTATAACCAGAAACTCATCAACAAGCGACTGAAGGAAGACGACGACGCTGCCGGCAACTACTATTATAACAATGGTTACGTCTTCTCCAACATCGACCCCGTGGAAGTGAATATCGTAGGCGATTCCATCGACCTGGAGATGCGTATCGTGGAAGGTCCGCAGGCCCGTCTGAACCATGTCCGCATCTATGGTAACGACCGTCTCTACGAGGAGGTGGTGCGCCGCGAACTCCGCACCAAGCCGGGCGACCTGTTCAACAAGGACGCCATCATCCGTTCTGTCCGTGAAATCGGCTCGATGGGCTTCTTCGATCCAGAGAAGATCAATCCCGACATCAAGCCTAACGGCGAGGACGGCACCGTGGACATCAACTGGCAACTCGAGCAGAAGTCGAACGACCAGTTGGAGTTCTCCCTCGGTTGGGGACAGACGGGTATCATCGGCCGTATCGGCATCAAGTTCAACAACTTCTCCATCCGCAACCTCTTCGGTAAGAACAAGTTGCACCGCGGCATCCTGCCCTACGGCGACGGTGAGCAGTTGGGCTTCAACTTCCAGACCAACGGTAGTTACTACTCGTCGCTGAGTGCCAACTACGGCACCAACTGGTTTGGCGGCAAGCGCCCGAACTCTTTCAGTCTCAGCGCCTTCTACTCCAAACAGAGCGACATCTCGAGTTACTATCGCAACAACTCGTTCTACAACAACTATTATATGTATAGTTACGGGTTGGGTTCCTATAACAACTACGCCTACAACTACGAGTCGATGCTCGATGACGACAAGACGATGCGCGTGTTCGGTGCCGCCATCGGATGGGGTAAACGCCTGCGCTGGCCTGACGACTACTTCCAACTCTCGGCACAACTCGGCTATACCCGCTATATGCTACGCGACTGGAGTTACTTCTATATCCACAACGGCAACTGTAACAACATCAACCTCGGCCTGACCCTGTCGCGTACGTCGACGGACAATCCACTCTTCCCGCGTCACGGTTCCGAGTTTATGGCTTCCGTCACGCTCACCCCGCCCTGGTCGCTCTTCGACAACAAGGACTATTCGTCGCTGGCCAAGAACACCCAGTCGGCCACCTACGAGGACGAGTTGCAGGACGTGTACCGCTGGATTGAGTACCACAAGTGGAAGTTCAAGTCCAGGACCTATACAGCCCTCACAGGCGGTTCGAAGTGCTTCGTGCTGATGACCCGTGTGGAGATGGGACTGCTGGGTGCCTATAATAACAACAAGCGCTCGCCCTTCGAGACGTTCTACGTCGGAGGTGACGGTATGAGCGGCTATAGTTACGGCTATTCAGAGGAGACCATCGCCCTGCGCGGTTACGACAATGGTGCCCTCTCCTACTCTGCCGCCTATGAGGATATGATGCAGGGCAAGAGCATCTCGTCGTACAACTCGTATGCCTACGACCGCTTCACGCTGGAACTGCGCTACCCGTTCATGCTGGGCAACACCACCATCTACGGCCTCGGCTTCGCTGAAGCAGGTAACGCCTGGTCGTCGCCCGGCAAGTTCAATCCCTTCGATATGAAGCGTTCTGCCGGCGTCGGTGTGCGTATCTACCTCCCGATGGTGGGTCTGATGGGTATCGACTGGGCCTACGGTTTCGACTACGTGACCACCAGCCAGTCAGGAACCCGCTCCAAGGGTGGCAGCAACTTCCACTTCATCCTCGGACAGGAGTTCTAAGTTTAATTGAGAATTGAAAATTGAGAATTGAGAATTATGATTAGAAAAGTTATTATCTGTGCAATCTGTGTAATCTGTGGCTATTCAACGGCCTCAGCGCAGAAGTTCGCGCTTGTGGATATGGAGTACATCCTGAAGAACATACCCGCCTACGAGCGTGCCAACGAGCAGTTGAACCAGGTGTCGAAGAAGTGGCAGGCTGAGGTCGAAGCCCTGACTACCGAGGCCCAGACTCAGTATAAGAATTATCAGAACGAGGTCGTCTTCCTCTCCCAGGAGCAGAAGAAGGCCAAGCAGGACGCCATCGTCGAGAAAGAGAAGGAGGCTGCCGACCTGAAGAAGAAATACTTCGGCCCCGACGGCGAACTCTTCAAGAAGCGCACCGCCCTAATGACGCCCATCCAGGACGAGATCTACAACGCCATCAAGGACGTGGCTGAACTGCGCGGCTATCAACTCGTGCTCGACCGTGCCAGTGACACCGGCATCATCTTCGGCTCCCCAAAGATCGACATCAGTTCCGAAGTCTTAAAAAAACTCGGCTACTCCAACTAGAACCGCTAGAATCCCTAGTAAAACTAGACCATCTAGTTAGGCTAGAATCTCTAGTAAGGCTAGAATCCCTAGTAAGGCTAGAAAATAATAACAACTAAATAAACAAAGAAAAAAAATGAAAAAATTAATTATTTGCGCCATCTGCGCAATCTGCGGTCTCACCACCGCCAACGCACAGGGAAAATTCGGTCACGTGAATACCCAGGAGATCATCCAGGCTATGCCGGAATACAACAAGGCAAAGACTGAGATCGACGCCCTCCAGGCCCAGTACGAGGCTGACCTGAAGAGCATGCAGGACGAACTCCAGAAGAAGGGCGAGGCCTTCGACAAGGAGCAGGCTACCCTGCCCGACAACATCAAGCAGCGCCGTCAGCAGGAACTGCAGGATATGTACACCAAGATCCAGCAGAGTTATCAGGACAACCAGCAGGCACTCGCCAAGGCTTCACAGGAGAAGATGCAGGCCATCCAGACCAAGGTGCTCGATGCCATCAAGGCAGTGGGCCAGGCTGGCGGCTTCACCTACGTTGTCGAGATGGGTTCACTGCCCTATATCAGCACAACCCTCAGCACCGACATCACCGCTCAGGTGAAGACCAAACTCGGACTGAAGTAAGATGAAGCGACTCGCAATCATAATAATTGCACTGTGTGCTGTTCTGGGCGTTTCAGCCCAGGACAGCATCAGTGGTATACGCTTCGGCCACCTCAGTTATAAGCAGGCCCTGGAGTCGATGCCAGACTACGCCATCTGCCAGCAGAAGATGCAGACACTGCGCGACCAGTATCAGGCCGAGATGAAACGCGTGGAAGACGAGTTCAACCGCAAGTACGAGGACTTCCTCGACGGCCAGCGCGAATTCCCCAAGACCATCCTGCGGAAGCGCCAGACCGAGTTGCAGGAACTGATGTCGAAGAACATCGCCTTCAAAAACGAGAGTCTGCAGCAGTTGGCAGCCGCTGAGCAGGAGATGATGGCACCGCTTAAGGAGCGTCTCAGCGAAGTCGTCGCCCAGATTGCCACGGAGCGCGGCTACGCCTTCGTCATCAATACGGACGCCGACGCCTGCCCTTTCATCAACCCAGCGATGGGTGAGGATATCAACCAGTTAGTTCAGGATGCTTTCAAATAGTCCAGGCCCCATCGGCATCTTCGACAGCGGCTACGGCGGACTCACCATCCTGCACGGCATCCGCCAATTGCTTCCCCAATACGACTATCTCTATCTGGGCGACAATGCCCGCACCCCCTACGGCCCACGTTCCTTCGACGTGGTCTATGAATTCACGCGCCAGGCCGTCGTGAAACTCTTTGAGATGGGCTGCCATCTTGTCATCCTCGGCTGCAACACGGCCTCAGCCAAAGCCCTCCGTACCATCCAGCAGAACGACCTGCCCAAGATCGACCCTGACCGCCGCGTGCTGGGCGTCATCCGCCCCACTGCCGAAGTCATCGGCAGCCTGACGAAGAGCCGCCACGTGGGCATCTTCGCCACCGAGGGAACCATCAAGAGCGAGAGTTACAACCTCGAGATACACAAACTCTACCCCGACATCGAGGTCAGCGGCGTGGCCTGTCCCTTTTGGGTGCCGTTAGTCGAGTACAACGAAGCCGACTCCCCCGGTGCCGACTATTTCGTGAAGAAGCGTATCGACGAGATCATGCGCAAGGATCCGCTGATCGATGCCATCATCCTCGGCTGCACCCACTATCCCCTGCTGATGCCGAAGATCCTGAAGTACCTCCCCGCCGGTGTCCGCATCGTCCCTCAGGGCGAGTACGTGGCCGAGAGCCTTCAGCACTACCTGGAGCGTCACCCCCAGATAGAGCAGAAATGCGCCAAGGGTGCCACCGCCCATTACCTCACCACCGAGAATCCCGACAAGTTCAAGGAGCAGGCCCAGATCTTCCTCCACGAACCCGTCGAGGTCGAAAACACCACCCTGGAATAGTTGTTTCCTTCATACGGAGGCTTCTGGCATTTCCCAGGAGCCTTCTCGCAATCGTCAGGAGCCTCCAAATTTTTGCAAGGAGCCTCCGTAGCATTCTACGAATATGTGTATTCGCGCACGCGTGTATAGTAGGAATATACACTTTTTATCCCGCACTTCTTACACCTCTTACACCCAGTGTGGGTGTAAGAGGTGTAAGAAGTGTTGGATGTTTTTGTGTTTCACTACATATACGCGCGCACACGCAAGAAACAAGTTAAAAATACTCAAAAAGGAGGGGAGGCTATTTAACTTTTCTTTGATTTTGTGGTCTAAAGAGGAAACAAGTATCACATAATCATCGCATAGACAAGATGGCCCTACGACTACAAACGACAGCAGTGCTGCTGATCCTGATACTCCTCGGACTGGACGCCCGCGCCCAGGAGGCGACGCTATCGGGACGCACCATCGATGCTGACAACGGCGAGGCACTGCTGAAGACCACCCTGCAACTCTACAGAATAGGCCGAAAGGACACCACGTTCATAGGCGGTGCCTTCTCCGACGAGCGCGGACGCTTTTTATTCAATAAGGTGGCAGCGGGCAACTACCTGCTGCGTGCCTCGTACTTAGGCTACAAGCGACTGGACAAGCAAGTGACGACGGACGGCAGCCGCCCCGTCAGCATCGGCGACCTCCGCCTGCAAGCCAACGCCACGCTGCTCGACGAGGCTGTGGTGACGGCGAATCTGCCGAAGATGGTGATCAAGGACGACACGGTGGTCTACAACGCCGATGCCTTCCGAGTGCCAGAAGGGTCGGTGATCGAGGCACTGGTGGAGGCCCTGCCCGGCGCAAAGATAGACGATAGCGGCAAGGTGAGCATCAACGGCAAGGACGTAAAGCGGTTCAAGATGGACGGGCGCGACTTTATGACGGGCAACAACGACGCCGTGATGAAGAACCTGCCCTCCTACGTCATCGACCAGGTGAAAGCCTACGACGAGAAGAGCGACCTCTCGAAACTGACGGGACTGGACGACGGCAACGACGACTTCGTGCTGGAGTTCGTGACGAAGCGGAGTGCCCGCAAGGGGCTGCAGGCCAACCCCGACATCGGCTACGGCACAGACAACCGCTACGGCATCCGTCTGACGGCGATGAAACCCTTCGGCGCGACACGCTACACCTTTATGGGCAATGCCAACAACGTGAACGACCGCAACTTCTCAGGCCGTGGCGGACGCGGACGGGGCAACAACAACGGCCAACGCGAGACGAAGACAGCGGCCCTCGACATCAGTTACGAGAACAACAAGGACCTGAAGGTGAGCGGACGCGTGACCTGGAGCCACAATGATGCTGACAACTGGAGCCGGACAGGATCGGAAAACTTCGTGAACACACGGGGCGGTGCCTTCTCCAACAGCGTCAGCCAGAGTTACTCCAGGGATAACAACTGGACGGGCAATATGAACCTGCAGTGGAAGATAGACTCACTGACCACGCTCTCGTTCCGCCCCGACATCAGTTTTACAACCAACGACAGCCGCTCACACGCGACTTCGGCCTCATTCAACGCCAATCCCTTCGACTACGTGACGGATCCCCTGGGCGACGAAGGACTGACGGAGATGGACGAACTGGGGCTGGCCGTCAACGGCAGGCAGAACAAGTCGATGGGCTACGGCAGCAACAAGAACCTCAGTTCGCAACTGCAACTCTACCGGCGCTTAGGGCGCAACGGACGCAACATCGCCCTCAGCACCAACTTCAGTTACCGCGACGGAGAGAACCGCAACGCCAACCTCTCAGCCGTCAGGCTCTATCAGCAGCAAGACCGCTTCGGCAACGACTCCACCTACCAGACCAACCGCTACACCTTCTCGCTCAACGACAACCTGAGTTACACCCTGGGTGTGACCTACACGGAGCCGCTGCTGCTCTTCAAGCAGAAGCCCGTCACGGAAGAAGAGCCACAAGGAAGAGGCCCCTTCGGCAGAGGCCGTAACGGCGGACGCAGGGGATTCGGCCAACAGGGACTCTTCCTGCAGATGAACTACCGCTATCGCTACAGCCACCTGAAGAGCGACCCCAGCACCTACGACTTCCCCGACTATACAGACGAGGCCTTCGCCAGCGTGCTGCAGTCGTATCGTGAGTGGACGAGCCTCTTCGGATTCCTGCCCAACCCCTACGAGAGTTACCTGAGCGACAGCCTGAGCCGCTACTCCGAACGAACGGAATACGGCCATAACATCGACGTACAGTTGAGATATATCCGCGAGAAGATCAACCTGAACGCAGGCGTGTCGGTGCAACCCCAGCGCTCGCACTACATCCAGCAGTATTTAGGACGGCCCGTGGACACGGTGCGCACCGTGGTCAACGTCTCGCCGACCCTGAACCTGCGCTACCGATTCAACCAGCAGACCAACCTGCAAGTACAGTACCGAGGCCAGTCGCAGCAGCCCAGCATCACCCAGTTGCTGGACATCTACGACGACACCAACCCGCTGAGCATCACGATGGGTAATCCGGGGCTGAAGCCGTCGTTCACCTCCGACCTGCGCGTGAACTTCCAGATGCAGCGACAGCCGACGCTCGTGACCGACAGTATGGGATTCCAGGTACCCAAGGCGCAGCGCCACTGGAGTTTCAACGCCAACGGCAACCTGCAGCGCACCAGCAATGCCATCGGCAACGTGGTGACCTACAACGAGACCACGGGCGGACGCATCAGCCGGCCCGAGAACATCAACGGCAACTGGAGCACCAATGCGGGGATGATGTTCAACATCGGCCTCGACACGCTGAACCTCTGGGACGTGAGCGGCTCCATCAATGGGCGCTACGACCACCGCGTGGGCTACGTCAACCTGAACCGTACGGCCATCCCTGACCGTAACGTCACCCACACCTACAACCTCTCGCCCGAAGTATCGCTCAGTTTCCGCAACAAATGGCTCAGCGTCTCGCTGAACAGCCGCCTGACCTACGCCAAGACGGAGAACCGCCTGCAGGCCACAAACGACCTGACCACCTGGAACTACTCCTACGGCGGCAACACAAAGATCACCTTCCCCTGGGGTTCGAACCTGTCCACCGACTTCCACGTGTTCAGCAAGCGCGGCTACAGCGACGAGAGCCTCAACACCAACGAACTGATCTGGAACGCCCAACTCTCACACAGTTTCCTGCGCGGCAAGAAACTGACGGTGATGCTGCAATGGTACGACATCCTGTACGAGCAGACGAACTTCTCAAGAACCGTGAATGCCAACGGCTGGACAGACCGCGAGGTAAACACCATCACGTCGTACGCCATGCTGCACGTCAGTTACCGCCTGAACATGTTCGGCAACGGCAGAGGAGAATACAGGGATGCTAACCGAGCAGACGTCTGGAGAAATAACGAACGGGGTACCAGACGGCGAGGAAACCGACAATAAGGACAGTCATGAAGATCAGGATGACATCCTCGGGGTGGACGCTGACGGGATAGGCATTGACGATGAACGAACCGCTCGACGAGCCTAACTTCACCAGGCCGAATGTCTGCTGTGCCCAGCAAAGAGCCAGTCCGATGACAATGCCGACAACGGCACCGATGGCAGAGATCATACGGCCCTCGAAGAGGAAGATGCGCACGATCTGCTTGTCGCTGGCGCCGAGGTTGCGGAGCGTCACCACATCGTCCTTCTTGTCGACTATCAGCATCGACAACGAGCCGATGATGTTGAAACAGGCCACCATCAGGATAAAGGTGAGGAAGATATAGGCAATGAACTTCTCAATCTTCATAATCTTGAAGGTGTCGTCCTGCTGCTCAAAGCGGTCGCGCACGGCATAGCCATCCCCCACGATCTGCTTGATCTCAGACTTTATGCCTTCGAAGTTGCTGCCCGGCTTCAGGCGCAGTTCGAGGGCCGACACCATACCCTGCTGCTCAAACACGCGGCGGGCAAAGGCGATATCGGTCAGGATGTAGTTCTTATCGTAGCGCGACTGCTTGACATTGAACAGCACGCCAGGGGAATAAAGTTCGTCTTCCACCAGACCGTCGAGCGGATTGGCCATATTCAGTTGGCCCTCGCGACGAGGCGCATAGATACGGATGGGATGCTCGTAGGTGTAGCCGGTGGCCAACTGCTCTGCCAGTCGGATGCCGGGAATGCCATAGAACATATCAGCCGCCCGGAGTTCGAACTCGCCGTTGCCTAAGAGGATCTCATTGATATGGGTCAGTTGGCTGAAGTTCTCCTCCACACCCTTGATGACCACCATCGCCTGTCGCCCTTCGTAGACGGCCAGTGCCTGGTCCTCCACCGTCTCCATAGCCACCTCCACCTGCGGCAGTTGCTTGACCTTCGTCAGCACGGGATCGTCAGCCGGCACCGTCTTGCCCTGCAGGGGCACAATCTTCAGTTGCGGGTCGAACGAGGTGAAGAAGGAGGCCACCATATCGTGGAAGCCATTGAACACGGAGAGCGTGACCACCAGTGCCATCGTGGCTACGGCCACGCCGACGACGGAGATGCCGCTGATGATGTTGATGGCGTGGGTCGACTTCTTGGAGAAGAGATACCTTCGGGCTATGAAAAACGGGAAATTCATTTCTTCAACAGTTCGTCGATACGGTCGATATAGTCAAGGGAGTCGTCGATGAAGAAACGGAGTTCCGGGATGATGCGGAGTTGGTTTCTCACGCGCGTACCTAATTCATATCTTACGGACTTGGTATTGGCGTTGACATTGGCCAGGATCTCCTCGCCCTTCTCACTGGGGAAGACGCTCAGGTAGGCCGTGCATACGCTCAGGTCCGGGGATATCTTCACACGTGTCACGCTGACCATCGTGCCGTGGGTGGCACGGGTCTGCTGCTGGAATATCAGCGACAACTCCTTCTGGAGCAGTCTTGCTATTTTGTTCTGTCTTGTCTCTTGCATATTGTCATTATTTCATTCTTTCATTATTTCATTCTTCCTAATGAGCGTCAACCCGTCGCGGAGCGGCAGGATGACCTGCTCTACCCTATCGTCGCGGGCGATGTAGTCGTTGAAGGTCTCGATACCCTGCGTCTGGCGGTCGTGGTCGTAGGCGTGGTCGACGACGTGGCCGTCCCAGAGCGTGTTGTCAGCGAGGATGAAGCCGCCAGGGCGGAGCATCTGCATCACCATCTCATAGGTCTCACGATACGTACGCTTGTCGCCGTCGATGAAGGCCATATCGAACGTGATGCCTAACTTCGGGGCCTCCGTCAGTGCATCGCCGATGATGAAACTGATCTTGTCCGCTACACTGGAGCCTTCTATCCAGGGACGGGTGAAGTCCTCCATCTCGTCGTTGATCTCGAAGGTGTAGAGTCGACCGCCCTCGGGGAGTCCCTCTGCCATCGAGATGGCGCTGTAGCCGCTGAACGTCCCCACCTCGAGGATGGTCTTGGGCCGTATCATCTGCACGAGCATCTTCAGCAGCCGTCCCTGCAGGTGTCCGCTGGCCATTCGGCCGTGGATGGTGTGGATGTTCGTCGCCCGCCATAGCCGGTAGAGGTAGTCTGGCTCAGGCTCCGAGTGCTGCAGGATATACTCGTCGAGCGTCATTTGGCAGCCAGCAGTGCTTCTATCGCCAGACGGTAACTGTCGAGCCCGAAGCCACAGATCACGCCCAGGCAAGCACAGGAGATGAACGAGTGGTGGCGGAACTCCTCACGCTTGTGCACATTCGAGATATGCACCTCGATGACAGGGCACTTCAGCGAGCGGATGCAGTCCTGCAGCGCCACGCTGGTGTGGGTATAGGCCCCTGCATTGAGCACGATGCCGTCGTAGCCGCCGAAGAAGCCCGTCTCCTGCATCTGATTGATCAGTTCGCCCTCAATGTTGCTCTGATAGTAGTCTATCTGCACATCGGGGTAGCGCTGGCGCAGTTGCGGCAGGTAACTCTCGAACGACTCGGCACCATAGATGCCCGGCTCCCGCTGCCCCAGCAGGTTGAGGTTCGGGCCGTTGATAATCTGTATCTTCATACCTTATTTGTTATATAACGGCTGCAAAGTTAAGCATTTTTTTCGGAATATCGAAAAAAATGCTTAACTTTGCACAAAATATGGATAATCTGATCGTCAAGAACTACGTACGCTACCTGAAACTGCAGCGTAATATGTCGGGCAACACGCTCGACGCCTACCAGCACGACCTCCAGAAACTGCTCGACTATCTGGAGCGGGAAGGCAAGGACGTGAGGGAGGTGGCGCTCGAAGACCTGGAGCACTTCTCGGCAGGGCTTCACGACATCGGCATCAACGCCCGCTCGCAGTGCCGCATCCTCAGCGGCGTGCGCAGTTTCTTCAGGTTCCTGCAACTCGACGGCTATCGCGAGGACGACCCCACGGAACTGTTGGAGTCGCCACAGATAGGTGAGCACCTGCCCGAGGTGCTGTCGCCGGAGGAGATAGACCGACTTGAGGCCAGCATCGACCTCTCGAAATGGGAGGGCCACCGCAACCGGGCCATCATCGAGGTGCTCTTCTCCTGCGGACTGCGCGTCAGCGAACTGGTGAACCTGAAACTCTCGAACCTCTATCTCGACGAAGAGTTCGTGCGGGTGTTCGGCAAAGGCAGCAAGGAGCGGCTGGTACCCATCTCGCAGCGGGCCATCAAGGAACTTGCCTTCTGGTTCGACGACCGTCGGCAGATGAAGATCAAGCCAGGCGAGGAAGACTACGTGTTCCTGAACCGCCGGGGGGCCCATCTGACCCGTACGATGATACTCATTATGATCAAGCAACAGGCTGTGGAGGCAGGCATCACCAAGACCATCTCACCCCACACGCTCCGCCACTCCTTCGCCACCGCCCTACTCGAAGGGGGAGCCGACCTGCGCATCATCCAGGCACTGCTGGGCCACGAGAGCATCGGCACCACGGA
>FLNX01003862.1_pt1 | contig 16715 bp, 17 predicted proteins | sample 1140341 | NCBI WGS metagenome assembly FLNX01 (sample SAMEA3878208, study PRJEB12797) | bioreactor metagenome | biome: Moose rumen | place: Sweden | collected 2011-10
CGAAGGGCTGGACGCTCTCGCCTGCCTACGACATCAACCCGGGAGCCAAGTCGCATCAATGCCTGCTCATCGACTCTTACACAGAAAAGTCGGACGCGGGCATCCTGCTCTCCGCAAGTGAAAGCTACATGCTTGAAAGACAGGAGGCAGCGGAGATTCTCGAGGAGGTTCGCGCCACCATCAAAGACTGGCGCGAAACGGCCACTGAGCTGCAAATACCCCTCAGGCAGCTTGCGCCATATTCTGCGCGTTGGGATGATCTCTAAATCATATGCGGCTGCTCCAAGTGGCTCAAGGAAGGTATGAAAAGGCGTGATGAAAAAGCAAAAATATTTTTGGTATTCTCAAAAAAGCCGTATATTTGCAGTGCCAGATTCCGCCACGCTTCCCACTTGAACAGCGTACCAGGGCGGAACTTTTATTTGCTTGATTTTCTGCGATTATTCTCCACGCGCACGTACTTGTCTCCAAGGCCGATAACCAAAGTCTGGAGGATATGGGCCGATGATGCAAGGACTACGGCCATCGGCGGAATCCAATAAATTTTGTATCTTTGCACCCGCAAAACCTCAGCCGTACTGGGTTTGTTTCTTCTTTTTGACAACAAGACATGTCGTGCGTATAACTGGTTGTAGTGTATGAGAGCCGGTTTACGCACGTGGCGATGAAACCCCTCTCTTGTTGTTAAATCTTAAATAATTGAGGATGAGGAAATTATTTTCTCTGATGATGCTATGTGCAGTAGCATTGCGGGGCTTGTGCGCATCGGCGCAGACCACCGGGCCTCTCCAATGGATGTTCGAGCGGGCGGATTCGCTGAACACCAGCCTTCAGGCCAGTCGTCTGGCCGTGGAAAGCGCCAGAAGCGGCGAAGGCGTGGCAAGGAATGCTTACCTTCCTTCGGTCGATGTGTCCCTGTCGCTCAGCTACAATGGCGACGGTTACATCATGGACCGGGATTTCAGCGGCGGCTTCAAGGCCGAGATTCCGTCTTTCGGAAACAATTTCAAGTTGGAAGTGTCGCAGGTGATCTTTGCCGGAGGCGCCATTACCCACGGCGTCTCCCTGGCGGAGGTGGGAACGGAAATGGCCACTTTCGAGGCCGATAAAAACCGGAACGAGGTCCGCTTTCTGATTGCAGGAGATTATATCGAGCTGTGCAAACTCTCCGGCCAGCTGAAAGTGGTGGATGCAAACATCGACCTTGCCCGCCAGGTGAAGGAGCGGATGGAAGCCAGGGTGGAGAACGGCGTGGCCCTGAAAACGGACATCACCCGTCTGGAGCTCCTGATAGAGAACCTGTCGTATTCCCGGCTTCAGGTAGAGAGTGCTATCCGGATTGTCTCCCAGGAGCTCTGCAATGCCCTGAAGATGGATACTCCTCTCGCACCTGCGGAAGACATCGGAGCGTTCTATCCTGAGGGAGATTGGATGGAAGAGGCCCTTGAGAATGCCCCGGCACTGAAGCTGGCCGATGCCGCCGTGCAGATGTCAGCCCACAAGGAAAAGATCGCCCGCGCCGGGCGCCTGCCACAGATCGCCCTGTTCGCCGGGGAGTATCTGGACGGGCCCATTGTGATAGACATCCCCGCCATCGACAAAAATTTCAATTATTGGGCGGTGGGCATCGGTATCCGCTATAATCTCGCCAACCTGTATAAAAGTCCCAAGACCATCCGGCAGAGCCATCTGGAATGGCAGAAAGCGAAGGTGCAGCTGGATGTGGCAAAGGAGCAGATTACCCTCGCCATCGGCGCGGCATCCACGGATTACCGGAACGCATTCACCCTTTTGGACACCAAAACGCGGAGTGTAGCCCTCGCTCAGGAAAGCTATGACCTGGTATGTTACCGCTATGAGGAAGGGCTTGCCACGGTGACTGACCTGCTGGATGCATCCTCCCAGCTTCTTGACGCCCAGATCCAGGAGGTCAACGCCCGGATGAATATCGCATACAATTATTACAAACTTCAATATATCGCTGGAACAATATGAATAAGCATACACAAAAAATCATCGTCAATACCGTTGTCGTTCTCCTTCTTGTCTGCGCCGCAGGCTGGTTCGCCTCCCTTTTCTGGCATCCCGGTGTAGAATACACCGACAATGCCCAGGTCCGAAAAGACATCGTTCCCGTGTCCTGCCGCGTGCAGGGATTTGTGAAGGAGGTACGCTTTTCAGAGTTCCAAAAAGTCTGCGCTGGGGACACGCTTGTTGTGATTGAAGATGCAGAATTCCGGCTGCGCCTTGCACAGGCCGAGGCCGACTACCGCAATGCCCTTGCCGGAGAAAGCGCCGCCGGAGCTGGCCTTGCCACCACGGACAACAATATTCTGGTAACGGAAGCCGCCATTGAGGAAGTCAGGATTCAGCTCGCCGAGGCCGAGGCCGACTACCGTCGCTACAGCAATCTTTTGGAAAAGGGTGCCGTAACGCAGCAGCAGTTCGATGGCGTAAAAACAAAGTACGAAGGGTTGAAGGCGAAGGTTGCCACCATGGAGCGCCAGATCGTCACCACACGCAGCGCCCGCAGCGAGCAGGAAATCCGCCGGCAGCAGTCCAAAGGCGGAATCGAACTGGCCGAAGCCACCTTGAACCTTGCCCGGCTGAATTTGTCCTATACCGTAATTACGGCCCCTTGTGATGGCGTCACATCGGCCAAAAGCATCCAAAGCGGTGAACTTCTGATGCCGGGACAGCGGCTGCTGTCCATCGTATCCAACCAGAAGCCCTGGGTGACAGCCAATTTCCGGGAATCCCAATTGGGGCATATCCACGTCGGCGATGAGGTGGAAATCAGCGTCGATGCCCTGAAAGGAGAAAAGTTCACCGGAAGGGTGGAAGCCATTGCCGATGCCACCGGAGCCCAGTATTCGCCGATGGCCCCGGACAACGCCACGGGCAACTTCGTCAAGATTGAGCAGCGTATCCCCGTGAAAATCAGCTTTACGGAAGGCCCCCTCGAGCGTTTGGCATCCGGGATGAATGTCACCTGCAAAGTACGCCGCTGATGGCCTGGAGTAACGAAAAGCCCAGGCTGATGAATTTCCGGGACTGGGTGCCTGACTGGGCAAGGGTGGTCCTGTACCTCCTGTTCCTATGCTCGTTCCAGTTCTCGAACGGGATGTATTTCACGGCCTTCGCCCAGATGCAGGGCGCTTTCTCCATTACGCAGAACGACGTAGCGATGATGGGGCAGACCGTCCTCATCGGCCTTACGATGTACTTTCCGCTGGCCTTCCGGCTGAAATTCCGCTTCACCAACCAGACCAGCCTGCTCATGGCGGCACTTGGTCAATGCTGCTGCAACCTCATTTTCCCGCATCTGAACAGCCTGCCGGCCATGCTGGTCATTTGCTTCCTGGGCGGATTTTTCCGCCTTTACGGAACCTTCGAGTGTTTTTCCAACCTGCTCCCGAAGATTACGCCCACCTATAACTATGCGGTGTTCCTGTCATTCGTATTCTGGATTGTGCTTGGATTCATCAACGTCTTTGACATCATTTCCACGCACATTATCTACGAGTTCGGATGGCAGTATATTCACATTACGGCCATCTGCCTGACGCTAATGACGGCCGTCCTGGTCATCGTCACCATGCGGCCCTTCCGGCCGCAGCCCAAGGCGCCGCTCTATGGTATCAATTGGCTGGGATTCATTACCTGGTCGCTGTTTATCCTGAGCCTTATCTTTGTTGCCCAGTACGGGGAGCAGTACGGCTGGCTCTCATCGGCCTATATCCGGGCCGGGCTCTGCATGGCAACGCTCTGCCTTGCATACGGCATCTGGGCCATGTACCACCTGCGGCATCCTTTTATCGAGCGGGGAGCGTTCTCCCTCAGGAACTTCTGGCTCATCATGTTCCTTTTCCTTTGTCTGGATATCCTCCTTTCCGCGCAGACCGTGCTGCAAAACATTGTAGTGACTGAATTCCTTGGGATGGACCAGGTCCATGCCGCCGACATGAAATGGCTGGATTTCATCGGCCAGAGCCTCGGTGCCGTCTTCTGCTGGTGGGCGCTCACTAAGAGACACTGGTCATCCAAACTGGTGTTGTTTATAAGTTTTGGCGCCATCGTCCTTTATGCCCTGGGAATGACGACGGCCGTTTCTTACGGGATGCCCGCTAAGGCCCTCTACCTGCCACTTATCCTCTGTGGATTCGGGCATGTGGGCGTGTTTATCGTCCTGACGGTTTATGCCCAGGCAACGGCGAATTTCACGTATTATTTCCAGATACTGGCCCTGCTGGGCTTTATTCGTACCGGGGTTGGCGCTCCCGTCGGAGATGCCATCTACAGCACTGCCCTGGCTGGGCTGATGAACCTTCGGCCCAATCTGGAACTGGCTATCAGGGAGCTCTATGGATACAGTGTCATATTCGGCGTTTTTGTTCTCGCACTTATTGCGGCATCTCGCTTTAAGCGTCAGATTTACAGTTCAGTTCCGCTCATCCAGAGCATCTATGTCGCCGCCCTTCGAAAATGGAGCATCCTGTCATTTCCGGATTTAGGTTGACTCCGATTGGAGTCTATCCCTGATAGAAGTTGACTCCAGTTATTTCTCTTATTTTAATAGCATATCAACCTGACTCCAATAGAAGAAAGCTGCGGGCCGGTACTTCTTAAGATTCCTCAGCTTTGCATCCACAGTTGGAGAGAGTGTTACGCCAGCCAGGTTAATCTGAGGGTCAAAATGCAGAACCTCATTCTTGCCCGCGAGTGTCAGTGCTGCCAGATAGGCTGCCTTTGAGGCGTTCACGACGGCACTGTCATAATTATAGCGCTCACTGTGGATGAAATCACGCACCCGCACGACACCGTCAGCAAGTTCACCGTGCTGGAAAGCATCATCATAACCCCAGGTGCAGATGATTCGGGACACGTTCAGAATATCATCTAAAACATCCTTGACTCCCAACTCCTGCTTGCTGCGGTACGCCAACTCAACTGGTACAATGCGGGCAAACGTTTCCCTTGCCACTTCAAAATCGGTGGTCTGGTCAAAGATGGAAGCCACGTCAAACAACTGCTTGATGATTTCCATCGAGCAGCGCTTATCATCTTTGAAGTAAGGGATGCCGGTGGTATTCGGAGCAAAGGCCGTCATCTTATCACCCAGTATATCCATCAAACTGGGCATGCTCACATAAACAGGATTATTATCGCTTCGAAGGAACGGGCTTGCGATAGGCTTCTTGACAAGTTCGTGATACTCCACCTCATCGAATAGGACATCCAGCAGAATCTTTTCTTCCTGGACACCCTCCAGCAATAGCGGATTGGTCTTGTAGGAAACGGTATAATAGCATTTCGCGTGCGTCTTGGGCACATTCGTTCTGGAGACACGCTCTCCGGATACAATATTGCCAAATCCGTAATCACCCGCAGTCTTGCTTAGATATGCAATGACATCGGTTCCCGGCTTGCAGATGATGTCGACATCTATTGAAATCCGTTTTGCACTGCCCAGATGCAACATCAAGGCAGTTCCGCCCTTGAATACAAAAGGACATCCGGAAACGCAGAGCGCCTCCAATAATGAGAACGCCCGGATGGTCTTCTCTATCAGGGTCGGATTCGTAAACAGGTATCTGCTACGCAGCTCTTGAATCCATTCCAAATCCCTGCTTTCCTTCAATATCATAATTCACTCGCATTAAATAAACTCTCAATCAGGCTACGCCTTCCACGACGGTCGGCATATCGGTATAGCGCTTTCTCATTCACCTCGAAGGATGAACGGATGTTCCCATATATTGTGGCCAGTTCCGCACCTTGCGCAAAGGCAAACTCCGCATCTATGGCAATATCCACCATCACCTTTTCAAGGCAGGGCATTGAAATACCTCCGAAATCGATCAAAGGTGACTGGGACACCAGTGGCTTCACGATGATGCTCGGGAAGCCGGAGACATAATGGGCATAATCATCCGAAGTCGGATGAAATACTACTCTTCGGCTGCTCTCCTTGCTTTGAAGGAGGTTGAATGCCGGCTCCATGGCAATCCGCTCAATCTCAACAATCAGAAATTGAAGGTTGGGTACATGCCGCATCAGCGGTACGACAATCTCGGGATTCCATACGCATTTGGCAGTATAGGGGAACTCGGCATTCAGCATCTGGCTTATTCCGCGGATATCCTCGCTGGGAACAGGAACGAAAAGGCGTTTCTCCTGTGAGGTCAATGAATAAGTCCCCCAGGATTCTTTCGTGAGTTCACCGCTTTGCAGCATACGGCTGAGTGCCAAACTGATGGCAGCATCGGTCCCGTCGTTGGAGAGCCCAAAATCCTGCATCCAAGCCAAAAGTCCTTTTCTTGAGAACTTTTGATCCGGCTGCCCTCCGGCATAGCACCGTATGATCTCTTTAGTCGTCATTGCGGTACAAAATTATATCAATTCTGTCAATAATCCAAAAAATTGACAAGATTTATAATATTTTTACCAGAAACTATCTGGAAAACGGTCTCGATCACATCGCTCTTAACCAGATCGATACTGTCGCCCAGCTGGCGCATAATCTATGGTGCCCAAAATGTCCGGCTTCGAAATGGTGAAATCCATCCGGCAGACCGACTCCGGCACGCCCACCCTCGTGGGTGTTGAGACCCCCTCCAGCGCCACCATCGTGTGCCAGGGCGAGACCTTCACCTTCAAGCTGGACCAGGACCTCTCCGACAACGGAGGCATCTACCTCGTCATCGAGGCCACCGAAGGCCAGTCCAACGGCGTAAGCCGCGCACACAGCAAGGCCGTGGCCATCAAGATGGTCGAGGAGCCCGACGACTCCGCCGTGAATATCCGCGCGGACTACGTGGCCAAGCACGGGGCCCCCAACGAGGCCGCCCCGAAGATCTTCTTCCGCTACTACTTCGTTAACAGCACCACCGGAGAGAAGTCCGGCACCATGCTGGCGGAGTGCAAGTGGGAGGCTGCTGCCGCCGGCGGCGGTGATTAATCCCCTTCGCCGGGTACTTAACCTAAACTGTTCACCCTCCGCAGTCGTGAGACTCCGGAGGGTTTTTCAATCTTTTTTGGAGGAGAAGAGCAGAAAAATGAAGTTTTTTGAAAAAATTTTCGACCCTTCTCACGTTTATTTTTGCTCGGCTATCCCTTTGGAAATCTATCCATCAGCCGTATCACATTTGTACCACACGCCCCATAAATAACTGATTTACAATAGGGTGTCAAAAACTTTACACTGTGTCGATCAGAGATCCACGGAAAAATCAACATTATTACCGCGAATCCAGAAAAAAACCTTAACTTTGTCCTTGGCCAAAAACCTGCCTGCAAAATGCTTTATCCTATTGGCATACAAGACTTCGAGAATGTCCGCAGAGATGGATTCGTCTATGTGGACAAGACGGCGCTCATATACAATCTTTCCCACGGGAGCGGCAAGTACTTCTTCCTCAGCCGCCCCCGCCGTTTCGGCAAGAGCCTGCTGGTTTCCACGATGGAAGCCTATTTCAGCGGCAAAAAGGAACTCTTCGAAGGCCTTGCCATTGCAGACCTGGAGAAAGACTGGATCCAGTATCCGGTACTGCGTATGGATCTGAGCGGGAAAAGTTATGATTCTCCGGAAGTTCTTCAACAGGTTTTCGACGATTACCTGAGCCGCTGGGAAAAGAAGTACGGAATTGAGAACAAATACACTGTACCGGGGATTCGTTTTGGTCAGGTTATAGAAGCTGCATACGTCCAAACCGGTCAGAGGGCAGTCATTCTCATTGATGAATACGACAAGCCAATTATGGAGAACCTGGGGGATGAGGATCTCTCTGATGTTTTCCGTAGTCAGCTCCAAGGTTTCTACAGTGTAATGAAGGCCAAGGACGCCTTCATCAAGTTCGGCTTCCTCACCGGCGTCACCAAGATTGGCAAACTCTCAGTCTTCAGCGGCCTCAATAATCTCAAGGACATCTCCATGGATGCCCGCTACACGGACATCTGCGGCATTTCCGGGAAAGACCTCAAGAAATACTTTAGTGAGAGTGTCAAGGAACTGGCGGCAGCCAATAAACTCAGCGAGTCGGAATGCTACGAGGAATTGGCGCGAATGTACGATGGCTACCACTTCTGTGAAGACTCTGAAGGCATGTACAATCCCTTCAGCGTACTCAATACTTTTGACTCACTGAAATTCAAAGAGTACTGGTTTGAGACGGGCACACCTTCCTTCCTAGTCAAAATGATGAAGGAGACCTCCTACGATGTCACTCGCCTTTCAGGGGACGAAGTGGGCTCCACGTTACTCACGGATGTAGATTCTGCTTTCGCTAATCCGGTTCCTTTCCTGTACCAGGCTGGATACCTCACCATCAAAGATTACGACAAAGAGTATAAGCTCTATAAGGTCGGTTTCCCGAACAAAGAAGTCAAGGATGGTTTCCTGAACTATCTTTTGAACTTCTATGCTCCTGTTCAGGCAGAATCTACCAATGCCCTTATCTCCCGGATGTCCCGCGATATCCGCAGCGGCAACGCCGAGGGCTTTATGCAGAAGTTGGAAGCTCTGTTTGCCAAGACAAGCTACCAGATCCAGGGCGATTCCGAAAAAGACTTCCAGTATGCGATGTACATCATCCTGGAACTCATGGGAGAGTATGTTGAGGTTGAAAAGGCCACATCCAATGGCCGGATTGACGTCCTGCTCCAGACCAAGGAGTACATCTACATCATCGAGATCAAGATAAACGACACCGTAGAAGCCGCCCTGAAGCAGATCGAGGAGAAGGGTTACGCTCGCCGGTTTGCCGACGACAAACGCAAGATTTTCAAAATCGGTGTCCGTTTCTCCACGGAAAACCGCTGCATCGAGGACTGGAAAGTCGCTGAATAACTGTCATTCGCGCCCTTCTGTCATTACTTACTTGATTTCCGCCTGTTATGCTCCACGCACAGCAGCTGGCAGTTCTCGGCCACCGTCTTGCCGCCTTCCACCCAAGGGGTGATGTGGTCGGCCTCCATTTCCTCAATCTCCCAGTGGGTTTTCTCCCGGTGCTCCTTCACGCAGTGCGGGCAGATGCCGCCCTGGCGCTCATAGACCTCACGCTTCACGGCATCGTCGAAGGTCCTCAGGTTCAGGAACTTCTCGTTGCCGGTGAGGACGTACTGGTAGATGCCGGATTTCTTCTGCACCTCCGGATCCTGCATCAGCGCCGCCACCTTGGCCTCCAGGGCGGCGGTGTCCAGCGGCTTCCCTCCGAACTCGTTGTAAATCTCACCCCACGGCAGGCCTTTCATCTCCTTGCGGTAGGTCGGGAAAATGGTCTTGACCCAGTTGATGACGCTGGTGTAGTACAGCCACAGCTCGTTGCAATTGGGATCGTGCTGATGATCGGCCATATACTGCTCAATGTTGCCGCCCGAGATCCACTTGAGAACCAGCTCCAGCAGCCTCTGCCGGTTCACCTCCACGCGCACGTACTTGTCTCCCAGGCCGATGCCGGCGCAATTCGTCTTGGAGAAATGCCGCTTGGCATCAGTCAGCCAGGCTCCGGTATAGACCGCGTTGCGCAGTTCCTGGTCCGAGAGCTTCTCCCCGGCGATGTTCACAATCTTGAACCAGTCCAACTTCTCAGAATCCGTCCCCTCGCAGAAATAGACCATCAGCCGATAGTCCAGAATCTGCGCCTGCTGGTCGTCCGTGAGCGTATGGAAATACTTCTCGCCGATAGAAAAATCGTTGTTCAGGTACTGGCAGATGGAGATGGTCCGCTGCTGCCCGTCCAGCACCTCGAAGTTCCCGTCCTCCTTCTTCACCCAGTACATGATGTTGAGGGGAAAGCCATGCCGGACGGTATTGATCACCTCGTCCCGCTGCTTCCCGGTATAGACGAATTCCCGCTGGTATTTGGGCCGTACATCCAGCCGCCCGCCGTATGCCACCACACCCTCCTCCTGAGAGTCTATATAACCTGCAAACAGGTCACGGATAGCGATTTCGTGAAGAGAGATTTTCATTTCTGTTTCCTCCTAATAAAGATTCTCGAATAAGCAGATTGAACGATATGCCCATCATTATTTATGAAGTAGTTATGCCTTCCATCGTTCCTACAGAGATTAGCATTTTCGTTGGTCTTGCTCCCGGAAGACCCTGTTTTGCTTCCATCCTGCTTGACCTCCCAGTAATCATCGTATTTCTTAGTGTCAGGCACCCGGTCATGACACCCTCGCTGGGATGCTCCAAGTACTTCGAATTGATCTGGATTCATGACACCTAAAAACGTATCCGGAACCCCCATAACCCCATCATAATCCAAGGGAATCTCTGCTACTTTTCCGACTTCAATCGCATCGTAATTGTCGTATTGTGGATAATCTGCCGAGTTATATGTTTTGTACAGGATTAACTCCTCATGCCGTTTCGGATGATCCAGATTCGTGAACCAGCAAATCGCGGGCACTTTAATGTAATGCTCGTCAGGGTTATATCCTTTCGATCGCACATACTTCTGGTTAGCCTCCTCGACATTGTCGTACGGCGCCTTGTAAATCATAGACATGTTGAACCCATATCCCATCCACACTTTCCCATCCATGATATAAGGGAAAATATTCGCTTTGTGTAGCGCACTCATTCTACCAAGAATCAGAAACTTTTTATCGTAGTGGATAAGTTGATTGATATATACCCCAAAGAGGCTGAAGGGCGGATTGGTGCAGACAATATCGGCTTGTTTTAGTAAGTCAATGCACTCTTCGCTACGGAAATCGCCATCTCCTTTCAGAGGAAGAACTTCCATCTCAGAGGGGTCAGGTACCTTGTTTCCGTTCTTGTCGCCTTCGTAGATGATATAGACGGCTTTCTCGCTATCGTGTTGTGAGAACAGATCGGGTTCCTGATTCTTGTAGCACGTGCAGATAAGTTTCTTCAATCCAAGTATTTCGAAATTGAGAGCGAAGTACTTGAAAAAGTTACTGACACGAGGATCATCGCAATTGCACAGCACGGTCTTCCCTTTAAAATGGGACCGGTAGTGCCTCAACTCACTCTCAATGTCCGACAGCTGGGTGTAGAATTCGTCATTACGTCCAGCCTTTGCCCTATGTAGGGTCCTGTTAGTGGCCATATGCTGCGCATCGTCAAAGGCATTTGACCATTATTCGATGGCAGCATCCCAAGGCAAAAGGCGTGGACCGTTTCCTATCCACACCAGAGGCCCTGAGAAGCCGCGAAATGAATAAGTCGTGCCCACGCCGAAGCGCAGACATTTACTGACTTATCCGGTTTTCGCTTTAGAAATTTCTCAGGTTTCTGGTGACCGAATAAATAGCAAATGCTATAAAAATATGTCTACAATACTCTATCTCTGGAGATTGCAACGGCAAATATAATGAATTTCGCTGACACGACGAAATAATTGCGCCGATAACAAACCGTATCGACCATGCAGCATAGGCCTTTCAAGAAGGAGGACCGTAGTCATTACATTTCAGACAACCACGCGACCAGCGTCTCAAGCACTTCCGGAGCGATGGTTTCCTCTATGTCCCGGTATTCGGCCGAAGCCCCAGTCTGGCAGTGCTGGAACAGGTGATTCACGCCTTCCACCGTTTCCACCTTGTTGCAGGGATTGTCCGGCAGGCCGCTTCGCAGCGCACCCAGGTTACTCTCGGCGTCCACCTGCATGTCCCGGGTCCCGTTCAGGGCCAGCACGGGACAAGTAACGTTGCCCAGTAGCGGACGGACGTCCAAAGCAACGAAATACTTCAAATAAGGAGATTGAAGCTGCAGGGTGACAGCGGATAGATTTTGCGTCAATGCCGCTGGGAGCTCATATTGGGCGGCCGATGGAATCGGCTTTCCTGCGATGCTGGCATCAAAAACATCACTAAGGGCCTTGCAATATGCGTCAACAGACTCGGCGGACATACCGGCCGCAGCAAGGGAAACTCTGTTTTGCCAGAGAAGCGTCTCTGCTCCGGAAACAACCATTCCGGCGAGGGAAACGATGAAATCGGCCTTTCCCTCTGCGGCCAGCATCAAGGCGATGGTGCCGCCTTCGCTGTGGCCGATAACACCTACTCTGTCGAAGCGCTCCCTAAGCAGCCCGATACCGGCAAGGGCGTCGTTCTTCAGGTCCTCCGTAGTGCAGTTGACGGTGTCTCCGGTGGACTCTCCGAAGCCCCGGTCGTCATAGCGGAGGGTGGCAACCCCCGCACGGGCAAGCGCATCGGCAATCACCGCAAAGGGCTTGTGCTCAAAGATTTCCTCGTCGCGGTTCTGGAGGCCGCTGCCGGTTACCATGATAAGGACAGGCGTCTTGCGGGAGCTACCCTCCGGCAGCGCCAGCGTACCTTTCAGAACCGCATCCCCGTTGGCGAAGGAGACTTCTTCCGTGCTGTACGGGAATGGCCCCAGCGGGGTCTGCGGGCGACGGAGTTTCTCCTCTCCCGGGGTGAGCGTGAGCGGAAACGAAGCGCCCCCTTGCCTGAAGGATCCCACAATTTGCTTACCCATCCACAGGCCCTCATAGCTTGCGCCGATGGAAGGTATCTTGAAGGTGACGGTTCCCGTGGCGGTACGTTCAAACTCTACGGGAATCCCCCTGGCGCCCTGGTCCGGCGAATCCATGGTGGGATTCTCTTCGTCCAAATGGAAAACAAGGGACAGTTTCGTGCCTTGGACATCCAGTTTCCCGGACCAGGTGCCGGTCTGGGCATGCGAGATCAAAGCGACAGAAAACAGCAGGATAGCGGAAATAATATACTTTTTCATCTGAAAGCCCAACCAATAACGATTAATCAAAGACAAAGGCAAGCATTTTTGCCGATATGCCCTCATTGCCATATAAACACACAACTTCCCGAAATGCGTCTCGGCAAGACTAGTTCCTACTCATCTCCTTCCATGAACAGTTCGCCCTTGATCCAGGCGATGTTATCCGAGACCGTTTCATACCCCTTTGAACCGGGCTGGGCAACCTGCAGGTACTTCTCATACCATTCCAGCGCCTGTTTATAGTCTTTTTTCACCTCATAGCAGTAGCCTATGGTGGAGAGGGCTGATATGAACTTGGGATTGTACCGGTACGCCTCCTTGTAATGCTCGATGGCCTTGTCCCAGGAGTCTTGTCGCCGATAATACCCCAGTCCGTACTGCTGGTGGATACGGGACATGGTGGCGGCATCCGGCAGGAGCATCTCCAGAGCCTTGTCCAGCCAGGGTTTGACGTCCTTTTCGAATGGACGGTAGGCCTCCATCTTCACGGCGGCAATCGAGTAGGCGAGGTTTACATCGCTGGAATCAATTTGCCAGGCGGCAAGAAGCTCATTCTCGGCCCGATATATTACCTTTGTATGCCAGTAACTCTGCCCCTGATAGTAGTGGATAGGGTAGGAGTCATTGCCGATGTCTTCCTGGCGCTGGAAAGCTTTGGCGGCACCTTCATAATCGCCTTTCCGGTACAGGGCAAGGCCCCTGAGCGGCGCGATGGTGGAGTTGTCCGGATCTTCGGAGAGCAGCGGCTCCGTAACGGCTACGGCCCCGTCGTAGTCTTCTTTTGAAATCAGGATGTTCACCGCCTTGGCTGTCACGGATTCATTCATCGGCTTCAAGGCCAGGGCGCGGCGGTAGTACCGGAGGGCGGAATCAGCCTGCTCCATCTGCCGGAAGGCGTCGCCCACATAGCTTACCACGGCAGGGATGGAATCCATCTGGAGGACCTCCCGCCCGGCCTGGATGCTTTGGGGATACGCTTTGAGGCGGAAGTAGGTCTGCATCAGCCGGATTTTATAAAGGATATTGTCCGGTGCGCGTGATGACAGCATGAAATAGGTGCCCGAGGCGCTCTCATAGTCCCCGCTCTGGAAATGGCAGTCGGCAAGCTCAGAGAGCACGCCCTCGTCCATCGCACCGGGCTGCACCAGGGCCGACAGCATTTCGATGGCATCATCAGTGCGGTAGATGCTGTTGAGATACCGGGCCTCGGAGAGCAAGGAATCACGGCGGCTGGTTTGCGCCCCCAGGGATACGCAGGCCAGCAGACATACAGCGGCGAGGATTATATGCTTAGTATTTAGCATTAACTTTCAAATGGTCGCAATACTTTGCTCTTTTTCCCAGCAAAAGTCTTAAATCATCTGGGCTGCCAGCTGCTCAACGCTATAGTTCAACAGGGCAGAGTTGTCTTCCCTAAGGCGCTCCGCAACCGGGGACTGCATCACCAGCCCGGCAGCATCGCGGGGAGTCATGCCATACCTGACAACCAGATATGCGCTGAGGTCGGCCAGAAGGGTATCAATGCGGATGGTCGTTTCGCTCATGTTATAATGCTGTTAATTCGGTTAATGCTTTTTCGGTGCAAAAGCAATACTGTACGTAACTGCTCCCAAACTGGGAAACTCTCTTGATGAAAATCTCCAGGTTTTTGTCTTCCAGATAAGTTTTGGGGAATTCTCGCTTATAGCGGAAGATTTCCTGATCCAAGATGGCATCGGCCACCGGGCCAATCACTATGTCATAACTGTGCGCAAAAAAATCCTCGTCCCTGTTACGAATCACGAATCTCGCCCATTCAACACAGAAATCGGAATACAACGCAACCTTCATACCATCGGCCTTCGCTTTCTTAAGGTTGAAATTGAAGGGGCTCACCGTAATATCACCTTCCTGCTTGATGTTCTTGCGGCGCTTGCCCATTTCCCATGCGCGAGACCAGCTTGGCGTCAGATAGAATCCACGCCCGAAGTCGTTTTTGGACTGGCACCATTTCAAGTCCGGCTTCTTGACCGCCATATTTGAGCCGTGAAGCAACCTCATAAGCGTCCTCCGTTATTCTCACAGATACGGGAAAGATCCTGAAGGACGATGGCGCGGGGCAGTGTCTGCTCGTAGCGGAAGCTGCTTTCCAGAAAATCAATGCCCTTGTACAGAAGAAGGAACTGATATGCCTTGGCAAAGGTCAATTTATTCTCCTCTGCAAACCAAGATACTCCCGTGGTGATAAACTTGGTCTTCTGCTCCTTGGTTGCAGGGCTCTCATCAATCCCTGAGGCAGAGAACACAAGCTGCTCCCCCATGGCCTCCAGCAGAATGGCGGCATCTTCAGCAGATATATGGGTAAGTCCCTTCTCAATTTTGCTGATGCTGCTCTTGCCCAGACCGACCCGGCGGCCTAACTCCTCCTGGGTGATACCCTTACTTTTCCGGACAGCCTGAATGGTACTCCCCAGAAGATTGGAATCTGTTTTTGCAGTAAACTTTGTTTTCATACCTGTTTCTTTCTGCAAAAGTAATAAAAGTTTCCCAAATGGGCAACTTAATTTGCTATACACATCCGGCCGAATTCTAATTTATGGTTGGATTCAGACTTGCTGTTTACCCGAATACCATCTGGAACACGGTCTCATTCACGTCACTCTTCAGCAGGTCGATGCTGCCGTTATGTTGGCGCATGATTTGGCGGGCGAGGGAGAGGCCGATGCCGGAGCCTTCTTTCTTAGTGGTGTAGAAAGGCACAAAGATTTGCTCTTGGGCAGCAATAGGGCGTTTGCAGATGACCCTGTTCGCAACAGTTTTACATGTCCGCTAGGACAAGCCTTCTGCACCTTTCCTTGAGCAGTTCCTTATAGCGGGACTTTAATTCATCAGGCAGGAAAGAGATCTCTATAATCCCTTCCCATTCAGGGAGGAACGAAACAAGTCTTTCCATCAGTTTTCCGGCAACGGCAGCGGATATGCCGGAGCCGGTCATCGCACCCAGGAAATCCTCTCTGGAGAATCCTGATTTCCGGCCTCCCACCTCCAATGTCATAGCCATCTCTTCGGTATCGTCAGGATCTGCGAGCAAGACAGACAGCAAGTCATAGGCCGGAGCCAGGGCATATTCGCGACTGCCCATATCAATCAGCGAAAAGTTTTTGCAATGCATATCGGAATTGCCTGTAAGCCAGGAGAACAGGACAACTTCCCAGAATCTCTGCACGTCAAGCAGCGGAGCAGACGAATAGCGCCGGATGGTATCTGCCAACTGAGGGTAAGTGCCATAATACTTATGTTCCGTGAGGCGATTGGAGAGCTGGCACATGTCCAGCATTGAGATCTTCTCGCCGTGCTTGCCCCGGTCTATCCGTTCGGTGAGATAGCCTAATTCTCCATCGGCCAGTCTGATAAGGGTGTGTTTTACCGTTCTCATGCCAGCCGCTTCGGCCATCTTCATGGTTGCATCTTCCAACTCCGGAAGGCATTTGTAGGAATCGCTTTGCGGTTTGAAGATGTATTTTCCCCACAGGCCGACAATGGTGAACTTCCTAGGCTCATTCTTTCCGCCTTTGTTTACATCCAACGACATTTTGGCTTGCACCCCGGTCACAGAAGTACTTGTCCGGATTACCTGCTTGGCGAGGTCCGACATATTCTCTCTTGTGTAGGGAAGGACGGGGGCTTTGGCCGATCCGAAGAACTTCCGGGCGCACGCTGGATGAAAATCGCCATCGGCCCCATCCTTGTAGCAGTATAAACACTTACTCATCGCTCAAAGGTATTACGCTGATATCGCCAATACAATCCTTGCAACAGGCCATAAGGAGAGACATCCTGTCCCGAGGGTCAATCTTCCATGACTTGGAAGCGATGTCCAGCAGCCAACCTTCGGGAATCAAGCCGTCAAAGACCGGGAACATCATTTCCTTTTCATAGGGATCATCCGCAAGCGGCATAGTGGGACTCAGCGCCTTGGCATCGCTTCTTTTCAGATAGTCAC
>FLNX01000202.1_pt1 | contig 16699 bp, 16 predicted proteins | sample 1140341 | NCBI WGS metagenome assembly FLNX01 (sample SAMEA3878208, study PRJEB12797) | bioreactor metagenome | biome: Moose rumen | place: Sweden | collected 2011-10
CAAAAAAAAGCAAAAATATTGGTGAAAAGAAGGATTTTTTGTATCTTTGCACTTCAAAGTACACGTAGAGTTAATGAATCACATTAGAAATTTCTGCATTATTGCGCATATCGACCACGGAAAGTCTACCTTAGCCGACCGTATGCTGGAATTCACCAAGACCATCCAAGTCACCGAGGGACAGATGCTTGATGACATGGACTTGGAGCGTGAGCGCGGCATCACCATCAAGAGCCACGCCATCCAGATGGAGTATATGCACAATGGCGAAAAATATATCCTCAACTTGATTGATACCCCGGGACACGTTGACTTCTCCTACGAAGTGAGCCGTTCCATCGCTGCCTGTGAGGGCGCACTGCTCGTGGTCGATGCCACACAGGGCGTTCAGGCGCAGACCATCTCCAATCTCTATATGGCTATCGACCATAATCTGGAGATCATCCCCGTGATTAACAAGATTGATATGCCCTCGGCTATGCCTGACGAGGTGGAGGATGAGATAGTCGACCTGATCGGCTGCGATCCTGCTGACATCATCCGTGCCTCTGGTAAGACGGGTGAGGGCGTAGAACAGATACTCGATGCCGTCGTGGAGCGCATCCCCCATCCGGAGGGCGACGAGAAGGCACCGCTGCAGGCCCTGATCTTCGATTCCGTCTTCAATTCCTTCCGTGGCATCATTGCCTACTTCAAGATTGAGAATGGCGTCATCCGTCAGGGCGACCACGTGAAGTTCTTCAATACGGGCATGGAGTATGATGCCGATGAGATCGGCGTGCTCAAGATGGATATGATTCCCCGCAAGGAACTGCGTACTGGCGATGTAGGCTATATCATCAGCGGCATCAAGAATTCGAAGGAGGTCAAGGTGGGCGATACGATTACCCACGTGGCTAATGCCTGTTCCTCTGCCATCGAGGGCTTCCAGGAAGTGAAGCCGATGGTGTTTGCCGGTGTCTATCCCATTGATCCCACGGACTATGAGAACCTGCGGGCCTCGCTGGAGAAACTTCAGTTGAACGATGCTTCGCTGACCTTTACGCCAGAGTCGTCGGTGGCCCTCGGCTTCGGCTTTCGTTGCGGTTTCCTCGGACTGCTCCACATGGAGATCATCCAGGAGCGACTCGACCGCGAGTTCGATATGGATGTCATCACCACCGTGCCCAATGTGTCGTATATGTGCTACACGAAGCAGGGCGAGGTGAAGGAGGTACACAATCCGTCGGGTCTGCCTGACCAGACGATGATCGACCATATCGAGGAGCCCTATATCCGCGCCTCCATCATCACTGCTGCCGACTATATCGGCCCCATTATGACGCTCTGTCTTGACAAGCGCGGTGAGTTGATCGATCAGCAGTATGTCTCCGGCAACCGTGTGGAACTGCACTTTATGCTGCCACTCGGCGAGATCGTGATTGATTTCTATGACAAGTTGAAGTCTATCTCCAAGGGCTATGCCTCGTTCGACTATCATATCGACGGCTTCCGTCCCTCGAAGTTGGCAAAACTCGATATCCTGCTCAACGGCGAACCCGTGGATGCCCTTTCTACGCTGACCCATCAGGACAATGCCGTCACCTTCGGTCGCCGGATGTGCGAGAAACTGAAGGAGTTGATTCCGCGTCAGCAGTTCGACATCGCCATCCAGGCCGCCATCGGCGCCAAGATTATCGCCCGCGAGACGGTGAAGCAGGTACGTAAGGACGTGACCGCCAAGTGCTATGGCGGTGACGTCAGCCGTAAGCGCAAACTGCTGGAGAAGCAGAAGCGCGGCAAGAAGCGTATGAAACAGATCGGCAATGTGGAAGTGCCGCAGAAGGCCTTCCTTGCTGTCCTCAAACTTGACTAATAACATATACTACTATAGATTTTTATGGCAAACATTACATTGACATCGAGAGACGTAGCCCGCGAACTGGCCCGCCGCTACAGCACAATGACACACGAAGAACTCGACATGCTGGAAAGCATACTCGTGCCGATGAAATACGCGAAGAACGAAATGATTCTACGTGAGGGAGAAACTTGTACTAATATCTATTGGGTCGTGAAGGGACTCGTACGCCAGTTCTATTACAAGAACGACAAGGAACTGACAGAATATATGGCGACGGAGAACACGATCGTGATGTGTATCGAGAGCCTGTTCCGCGAACAGCCCACCCATCTGCAGATCAAGGCTCTGGAGCCGACGGTCCTCATCGCCCTCCCAAAGGCGGATCTGGAGGCAGTGGCTATGAAGAGCGTCAATATCCAGATTCTCTATCGTAAGATTCTGGAGGAGAGTCTGATTCTCTCGCAGATCCATGCTGATATGCTCCGCTTCGAGAGTGCACAGGATCGCTATCAGAAACTCATCAAGCGTCAGCCCCAGCTGGTGCTCCGTGCGCCATTGGTCTACATTGCCAGTTACCTGCAGATGACACCAGAGACGCTGTCACGTGTCAGGACAGCCGCCTTGCTGGAAGATAAATAGAATGAATGAGGAAGCCCGCCATTGCAGCGGGCTTCTTTGTGTTTAGTGGCGCTCTAAGAAGAGCGAGTGGTCGATGCATCGGGGCAGTTCCTCCTGATAGTGGGTCACGTAGATCAGCGTTCGCGACTTGTCCTGACAGTAATTGTCCACGATGTCCTTCACCATCTTTCGGTTCACGTTGTCCAGTCCGTGCAGCGGTTCGTCGAGTATCAGCAAGTCCGGGTTCTTCACGAAGGCGCGTGCCAACAGCACCAGTCGCTGTTCGCCGCTCGACATCTCCATAAACTTACGTTCTGCCAGATGGCCGATGCTGAAGACTTCCATCCAGTGTCTGCACTGCTCCTTCTCTGCCTCCGTCGGACGGGCATAGAGGCCGATGGTGTCCTTCAGTCCGCTGGCCACAATCTGTAGAGCCGGAATGTTCTGCTTGTAACTGCGGTGCATCTCCGGGCTGACGTAACCGATGTGTTTCTTAATGTCCCAGATGCTCTCGCCTGAGCCTCGCCTGTGTCCGAAGAGTGCAATATCACAGGCATAACTTTGGGGATTGTCGGCACACACCAACGAGAGGAGGGTGGACTTACCGCTGCCGTTCTGTCCTGACAGCGACCAGTGCTCGCCGCGTCTCACTGTCCAGTCGAGGTCTTTCAGGATGGTTCGCGCCCCGTAGCGGATGCTCACCTTGTTAAATCGTATCACCTCGTCGCCGAATATCACAACTGGGGCAGCCACCTTTGTCTCCTGCTGAGGGCACAAGGGGGCCTGCCCCCATTGTGTCCTTGGTAACTTCGGCATCACGTGCATCTCACGAACCTCTACTACGTGGGTGATGAAGTCGGGAATCTCGTCACTCTTGGCCAGCACGAGGATGATCTGCAAGTGTTCCAACGAGAGGCTCGTCAGCAAATCGCGCAACTGGTCGCGCGTCTGAGCATCAAGGCCGATAAACGGATTGTCCATAATCAGCACCTTAGGGGCACAGAAGAGCGAGGAGGCCAACTTGAATTTGCGCAACTCGCCGCTCGACAGCAGGATGATATACTTGTCGAGCAGTCCCTCCAGATGGAACAGTTCGTAGATGTGGCGCTGCAACTGTCGCCGCTCCGGCGTGTCCTCACCCGCCATCTGGTAGGCCTCTTCCAGCTTACTGCCCACGGTGGGTGTCTCCTCGTCTATCTCCATCTGGTTCCAGCGCTGCTGTAGGAAGTAGGTGCGGTCGTTGTCGCCGCCATAGGTATCTCGGAATGAGATGTATTTGATGTTGTCGTAGGGTGTGTCGAATCCGTACTCCACCATCTCAGGGAATGAGGGGTGGCGGCCCGTGATCATATCCACCAGCATCGTCTTGCCCGCCCCGTTGCGGCCGGTGATAGCGATGTGCTCGCCGCTCTCCAGCGTGAAGTTCACGGGTTCAGCCATCGCCCAGTCGGGCTTCTTCGTGACGGCATTCTGTAGTCTAATCGTTGTCATCTATGGTCTTGCGTTTGGAAATCTTGTTTTGGTTCTTGTTGACGAAGTCCTTCCACCCTCGGTACTTCACGTCGCTCGTAGGTCGCCCCATCTGCAGATAGTGACAGTAGGCGGCAGCGAGGGCATCGGTGGCATCCATAAACTTCGACATCTCCTCGTTGGGAATCTTCAGCAGCCGCTGCAGCATGCCGGCCACCTGTTCCTTGGCGGCATTGCCGTTGCCCGTGATGGCCATCTTGATCTTCATCGGGGCATACTCGTGGATGGGCACGCCGTGGTGGATGGCGGCAGCGATGGCCGTGCCCTGCGCCCGCCCCAGCTTCAGCATCGACTGCACGTTCTTGCCGAAGAAAGGGGCCTCGATAGCCATCTCGTCGGGCAGGTAGCCGTCGATGATACCTGTCACCCGTTCGAAGATATGCCCCAGCTTCAGGTAGGCATCCGGAAACTTACGCAGGTCGATGACGCCCATCGTCATCATCTGCGCCTTGCCGTCGACTACCTTTAGCAGACCGTAGCCCATGATATTCGTTCCAGGGTCAATGCCCAATATGATTTTCTCCATATCGGGTGCAAAGGTACGAATAATTTTTCAATTAAAAGAGATTTCCTATCTGATAAACGCCTGCCGACGCAATCCAGGCCACCACCGTGGTGTAGACGGCGGCGAAGATGGCCCAGCGCCAGGAGCCGGTCTCATTCTTGATGGCGGCAATGGTGGCGATGCAGGGGAAGTAGAGTAATATAAATATAAGGTACGCGTAAGCAGCCAGGGGCGTGATGCCCTCTTGGAGCATCAGCTGGCGCAGATGGGTGTACTTCTCGGTATCGTCGCTAAACGAATCATCGTCGGCAAACGAGTCGTCGCCCGAGTAGAGCACGCCGATGGTGGAGGCCACGATCTCCTTGGCACCCACGCCCGCCATCAGGCTGACGTCGAGTTTCCAGTTGAAGCCCTGCGGCGTGAAGATGGGTTCGATGGCCTTGCCCACACGGCCCAGGTAACTCTGCTCCTGCTGTTGCTGCTGGGTCAGTTCGTCGTTGTGGGGGAAGTATTCGAGGGCCCAGACGATGATGCTGGCCACGAGGATGATGCCGCCCATCTTCTTCAGATATTCCTTGCCCTTCTCCCACGTGTGGCGCCAGATGGCCTTCGCCGTCGGCCAGCGGTAGGGTGGGAGTTCCATCACGAAAGGCGTGTCCTCACCCTTGATGACGAACGTGGAGAATATCTTGCTGATGACGACTGCCGTCAGGATGCCGATGGCGTAGAGCGAGATCATCACCCACGAGCGGTATTGCAGCGAGAAGAACGTGCCCGCTATCATAATATAGATAGGCAGACGGGCTGAGCACGACATAAACGGCAGCACCATCATCGTGATCAGTCGCGAGCGGCGGCTCTCGATGGTGCGCGTGGCCATCACGGCGGGCACGTTGCAGCCGAAGCCCATCACCAGCGGGATGAATGACTTGCCGTGCAGCCCCATCTTGTGCATCAGCTTGTCCATGATGAAGGCAGCACGCGCCATATAGCCCGAGTCCTCCATCAGCGAGATGAAGAAGTAGAGGATGAGAATCTGGGGCAGGAAGACGATGACGGCTCCCACACCGCCGATGACGCCGTCGACCAGCATCGAGCGCAGCGGCCCTTCGGGCATCGTGGCACCGATGGTGTCGCCCAGCCAGCCGACGAAGGTGTCGATCCAGTCCATCGGGTACTGGCCCAGCACGAAGGTGGTGTCGAACATCAGGAACAGCAACAGGAAGAAGATGGGGAAGCCTAAGTACTTGTGCGACAGCACGCTGTCTATCATGTGCGTGGTGCGGTAGGTGTCCTCCTTCGTGCCCGTCTTGAAATTGGCCTCCTTCAGGGCACCGTTGATGAAGCCGTACTTCGCGTCCATAATCGCCGTCTCCGAGTCGTCGCCCGTCTCCTCCTTCACACGGGCCGAAGCCGTGTCACGGGCGTTGGTCAGGTCCTGGAAGTCCTTCAGTCGCTGCTCGCCGGCCATGTGTTTGCCCAGGTAGTCGAGTACCTGACTGTCGTGTTCCAACAGTTTCAGTGCGAGGTATCGGGTAGAGTAGTGCTGGGTGATATGCTCGTCGGCCTTCAGGTATTTCTGGATGTGGCTGATGCCATTCTCTATCTCGTGGCCGTAGTTGATATGCAGGTGGCGGGAGTGCTTGCTGGTGCCCTCATACACCTGGATGACGGCCCGGAAGAGTTCCTTCACGCCGTCGCCACTCTTAAATGAGGTTGGAATCATCGGAATGCCGAAGAGGTGACTCAGCGTATCGATATCCACCTTGTCGCCACGGCGCTCGAACTCGTCGTACATATTCAGGGCGCACACCATGCGGATGTTCATGTCCACCAGCTGGGTGGTCAGGTAGAGGTTGCGCTCCAGGTTCGAGGCGTCGATCACGTTGATCACGATGTCGGGCATCTTCTCCGTCAGGTGTTCCCTGACGTAGAGTTCCTCGGGTGAGTAGCAACTCAGCGAGTAAGTGCCCGGCAGGTCGGTCAGGTTGAAGTCATAGCCGAAAAAGGAGGCGCGGGCCTCGGTAGCATCGACGGTCACGCCAGAGTAGTTGCCCACATGGGCATGGGCGCCGCTGGCGAAGTTGAAGAGTGAGGTCTTGCCACAGTTGGGATTGCCCACAAGGGCTACATTGATCACGCGGCGCTCCTTGAGGGCCTCGTGCCGTATGTAGTCATCGTCGTGGATATGGTCATTGGCATTGATGTCCAGATGGGTCTCCTCGATTGGGGTGTCCATCGGGATGACCTCGATCATCTCCGCTTCCTGATGGCGCAGGCTGACCTCGTAGCCCATCAGCTTGTATTTCACGGGGTCCTGCAGCGGGGCGTTGAGCAGCACCTCCACTTCCTTGCCGCGGATGAAGCCCATCTCGATGATGCGCTTGCGGAATCCACCGTGGCCCAGCACCTTTACGATAATACCTTTTTCTCCAGTCTTGAGTTCTGACAGTTTCATAACCTTCTTCTAATTTGCTGCAAAGATACGAAAAAAAACTTGCAATCGGGTTGCATTCCGTCGCAAGTTTCTCATTTTTACCTGTTTTTTCTCTCGCAATAGCGTTCGCACTGGGCACAGATGTCGTAGCCGAGCATCGCCCCGAGGATGAAGTCTTCCTCGGGCGACAACTCGTTCAGCGGACGGGTGACGAACAGGCGGATGGCTTCAAGGCACTCCCTGCGGCCGAAGTAGACGTTGACATTCTCCCTGCCCGCAGGCTGCACCACGTAGTCGATGGACTGACGGCAAAGCCGCTGGGTGGCTAAGGCCTCGAACCGGCGGTTGCAGGTGAAGAGTATCATCCTGCGCACACCTTTCTTATATTCATAGATGTGGTTCATCAGTACCTTTATCTCCGGTGGTAACACCTGAACTGCCGTCTGTCTCTCTGCCGTCTGCTCCATCATAATGCTCAATGTTCAATGGTCAATGTTCAATGTCTCAGAGGTTTGGCGAAATCTCGGCTACCCAAGCATCGATGCGGGCGTCGGTCTTGTTATCCTCGTTTACGTCGTCGAGAGGCAGGCCTACAAACTTGCCGTCTACGACAGCCTCGGAGTCGTCGAAGGTATAGCCGTCGGTGCTGACAGCGCCTACAAAGCGGGCGCCGCTCTCCTTGATGCCATTATACAATTCGCCGATACCGCCCACGAAGGTGTCGCCGTACGACTCGCAGTCGCCGCAGCCGAAGAGGGCGATGGTCTTGTCGGCAAGGTTGGCGCCCTGTAGCACCTTCAGCCCGTCGTACCAGTCATCCTGTAGTTCGCCCGCACCCCACGTCGAAGTGCCGAGAATCAGGTTCTGGTTGCTCTCGACCACCTCAGCCGTCAAGTCCTGTACGTTGATGGCCTCGCAGCCAAGTTTCTGGGCTATCTTCTCAGCGATAGCCTCGCACGTTCCAGTAGAGGAACCGTAAACTACAATTGTTGCGTTCATTTCTATTTTATCTTTTAATGGTTAAAAATCACGCTGCAAAGGTACGGCGATTTCCCGAACCGTGCAATACTCAAAAGTTGGGCTTTTGCAATTGTGCCCAGCCCGATACGTTGCAAAACAGATTAATAAGAAATAGGTATTGAACTCATAGTATTTGTCGGGATATGTCAGCCGCCCCATCACTTTTTCCGCGAAACTGCAACAAGTTTCGCTGAAATTTCTTATCTTTGCACCAAAATTCTAAAACGACGCGATTATGGCAAAGTACTTAGACCCGAAAGCCGATCTGACTTTCAAGAAGATATTCGGCGAGCATCCCGACTTGGTGATGAGCCTGCTCAACGCCCTGCTGCCGTTGGAGAAGGGCAATGAGATAACCGACATACACTATCTGTCGCCCGAGCGAGTGCCCCGCACCGAGGAGGGAAAGGACAGCATTGTTGACGTGTATTGCGAGACGAACGACAAGCGCCAGTTCATCGTCGAGATGCAGATGTACTGGTCGACGAACTTCATGCAGCGCGTACTCTTCAACTCGTCGAAAGTCTATGTGAGCCAACTGAAACAAGGCGAGCCGTTCAGCAATCTGCAGCCAGTCTATTCGCTCAACCTCATTGATGACATCTTCGAGCCCAAGATGGAGGAGTATTACCATTACTATCACCTCGTCCACGACAAATACACGGAGAAAGTCATCGACGGCTACCACCTCGTGTTCGTTGAACTGAAGAAGTTCAAACCCAAGACGATGGCTGAAAAGAAGATGCAGGTACTGTGGCTCCGCTTCCTTACCGAGATAAATGCATATACTGAGGAAGTTCCGCAGGAATTGCTTGACAATCCCGAAATCAGCAAGGCCATCCGCCTCGTTGAAGAATCTGCCTACACCCGCGAGCAACTTCTCGGCTACGACATGTTCTGGGACAGAGTGCGCCGCGATAAGGACATGGCCGATGAACTGAGGGAAGTGAAAGAGCAACTGAAACAGAAGGACGTAGACACTGCCCTTCGAATGAAGGAACTTGGTTCTGATAGTGCATTTATATCGAAAGTAACAGGTCTCACCATCGAACAAATCGAAGCACTATGAGTGAAGAAAGAAAGCCCACCATAGAAGAGATAGAAGCCCACATCATTAGGCGAATCGAAGATTTTGTCTCCGACTACGCCAATATTATGAAATATTGCGAAATCTTCGAAAATAAGCCGATGGTAGAAAGGGAGCGAATACAATACGACAACACTATCTCTGCTTTTCGTGACAGTTTGATGATAGAACGATATACTTTTGAGAATGCTTTTGGAAAAAACATCTACGAAGCCCTTGATGATGCATTTAAAAAGCTTTTCGAGGCTGGAGAACATCAGGGAGAGATTATTGCAGCCCGCAAACTGAAGGCCAAGGGCTACGCCGTCGAGGACATTGCCGAGATTACCGGTCTGACCGCCGAGGAAATCTCGTCCCTATAATAATAATTAAGGTAGAGAAAACACCCTCACCCGCAAAACGACAGCCACATGACCAACCGAAACTACAGAAACATCGTTTCACTGATTTTATTCGCCGTGCTGGCCTTGATGGGCTGCACGGGACGCTCGGCCGAAGGACGCATGCAAGGCAAGAACGGCGAGCCGCAAGTTACCGACACCATCTACACCGAGGCGAAGGCGATGAGTATCCACCGCACGGAGCCGGAGCGGGCGCTGGTGATGATTGATTCTGCCGTCATCGTGGGCAACATCACGTGGCAGCGGGGTGAATATCTGAAGGCTGTCACGCAGTATGGAGGCATGGACAACAAGCCCTTGGCACGGCAGATGTGTCTCGATCTGTTGGAAAACAAGGAGGCATCAGCCGACACCGCCACTTTGCAGCAGACCTACCGGCTTCTGACGAGCATCGAATACGTGTCGGGCGACTTCCCGGCCGTCATCCGCTATGCTACCGAAGCTTCCCGGCTGGCTCACGCTCTCGATATGCCCGGCGAGGCGGGTGCGATGGAGGGCTACATCGCTCAAGCCATGGCGCAGACGGGTCGCACGGACGAGGGCGTGGAGCGTCTGCGCGATGTCATCGGGGAACTGCGGCAGGTGAATACGTTCCAAGTGTCCAAGGACTATCAGAGCACCTCCAAGAAACTGCTCCACATATTGATTGACTACGAGCGATTTGACGAGGCCATCCCCGTTTGCGAAGCCATGCTGGAGCGATTAGACGAACTGGAGAATCACCCCGAACACTTCGGTGACCTGCAGGATAGCGGCACTCCCGCCGACTATCTGGACTTCGCACGAGGTCAGACGCTCGCATTCCTTACCGTCGCATACGCCCGTTTGGCCACTGCAAATGCTGACAATCCCGTACTCCAATCGCAATACTTAAAAAAGGGCCGCGATACGGAAGAGAAGGTATTCCAGACGAAGTGGAGCCAGTCGACTGACTGCGACAAGATGATGATTGGTGCTTATCATCACTTAGGTCAGTTCGACCGCTTCGACCAGACGGCGGAACGCCTCGAAACCTACTGGAAGGAAAGGGGCGACACCATCAACTACAGTTACTTCATCGGTCTGGAACTGCGCAGCCGCGCTTCCGAGATGCGCGGACGCTATGCCGATGCCTTCCACTACTACCAGCGAGCCTTCGACGTCCACGACAGCCTCGACTACCACAACCAGCGCGACCAACTCGCCGAACTGGCCACCGTCTATCACTTACAGGAGGAACAACTGGCCCGCCAGCAGGCCGAGGCCGACGCCCGTTTCTTCCGATGGATAACCGCGGTCATTGTCATTGCTCTCATCATCGCCCTCGCCTTCGCCGTCTATTTCTTCTATAAACGGCGCGAGACCCTCCGCAAGAACCGCTTGCTCTACGAACAAATCGTGCAGTTGCAGGCCGCTGAGGTGAAGGAACTCTCAGGCGAAACCACTGCAGAGCAGGAACCGACGGGCGACCAACCGACCGAGGCCAACCACCTCTACAACCAGATTTGCCATCTGATGACCGAGGAACGGCTCTTTACAGATCCCGACCTGAACCGCGACGACGTGGCCCGTCGCCTCGGCACCAACGGCAACTACATCGCCGATGCCATCCGCGAGGCTACCGACGGCCAGACCTTCACCCAGTTCGTCAACCGCTACCGTCTGCGTCACGCCTCGCAGCAACTCTCCGCCACCGATGTCCCCATTGAGCAGATTGCCCTCGACGCATGCTTCAACAATCGCCGCACTTTCAACCGCGTATTCCGCGAGGTGTTCCAGATGTAACCGTCAGATTTTCGCCAAGCCAGCCGTCAATCTTAGCATTTTCTTTTGTTTTTGTATCATTCTGGGGCAGAAACAGCAGATTTACCAGATTTGACCTATCATTTACCAGCAGCGTCCTATCCCGACGCTGCTTTTTTCGTACCTTTGCCGCCATGAACATCGACATCACACTCATCCTCACCTCGGCACTGGCGGCAGTCATCCTTGTCGTCATCCTCGCCCTTGTCGTCCTCCTTATATATTATAGGTGGCGCAATGCCGAGTTGCTCACCGGACTGGCCAAGTTCATCCGCGAGAGCCAACGCCATGAGCGCGAGGTGGAGCGATTGCAAGAAGAACTGTACCGACGACATGGCAGTAGCGACAGCAGTCCACAGCAGAACAAAGACTCTTTTATTTAATCAACATTATTAATAACCAATTTAAACCCAACAGAAAAATGAAAGCAAAGTATTTCTTCCTTGCAGCCGTAGCATCGGTAATGCTGACCGCTTGCAGCAGTGACGACAAGACGATGGACGAGACGCAAATCCGCCTCACCACCAAGAACGTAGTGGCCGAAACCCGCTCAGCAGCACAGGACTTGCAACTGACGCAGTTCGCCAACGGACAGGCCATCGGTATCTTCCTTGCTGAGGACGTCAACGACACGCCGACGCTCACCGGCTCGAACGTGACCAGTTACACCCAGCCGCTGAGTTATACCGCCGACGGCGCGGGCAACCTCGCCAATACACAGTACTGGCCTGCCAGCGGCAACGGTCTCTTCATCTACGGCATCTATCCAGCCGACGCAGCCACGGCCTACAACGCCACGGACGTGGAGTTCACCGTGCAGGCCAACCAGAGCAGCGATGCCAACTATATGAAGAGCGACCTGATGACGGGTGCGCCCGACGCCAACCCCGTTGCCCGTGTCAGCACCCCCGTACCCCTCACCTTCACCCATCTGCTGACCAAGGTGAACATCAACCTGACGGCTGGTGACGGCTTCACCGCTGCCGACCTAGCCGCGGCCACCGTCAGCATCCTTGACCTGCTGCCCACCACCACGTTCAGCGTACAATCTACCACCGTCGGCACACCCTCGGGCACGGCCACCGACATTATTGCCGGCACAGGCGTGACCACCTCGGCCATCATCGTACCTTCACAGAGCGTGGCAGCCGACGTGAACTTCATCAAGGTGAGCACTGAGCACTGCCGGAGGCGACTACATCTACAAGATGGGCACCGCCACGACCTTCGCCCCGAAGAGTGTCTATACTTACAACCTGACCGTGCAGAAGACGGGTATCACGCTCAGTACGGCCAGCATCTCGGCATGGACGAGCATCGGTGCGGTCAATGGTGTGGCAGAGTTGCAGTAAATCCGCAAGGCTATGAAGATTAGAATGATTCTCCCCTTCGCCCTCATCCTCGCGCTGCTCACGGGCTGCGCCGAGGACGAGGCGGACTTCGGCGGCAGACAGGCTGACGGCGCGGACGAGCCCGTGGCGCTGACCTTCACCCACCGCACGGCGCGGATTTTTCTGAAGCCCTTACGATGCTCCGGCATTCACAGCGATTACTCCTCCGACGCAGCCTATCTGACGAACCTCTCGGGCGTGAGCAGCGGCACCACCATCCGGCCTTACAAATTCGCGAACATAGGGTACTATGCCCTTGTCGCGCCGCAGGACATTGCCGATGGCACGTCCATCGCCACCATCTGCTACAGCGGCGACATGTTCACTTATAAGCCCGGAGCGACGACCTTCGCCGCCGGTGTGGACTACGATTTCGACGTGAGTTACTACTTCAACACGCGCCCTAAACTCAACGGCCACAAGTATGTGGAGATGGGCGACGGCCTGAAGTGGGCCACCTGCAACTTGGGGGCAGCGAACCCGATGGACTACGGCAACTACTATGCGTGGGGCGAGACGGCGACGAAGAGCACTTACGACTGGGACACGTATGCGTTCAACCCAAGCGGCGACGGCAACACCTTTACGAAGTACACGACGAGCGACGCGCAACTGGATGCGTCGGACGACGCGGCGCGGCAGAACTGGGGCGGCACGTGGCGCATGCCGACGAGAGCAGAGATGGAAGCGCTGACAAACACGACGAACTTCACGTGGACGTGGACGACGGACTACCTTGGCACGGGTGTCGCGGGCATGATTGTGACGAGCAAGGTCAGCGGCTTCGTGGGCAACAGCATCTTCCTGCCAGCCGCCGGATACATCAACAATACGGGAGTCGGCATGGCGGGGTCGTTAGGCGACTATTGGGCTTCCAACATTTATATTACGATAATATTCAGTGGTACGAAACTGCTTATAAAATCCGATGGGGCCAGTGTCTCAGGTTCACAGCGCAGGAGCGGCTATTCCGTTCGTCCCGTCTCTAACTGATGATAGACCTATGAAGCAAAATTCAAACCATAAGGACTCGCGCCCTCCGCCGGAGGGGTGCGTCCGAGGCATCGGGAGCGTCATTCATGGGGTATGGATGAGCAGCCCGAAGCGCGGACAAGCCAACCTGAGGGCAGTGACGGTCAGCCCTGAAACGCGGGCAAGCCATCCATACCCCAGGGACGGGGCAAACCAGATCTGGGGCATGATATTCTGACCCCACAATGGGGCAAACGGAATTCAGGGCACGTTTTCTTGACCCCAGAATGAGACTCGTCCCAACACAGTATTAACAATTAAAACCTACGAATTATGGCATTGACAATCAAGTAAATCCAATCATTCTACCTCACGGCGGCTGGCATCGGCCGTGGCGGGCGTGGACATGCCACAGGACAATACATGTAATAATCGGGGCGGAACCATAGGAATGTCCAGAAGTCCGTAATACAAATATCGTTAATTGTTTGTGAATGCGAGGATTTTTGCGTACCTTTGCACTCTCGAACAGTGGTTCATATAAGAAAAGAGAGCCTGACAGTTTTTGACACCTCTTTCAAATACCGGCAAGTAAAAGAAAGGATTACACAAGAAAGAAGGCTGCCCGCTCACACCCCTTCGGGGGCGTGGGCAATTGGCAGTTTAGCACTTGTGTAAGGTTCTTGCCGGTTCCTGAAAGAGGTTGCTTTATTTCCATTGTCACACGCCTCTTTTCTTATATGAACCTTTAATATATCCTAAAACGTATTAATCGCTTTAACACTTTTGCCAACATGTTGGAACAATGTGTCAGGCGTTGTTGTTATCTTTGTGCCATGAATCATAGTATGTTGGATCATATAGTTTACTTTCCTCGACAATGGATTGCGGAGGTGCTCACGCAGTGCAGGGCATTGCGCGGGCTGTTATATATTTTGCGGACTCAAGGCGGTCTGAATCCAAGATACACAAAGATTGATGATAATCCAGACCTGACTGTCGAGAACCTAATTCGAATTGAGGTGAACAAAGCAATGATGCAAGATTACGAAGATTTTATGAAACAATGGAATAAACTTGGCAAAATGATATATACTTTTGGCGACGAATATGGTGATGAGTTCAATAAGCAATACAAAAAGACTAAAACCAAAAAGCAATAATAAATACGTTTATGAAAGGGAAAGAGAAACGGAATAAGGGTGATTCCTGCCCTGCTTCCACCCCGGAAAAGGGCGGGGAGCAGAAGGAACACAAACAGAACTGGCGGGAATATACCGCCACGCTGTCGGAGATCAAGGACTTCCTCAGGGATCACGTCTACCTGCGCTACAACACGGTGAAGCACCGCGTGGAGTTTCGTCTGCCGGCCAGTGATCCCTTCGTGCAGAACAGCACGCTGACCGAGTTCGTCAGTCCTGAGTGGCAGCCGATGAGTGACCGACTGAAGAATACGTTGTTGGATGCCCTCTGCGCCGTGAAGTACACCCGCAGGTGCGACCTGGAGATCGTGCTCGAGTCGGGATTCGTGCCCAGTTTCCATCCGTTCCGCCATTACTTCAGCCGCCTGCCGCCGTGGGACGGGCAGAACCATATCCTCGCCCTGTCATCCACGGTCATAGTGCGTGGCGGCGTCGACATGCAGATGCGATTCTACGAATACCTGCGCAAGTGGCTCGTGGCGATGGTGGCCAGTTGGTGCGACGATGATGAGGTCAACCAGACCGTGCTTGTGTTCATCGGCGAGCAGGGCAGTTACAAGACCACCTGGTTCGCTAACTTGCTTCCGCCGGAACTGCGCCACTATTTCCGCATCAAGGTCAATGCCAGCAGCCTTAAGGCCGACGACTTCATCGCGCTGTCGCAGTTCGGCCTGGTGTGTCTGGAGGAACTCGCCCCGATGAAACCCATGCAGGTGGAGACGATGAAGTCGATGGTCACCGCCCCCGCCATTGACGAGCGCAAGCCATACGGCCACTACCCCGAGCACATGCCCCACGTGGCCTCGTTCTGCGGCACGGGCAACAACATGCAGTTCCTCAACGACCCCAGCGGCAACCGCCGGTGGCTGCCCTTCCTCGTGGAGCGCATCCTCAACCCGCGCGAGCACCCCTTCGACTACGAGAACATCTATGCCGAGGCCTACGCCCTCTACCGCCAGGGCTTCCGACACTACTTCTCGGATGCCGAGGAGGAAGTGCTCAAGGTGCACAACAAGGCGTTTGAGGTGCCGCAGTCGGCGCAGGAGATTATCGAGAAGCATTTCCGCACACCCTCCGAAGGTGAGCGTGGCGACTTCTACACCTCGACCGACATCCTGACGCACATCGGATACCTGCCGGCGCTCAACCTGACGCCGGAGAAAATCGGTGCGGCCATGCAGGCACTGGGCTTTCCGCAGTACCGCTCCCACGGTCGGCGCGGCTACCGCCTCGTGGCCTACAAGCCGGAGGAGATAGAGGCGAACCGCCATCTGCTGGCCTACGATGCCCGGCCTGAGGGTGAAGCCCTGTCCGGCGGGGAAGGTGAGGGTGACAGCGGGGTCGGCATCTTTTAGGCATTCTTCCTGCGTACCGCGCATATATGCGCAATATAATAATAACCTGCGGTACGCATGAAGATTCCTGTATTATTACTGTCACCCCTGTCCCCCGAGGGGAGGGAAAAGTGAATAGTGAGTAATCATAAAGTTTAAAGTTCAAAGTTGAAAGAAAAAAAGGCCTATGACAGAAAAAGCACTGAGAGAACTTTTGCAGTTGATTAACCGGGCAGACAGTAGTCCTATCAAGCCGTTCGAGATCCGCAGTTACGGGAAGTCGGAACTGGCGATGCTCTACTTCCCCCACGCACAGACAACCGAGGGGGCACTGAGCAACCTGCGGTTCTGGATCCGCAAGTGCCGTGACCTCGACGCAGCATTAAAGGCATGCGGTATGGCCCGCCAGGCCAAGTCGTACACGCCGAAGGAGGTGGCACTGATCGTGGAGTATCTCGGGGAACCGTAGGGTGGTAACTTTGCGGTCGTTCAGATAATCCCTTGCACCCGTCCAAGTATCTTGTAGCGGTCGTTCAGATAATCCCTATACCCCCCAAGGGATTATCTGAACGACCGC
>FLNX01004437.1_pt1 | contig 16671 bp, 14 predicted proteins | sample 1140341 | NCBI WGS metagenome assembly FLNX01 (sample SAMEA3878208, study PRJEB12797) | bioreactor metagenome | biome: Moose rumen | place: Sweden | collected 2011-10
GTGAAACTTTAAGTTAATAATGTTGACTATAGACCAAATCTCCCTACGTCCTAACTCTTGGATCTACACTGGATCATGTCACTGTCCTTAGATACTTTGTCCTGACTCCAGAAGATAAAGAAAAGAGGGGTGGGTAACTCTTTGCCACGATATGGAGGAACCTACCAGATACGATTTCGCCTCACCCCTCAAGGTCTATTTCACTAGCAAAACTACGAAAAACAGACCTCATCTCAATGCTAATTGAGAATAATTCTATAATCGGGGACAAAGGTAAGAGATACGATTAAGTAAGCAGAAAACCAAAAATAAATTTGGTTTTTCTCTTAATTTGTACTAACTTTGGCGTGAAATTCAACGCCAAAGATCTGTAAATGAAGATAAGCAATATCATATTGAAGATCTTGATGCCACTCTTTCTGGGCAGCGCCATCCTATATTGGATGTACCGTGGTGAGGACTGGCAGCAGATTCGCCATGTAATGATGGACGAGATGGACTGGACATGGATGCTATTGTCATTCCCCTTCGGCATCCTCGCCCAGATGTTCCGTGGTTGGCGATGGAGGCAGACACTCGAACCTGTTGGCGAGCATCCCCGCACATCGGTCAGTGTCCATGCTATCTTCCTAAGTTATGCCGCCTCGCTTCTGATACCCCGTGTGGGAGAATTCACCCGTTGTGGAGTACTCAAACGCTACGACAATGTTTCTTTTCCAAAAGCATTGGGCACCGTGGTGACAGAACGTGCCATTGACTCCCTTCTTGTGATGGGCATCACTGCCATCGTCCTATTATTGGAGATGAGCACCTTCGGTATGTTTTTCCGCAAGACGGGCACCAACCTGCATACCATCCTACATGGTTTCTCATGGGCAGGTTACTTCGTTGCGGCTGTCTCCATCGTGGCTATTCTCATCCTGCTACATTTCCTGTTGCGCAAACTTTCTATATATAATAAGGTTAAAACGACCTTCAAAGGTATCTGGCAGGGAGTCATCTCCCTGAAAGACGTACGCAACATCCCATTATTCGTCATATTTACACTGGGTATCTGGCTGAGTTATTTCCTACACTACTACCTCACCTTCTTTTGCTTCGACTTCACAGCAAACTTAGGGCTGGGGTGTGCACTGGTGACTTTCATCGTAGGCTCTATCGCCGTCATCGTACCCACACCCAATGGCGCAGGACCTTGGCATTTCGCTGTGAAGACGATGCTGATTCTATATGGTGTTGCTGATGAGCAGGCACTCTATTTCGTACTTATCGTACATACCGTACAGACCATGCTGGTTATCCTGCTGGGTATCTACGCATGGCTTGCCTTGAACTTTACTTCTAAAAAATCTATAAACTATGAATGAAATTCAGAATCTGAATCCTAAGTGCGTCTGGAAGAACTTCTATGCACTCACACAAGTTCCACGTCCCAGTGGACATCTCGAGAACATCCAGCAATTCCTGCTTGATTTCGGAAAACAGGCGGGTGTGGAAGTGTTCAAAGACCCTGCTGGTAATATCGTGATGCGCAAACCTGCCTCAGCAGGGATGGAGAACCGCAAGGGTGTCATCCTACAGGCTCACATGGACATGGTACCACAAAAGACTCCAGAGAGTACACATAACTTTGAGACTGACCCAATAGAGCCATGGATTGACGGTGAGTGGGTGAAGGCAAAAGGCACCACACTGGGAGCCGACAACGGACTGGGTGTCGCCGCTATCATGGCAGTGATGGAGGACAAGACCCTGAGACATGGTCCTATCAACGCCCTCATCACTGCCGATGAGGAAACCGGAATGTATGGTGCCAACGACCTGCCAACAGATGAGTTGGAGGGCGACATTCTCATGAACCTCGACTCAGAGACATGGGGAAAGTTTGTCATTGGTTCCGCAGGTGGTATTGACGTGACAGCAACCCTCGATTATCAGGAAGTGGACACCGACCCAGAGGATGCCGCCGTACATGTCATCTTGAAGGGACTGCGTGGCGGTCACTCTGGACTGGAGATTCACGAGGGACGTGGTAACGCCAATAAACTGATGGTACGCTTCGTCCGTGAGGCTATCGAAGATACAGAGGCACGTCTCGCCTGTTGGCAGGGTGGCAATATGCGAAATGCCATTCCTTTTAAGGCAGAGGTCATCCTGACTCTTCCCAAAGAGAACATTCCTGCACTCCGTGAACTTGCCGCCGACTGGTTGGAGGATTTCCAAGACGAGTACAAAGGCATTGAGAATGGTATTGAACTGACCGTTGAGGAGGTAGATACCCCTCAAAAAGAGGTTCCTGTGGAGATCCAGGACAACCTCATCAATGCCATCTACGGCTGTCACGATGGAGTCATCCGTATGATTCCGTCATACCCCAGCGTCGTGGAGACTTCCAGTAATCTTGCGATTATCAATATCGGAGAGGGAAAAGCCTCGCTGCAGATTCTCGCTCGTTCCAGTCGTGAGGACATGAAAGACTACATTGTCAAGACCTTAGAGAGTTGTTTCAATATGGCGGGCATGAAAGTAGAGACCGCTGGCTCGTATGGTGGTTGGGATCCTAATCCCGACTCAGAGATTCTGCACCTGCTGTTGAAGGAATACAAAGAACTGTTTGGTAAGGACGGCATCATCCAAGTAGACCACGCAGGACTGGAGTGCTCTGTCATCCTCGGCAAGTATCCGCATCTGGATGTCGTCTCCCTGGGACCCACGATGAAGTCACCCCACACTACGACAGAGCGTGCTCTCATCGAGACCGTAGCACCCTTCTGGGAGTTGCTGAAGAAGACACTGGAGGATATACCTATGAAATAATATCAATAACATAAAATACTAAAAAAAATGAGAAATTACTCACTAACGACTATATTAGGTGCATTAATATTATTCTTCGCATACAGCACCACATGTTATGCTCAAAACATATTAGACGGACTCACTTTTGAAGTGCCCGAGAAACTGATGCGTCCCACAGGCGTTGCCGTTAATGTAAGAGAACGTCCAGCGGTCAATGCACCTAAATACAAGACAGAAGAAGGATGGGACATGACTGTCACAAAACATCACCTGTACGCTGTGAATACTGAACTTCCCGCATGGTGGGCTGTCGAAGGAGGCTACGTCAGCAAAAAAGTGGCAAAACTCAGCGTGGGTAAACCTATCACTGACGACATGTTAAACCGCTTCTTCGGATGGTGCGAATCGTATGACTCTGCTGACGAATGGATTGTTTCACCTACAGCCAGCCGTCATGGGTTGGTGGTTTGTATGGAGAATAGCGGATGGACATCAATGTGGCTTGGCAAACAGGAAGGCAACGTATTTGTTTTCAAATATCGCATATTCTGTACCATCAATGCTGACGAGAACAACGCAAACCCCAACTTGTTCGACTTGCACAAAGAGGATCGCGATGGTATGACGATGTATGAAATCACTATAGGCAAAAACTTCATCCAAGAAGTACCATGGGGCGGTATGGGCACTACCAAGACTCTCAATTTCAAAAAACTGAATGACAAAGTATTGGAGCACCTATTCAAAGAAGCCATAGAGAAATGGACTTGGAGAGACAGTTACTTCTACCTGAACTCTGATTTATTGTCTGGCGAATACACCAACTACGTGTTGGGATAAACATATGAACATGTTCCGTCAATTGACTTTTGTCTGTGCGCTTATTCTCTCAATGAATATAAGCGCACAGATTGCTCGTCCCGCTTCCATGACACCCCTCTCTGCGAAGGTGGTACACCAACTGACCCGGTTTGAAGGAAATCAGACAATGGGTAATGGCGTTAACGACGACATAGGATGGGAACTCACTTTCATGTTTCCAAACCATCCACCTAAATGTACGAAGAATCGACTCACACTGACCATCTGGCGTGAGAAAGACATCTTCCATGCTCATAGTTATCCTACCAACGCTATTGACTGGGCAGCACTGGAACCTATGTACTTCAATGGTGATATAGAACATCCTGTCAACCCGCGACGATACGGATATGTGACAAATGCCCCTAATGTAGATGAAAGCAAACTGAAAGTCAGTCAGTTGATATTCGAATGGGCACATGAAGATCCTTTCACTGTATATCTGCCCGACTACCTTTTCATCAACATGCCACTGCCAGACAATCCTAATCAAGTGGAGAATCCATCTTTTCTGTAAAATCTATTACGATGTTATCGAACAGAAAGCCACATGCTTGGAATGCTATGCGACTTATCCCCTAACCACAAGACTCGAGTTCTTGAAAAAAGAATGTAAAAAAGAGCCCGTCTATCCACCTGCTCACCAGCATGTATGGTGTTATTCCACCAATCTTAACAAAATTGATGGAGAACATATCCAAAAAGCCATACCTCCATATGACGAGGACTCTCTCTGTTTGAATATAGGCGATAGTGAGATTAAGATGATTCGTTACGAAAATGGGGAAAATAAATGCTACCTATTGGAATCACCCGTCAGTCGCCACCTTTGGAAGAATCTGTATGGTCAAAATGACTATATGCATTTCCTACCTGACGACAAAGGACGACTGAATGGTCTCAGTTATCAGGAAGTTCAGGACTTTATCGCTCGACTAAACGACTTTGTCACCGATTCGCTGAATGCACATGTGATCATTTCATTACCCTCGCCCAACGAAATGAAATATCTGATAGAAAGGAGGCAAACAGACTCAACGTATATTCCTGCTCCTTCGACAACATTCTATGTAGACAGCATAGAGATATCAGACCAAAGCATAGTCTGTGGACAAATGTCCACAAAAGGCGAAGTGGAAATGCGAGATGCTGGTTTTGTTGACAATAACACCGTCTTTTCACTCAAGGCAACACCTTATGAGTCTGTGGTTGTCGGTACTACTTCTTATCATTTTAACCGTATCTACAAGCGTCAATGCCTCAAATGCGGGAAAATCGATATGATAAGCAAGGAGAAGTACTATAACATACGCTAAGCACAAAAAGGAAGGAAAATTTGCAGATTCTCGGAACTCTGCAAATTTTTCTATCTTTGAACTCCACACGAAGTACTTACACTTGAAAAAATCCAAATTTTATTTGCTTTTTTGCTCACTTATTCGTACCTTTGCAGCCAAATAACCAAAATAATAACAAAAAAATGGACGATTACCCGGCGAATCATTTCAATTCGTAAGGCATGAGGACAGCAGGCAAGACCGCTAATCCTCTTGCCGCTAAGACCGTTTCTAAAAAGGATTAGCATTATGAAGACTTACTGGAACATTACAGGTGGGCTCAGCCAACTCGATGCTTGGCAGCCTAATTGTTGGGTACAAGTGACGTGCCCAACGGAAGAGGATATTCAAATGCTGGAAGAGCAGTATCAGATTCCTGACTATTTCCTTTCCGACATCAGCGATACAGACGAGCGTGCCCGTTATGAGTACGATGACGGATGGATGCTTATCATCCTACGTATTCCCTATGTCAAGGAGGTACGCTCCCGCACCCCCTATACCACTGTGCCTTTAGGTATCATCCATAAGCGTGATGTCACCATCACCGTATGCTACTACGAGACGAATATGATGATTGACTTCGTATCGTATCAGCAGAAACGGGGCGAGGGCTTCACGGATTATGTTGACATGATTTTCCGTCTGTTTCTTTCAAGTGCCGTTTGGTATCTGAAACGACTGAAACAGATTTCCCTGCTCATTGAGAAAGCAAAGCGTAACCTTGACAGAGAGGTGAACAATGAGAGCCTGATAGGATTGTCGCGCCTACAGGACTCACTCACCTATTTCAACACTTCTATCCGTGGCAATGAGACCTTGCTCTCCAAATTGAAATTCAAGTTACAGATCGACGAGTTGGACGCAGACCTGATTGAGGACGTGAACATTGAGATGACACAGGCACGAGAGACCACTAATATTTATTCCAACATCCTTGAGTCAACGATGGACACCTATCAGAGTATTATCAACAACAATATGAATACCATTATGCGTACGCTGACTTCTGTGACCATCATCCTCATGCTGCCTACGCTGATATCCAGTTTCTTCGGCATGAACCTCATCAATGGCATGGAAAGTAATCCTATGGGCTTCATCATCGCCATCGTCTTATCGCTTGCCATTTCTATCGTTTCGTGGCTGTTCTTCCGTCATAAACGACTGATTTAGTCCTCTTTTCGAAAAAAAATGGCAAAAAATTAGGTACTTTCGGTTTTTTTTAATAAGTTTGTACCTTGATATGTGTGTACTAACCATTTTCATGAACTAAAACTATTAGATGATGGACTCTCAAGAAAACGCTCTCGAACAAGAGCAGAACGTGGAACAAAACGTAGTGGAAACAGAGGTAACTGCCCCAGTAGAAGAAGTTGTAGCCCAAGAAGAAAAGACGGCTCCTGTAGAAAAGACGGCTCCTGTAGAAAAGACGGCTATTGCCGAGGAAGTGTCTCCTGCTGAGGAAACTGCCCCAGTAGAAGAACCCGAACGCAAGCAGTATCAGACCAAAAAAGAAGTACTGACACGCGCCCGTGAAATAGCACAAGGGGATGAGGCACCTCAAAAAGAAGAGGTAGACTATTTGAAGACTGCCTTCTATAAACTGCATATTGCTGAGAGAGAGGCACGTCTGAAAGAATATATCGATGGTGGCGGTGATCCTGAGGCATACCAAATCCTTCCCGACGAGGACGAGGAGGCTTTCAAGGCGGAAATGGGTATCATCAAGGAAAAGCGCCAGAAACTCTTCAAGGAGCAGGAGCAGGAAAAGCAGGACAATTTGCAGAAGAAACTCGACATTATCGAGAAAATCAAGGCTATGGTAACCTCTCCGGAAGAGGCGAATAAGTCATACAAGGAATTCAAGGCATTGCAAGAGGAATGGAGGGAGATTAAGAATGTTCCCGCAGAGAAAGCGAGCGAACTTTGGCGTAACTACCAACTTTATGTAGAGCAGTTTTACGACCTGCTGAAACTCAACAGCGAGGCTCGCGAGTATGATTTCAAAAAGAACCTTGAACTGAAGACGAAACTCTGTGAGGCAGCAGAGAAACTTGCTGACGAGCCAGAGGTAATCAGTGCCTTCCATCAATTACAGAAACTCCACCAAGAGTTCCGTGAGATTGGTCCTGTGGCAAAAGAACTGCGTGAAAAGATATGGACACGCTTCAAGGCCGCATCAACGGTTATCAACAAGCGTCACCAACAACATTTCGAGGAACTGCGCGCCAAGGAGGAAGACAATCTTGCTCGCAAGACAGCACTCTGTGAGAAGGTGGAGGCAATTGCCGCTGAGGAGAACAAGGGCAGTGCCGACTGGGAGCGTCATACCAAGGAGATCATCGCCATCCAGGCGGAGTGGAAGACTATCGGTTTCGCTCCTCAGAAGATGAACGTGAAGATTTTCGAGCGTTTCCGTGCCGCTTGTGACGACTTCTTCGGTCGTAAGGCAGAGTATTTCAAGGGGCTCAAGGAGAACTTCAAAGAGAATGCCGATAAGAAGCGTGCCCTCATTGAGAAAGCGAAGGCACTACAAGACTCCACTGAATGGAAGTCAACTAGTGACAAACTTATCAATCTACAGCGTGAATGGAAGACCATTGGTATGGTACCCAAGAAACTGGGAGATCAATTGTGGGAGGAGTTCTTGACGGCATGCAATAAGTTCTTCGAGGCACGTAATGCTGCTGGCGTAGGAGGTCGTGGTGAGGAGCATCAGAACCTGGAGAAGAAACGTGATGTCATCTCCCGTCTGAAAGCCGCTGCAGAGGAGGCTGGAACGGACTTACAGGAGAAAGTGCAGCAACTCGTCGAGGAATACCAGTCGATTGGTCATGTACCCTTCAAGGAAAAAGACAAAATTTATGAGGAATATCATGCTATCATAGATAAACTCTATAAAGAACTAAATATCACGGTGGCTAAACGTCGCCTCAACAAGTTCAAGGACAATATCAAGCAGGTGGCAGAGCGTGGCGGAAATGCCCTCGACAACGAGCGTGCCCGCCTGATGCGCCAGTACGAACAATTGAAGACAGAGGTACAGACCTACGAGAACAACCTTGGTTTCCTCAACGCCTCCTCGAAGAAGGGTAACTCTCTGATTGACGAGATGAACCGCAAGGTGCAGAAACTGAAGGATGAGGTTCAACTTGTCCGTGACAAGATCAAGGCAATCGATGCCGAGAACGCCGAGAAAGAGTAAATGAACTATGTAAAAAAGGCTTCCTTTAGGGAAGCCTTTTGTGTTGGGGTACTCGGACTCGAACCAAGAATGACAGGACCAGAATCTGTAGTGTTACCATTACACCATACCCCAATTCCTTCATGCACTCTTTAAAAATGCGCTGCAAAGGTACGGCTTTTTATCGGAATGCACAAAAATTTTGGCTACTTTTTTTGTTTCCGACGTGAAATTTGTTTCTTTTTCTCTGGTTTGGGGACTATGGAAAAGGGATTTTTCGTAATGGCAGCACGTAAGATACGGACATCGGCTAAAGGACGGTCGTACTTGTCGACAGGCATCTGTTGGATACGGTCAATAACATCCAACCCTTCGATAATTTCTCCAAAGACGGTATATTGCCCATCAAGATGAGGAGTACCGCCCACTGTCTTATAAACCTCCGCCATCTCTGGTGTGATTTTCACTGTACCCCATGTCAAGGTGTCAAGACGATCCTGTACCATGGCAAGGCGAGTGTCATCCCATTTCTTTCCCCATACGATATAAAACTGACAGGCACCAGAACGTCGCTCGGGATTTGCCTTGTCACCCTCACGAGCCGCCGCTATGACACCACGACGATGAAACAACTGTGGCAGACGGATCTCTGCCTCAGTAGTATAGTCGAGTTCGCCAGTACCGAGTCTGACCCCAGGCTTTGCGTGTTTACTATTGAGATCACCACTCTGTACCATGAAATCCTTGATGACACGATGAAACAGTAGCGAGTCGTAAAGTTGCATGCCCACTATCTTCAGGAAATTGTCACGATGCAGGGGTGTCTCATTATACAAGGCAATACGGATATTGCCTTCCGTGGTTTCCATCAAGACCTCTGCCCTTTCCTGTGCACAGACCGGTGAAGTCGTCAATATCAAAAGGAGTGCCAAGCATTCTCCAAGAGTTGTCATGATTGTTTTTCTCATCTTCTTCATCGTTTTCTTTCTGCAAAAGTACGAAAAAAGTGCAACAATAACGCAAAATAAGAAAAAAAGTCGTACCTTTGTGGGCTGTAACACATTATTAAATAATAAATGGAAGCATCAACACAATTGGTTGACACCATCATAAAAGGAATACAAGAGAAAAAGGGCTTACAGATTGTCACCGTTGACTTGAAAGGTATCGAGGGGGCTATTTGTCAATACTTTATTGTCTGTCAAGGTAACTCGCCCTCACAAGTAGAGGCGATAACAGAGTCTGTGGGTGAGTTTGCCCGTAAGGAACTGCATGAGAAGCCAACAGCCGTGGCAGGACTGGAGAATGCCCAATGGGTGGCTATGGATTATACCGATGTGATTGTTCATATTTTCTTGCCAGATGTTAGACAATATTATGATTTGGAGCACCTGTGGGAAGATGCCAATATAACCCATGTTCCTGACTTAGATTAAAAACGATATGAATAACAAGCCTAATAATAAGCCACAGATGAATATGCCCAAGTTCAATATGAACTGGATATATATGCTTGCCATCATCGCACTCGCAGTGCTGTATCTGACTGGTGGCGGTGAGAATACGAGTATGCAAACCACGACATCGTATAGTAACTTCAAGACATGGGTCATGAAGGGCTATGCCTCTAAAATTGTGGTCAATAAAAACACGAACACCTTGCAGATGTATGTCAAACCTGAGCATATCCGTGATGTGTTCCATCAAGGAGTGAAGGCTACAGGCAAGGAGCCTACGGTGTCGGTGGAGTTTGGGTCCGTAGACCAGGTAGAGCAGTTTGTCAACCAAGCCCGTGATGAGAAGAAGTTCAGTGGTGAGTTGTCGTATAACAACCAGCGGGAGAGTGAATTTTTCAACTCTATCATCATAAACGTACTTTTCTTCGCAGGTATCATTTTCGTGTGGATGTTCATCATGCGCCGCATGGGTGGCGGCGGCATGGGTGGCGGTGGAGGTATCTTCAGCGTCGGCAAGTCGAAGGCACAAATGTATGAGAAAGGTGGCTCATTGGGCATCACTTTCAAAGATGTAGCAGGACAGGCAGGTGCCAAGCAGGAGATGCAGGAAATCGTGGATTTTTTGAAGAATCCTCAGAAATATACAGACTTGGGTGGAAAGATTCCCAAGGGTGCCTTGCTGGTAGGTCCTCCGGGAACGGGTAAGACCCTTCTTGCTAAGGCTGTTGCCGGAGAGGCAGGTGTACCTTTCTTCTCGATGAGTGGTTCCGACTTTGTAGAGATGTTTGTAGGAGTTGGTGCCAGTCGTGTTCGTGATCTTTTCCAACAGGCAAAATCAAAGGCACCGTGTATCATATTCATCGATGAGATTGACGCAGTAGGTCGTGCCCGTTCCAAGAACCCTGCCATGGGAGGTAATGACGAGCGAGAGAATACGCTGAACGCCCTATTAACGGAAATGGACGGTTTTGGTACCAATAGTGGTATTATCACCCTTGCCGCTACCAACCGTGCCGATATGCTTGACACCGCCTTGATGCGTGCTGGTCGTTTCGACCGTCAGATACATGTTGACATGCCCGACCTCAGCGAGCGCAAGGAGATTTTCCAAGTACATTTGAAGCCCCTGAAACTTGATGAGAACCTGGACATCGACTTCCTTGCCCGTCAAACTCCAGGGTTCTCTGGTGCCGACATTGCTAACGTATGTAACGAGGCTGCCCTGATTGCTGCTCGTCATAATCGCCAGAAGGTAGGTAAGCAGGACTTCCTTGATGCAGTAGACCGTATCATTGGTGGATTAGAGAAGAAGACGAAGGTGATGACAGAGGCAGAGAAACACAGTATCGCCATCCATGAGGCAGGTCACGCTACAATCTCATGGTTCACCGAATTTGCCAACCCTTTGGTGAAAGTCTCTATCGTACCCCGGGGACAGGCATTAGGTGCCGCCTGGTATCTGCCAGAGGAGCGTGTCCTTCAAACCAAGGAGGCAATGCTTGACGAAATGTGTTCACTTTTAGGTGGACGTGCCGCCGAGGAACTGTTTGTCGGACATATCTCCACAGGTGCTATGAACGATTTGGAGCGTACTACCAAACAAGCATACGGCATGATTGCTTATGCGGGCATGAGTGAGAAACTTCCAAATATCTGCTATTACAACAATAACGAATACTCGTTCCAACGCCCATACTCTGAAACGACTGCGAAGGTTATGGACGACGAGGTACTGAAGATGATCAACGAACAGTATGAGCGTGCTAAGCAGATACTGACAGAGCACAAGGAGGGACATGCCCGTCTTGCCCAATTATTGATGGATCGTGAGGTGATCTTTGCTGACGATGTTGAGGAAATCTTTGGAAAACGTCCATGGACCAGTCGTGCTGAGGAACTGTTGGAGGCACAACAACGTGCTGAGGCAGAGCGCATGGCTGAGGAGCGAGCCAAAGAACTGGAAGCAGAGAAGAAAAACTCCGAAAGCCCAGATTCTTCCGAGAACTCAGAGAGTTCAGACTCAAAAGAATAAGCCTATGAACAACTTTATCGTTAGAGCCATTACTGGCATCATCTTCGTTGCTGCGGTAGTAGCAAGTTTCCTTCGCCCAGAGGCAATGGTATTATTGTTTGCTATCGTCACAGGACTTACCATTTGGGAGTTTACAGGATTAGTAAACGAGCGATCAGAGGTGATCGTCAACCGTTTTATCTCCACAGTAGCAGGAGTCTATTTTTTCTTCGCCATGACCTACTATTGCAGTGACATTTATGGCGGAGCGGCAAAATCGGTGGTATTCATTCCCTATTTGGTGACAATTATCTATCTGCTGGTAGCGGAACTTTACCTGAAACAGGCTGACCCTGTCAATGACTGGGCATATACGATGCTCTCACAGATGTATATCGCCCTACCTTTCTCCCTGCTAAACGTCCTCGCATTTACGGCATCACCAGAAGGGCTCGTGGTATTTAATCCCGTCCTACCCCTCTCTGTCTTCATTTTCCTTTGGATGAACGACACTGGTGCATACTGTATCGGCTCTTTATTAGGCAGGCACAAACTCTTCCCACGCATCTCACCAGGGAAATCATGGGAAGGCAGTATCGGTGGCGCCATCGTGGTACTTGCTGTAGCATATCTTATTTATCTACTTGACAGCGGACAACTAACCTACCTTACTGATATTGGCTTCCGACGCAGTGGGATGCTCACCATGCCACAATGGCTTGGACTGGGACTCGTCGTCGTTGTATTCGGCACCTGGGGTGATTTAATTGAAAGCCTCTTCAAGCGCACCCTCGGCATCAAAGACTCTGGAAGCATCCTGCCAGGTCATGGTGGCATGCTCGACCGTTTCGACTCATCGCTACTTGCCATTCCTTCCGCTGTTATTTATCTGTACACCATTTCTCTATTTTAATATGAAAAAATTTATCTCTATTATCCTATGTATGTGTGCACTGAGTGCACACGCCAATGATCCTATGAAGCAATACGGGCAACTGCAAGTGAAGGGTGCCCAACTTTGTGATCAAAAAGGAAATCCTGTCATCCTGCGTGGTGTCAGTTTAGGCTGGCATAACATCTGGCCCCGGTTCTATAACAAGAAAGTCGTCAAGACACTGAAGGAAGACTGGAATGCCAGCGTAATTCGTGCCGCTATGGGCATCATGATAGAGGACAACTATCTGGAGAACCCACAATTTGCCATGCAGTGTATGACTCCAGTCATCGAAGCCGCTATCAAGAACAACGTCTATGTCATCATCGACTGGCACTCTCATATTCTCAAGACAGCCGAGGCAAAGAAGTTTTTTGGAGAGATGGCGCAGAAATATGGCAAATATCCGCATGTCATCTACGAGATATTCAACGAGCCAGTGGAGGACACATGGGCAGACTTGAAGAAGTACGCCACAGAGGTAATTGGTGAGATTCGTAAGTACGATCCCGATAATGTCATCTTGGTAGGCTGCCCCCATTGGGACCAGGACATCCATCTGGTAGCCGAGAGTCCATTGACGGGGTTCTCCAATATCATGTATACCGTCCATTTCTATGCCGCCACCCATGGTGACTATCTACGTGACCGTATGGAGGCTGCCGTCAGAAAAGGGATTCCCGTATTCATCTCTGAGAGCGGTGCCACCGAGGCTTCTGGCGATGGTAAGATCGACCCAGAGTCTGAAGAGCAGTGGATTCAACTCTGCGAGCGTTTAGGTGTCAGTTGGATTTGCTGGTCTATCAGCGACAAGAATGAGAGTTGCTCTATGCTCTTGCCACGTGCCAACTCAACGGGTCCTTGGGCAGATGATGTCATCAAGGTTTATGGGAAATTAGTCAAAGGACTCTTAAAAAAATACAATCGTTAAAAATAAAGGAAAAGGCTCGCATGATAACGAGCCTTTTCCTTTTAGTCTTTCTGGTCTACTTTTTGCCGCCACAAGACAAAAAAACGTTCGACAGCAGCAATCAACTCACAATAGTCCTTGCCTTGACCAGCATGACCGTTACGTGCATAACTACAGTAAATCAGTTTTCCTTTCGGTGCCGTCTTATCTTGTGCCAAGCCACTCATTGTCGTCATCAGTAAAACACTTAATACAAATAATACCCTATTCATCTTTATGCGTTTTCCTTTTTAGGTCTTGGCAATAAGAGATTCAGCAGCACACCGACCACTGCAGAGAGTCCGATACCACTGATGGAGAAGGTACCAAATGTAAGGACAGCACCACCAATACCCAAAGTCAGCGTAACACTGACGATGATGATATTACGGGTCTCGTTCAGATCTACCTTATGATTAATGAGGCTTTGAACACCCACAGAGGCAATAGAGCCAAAGAGCAACAGCATAATACCACCCAAGACGGCTTTAGGGATACTCTGAAGAATGGCGCTTAACTTTCCGATGACGGAGAAGACGATTGCTGTCCCTGCGGCGATACGGATGACCTGAGGATGGGTGACACGCGTAATCTGCATAGCACCTGTCACCTCACTATACGTGGTTACTGGAGGACCGCCAACGAGAGAGGCGAAGAGACAAGCGAGACCATCACCCAGCATAGTACGGTGTAATCCCGGGTCTTTCACGAAGTCCTTGTCTGCCACTGCACCCACGACATACACATCACCGATATGCTCAATCACTGGGGCTATTGCCACAGGAATCATGAACACAAACGGTTCCCAGGCGAACTGGGGCAGTTGGAAATGGGCAATCATCGGAGGCAAGGAGAACCAAGGAGCGGTAGCCACAGCAGACAAATCAACGAGCCCCATACTGAGTGCCACGATATATCCCACGATGATACCAATCACCACAGGCACAAGTTTCACGAGTCCCTTGGCAAACACCAGAACGAGGATAGCACTAATCAGTGAGATAAAGGCAAGCAGCCAGTTGTCCTTCGCCATATCAACAGCAGCAGGAGAGAGTGACAAACCTATAAGAATAATTACCGGTCCGATGACTACTGGCGGGAAGAGACGGTCCAAGAGTTTCTTACCCTGCCACTTGATGAGTGCGGACATGATGAAATACACCAAGGCGACACCAGAGATTCCCGCTATCGTACCAGGCATACCCCACTGTTGGGAGGCCGCGATAATCGGTGTGATAAAGGCGAAACTGGAGCCCAAGAAGATGGGCACCTTTCCTTTCGTTACCAGATGGAAGATAAAGGTACCGATACCTGCCGTAAACAATGCGGTGGCAGGGTCAAGTCCGACAAGCAGTGGCACAAGTACCGTCGAGCCAAAGGCAACGAAAAGGAACTGGACACCTACTATCGTCTTGCGAGTCGTTGTTAAGTTTTGTGTATCCATATTTAGAAATTCCATTTAACGGCAAGGGTCGGATTCCAGAAGAACGTCTTGGTGCTCTCCGGGTCTGAGTTATAAACGAAGTTATTAGAGAATTCCCACTCTGTTCCTACGCTAAAGTGATCGTTGAAGTTATACCAGAACTGAGGCTCGGTGAGGATTACTAAACATCCATGATTATTAGCCTTCTCGCCACGCCAGAAATCAATGAAACCAGAGAAGGTACACCTCTTGTCAGCGAATGTCAAACCCCAGACGCCCGTCAACTGGGCACTGGCATAGGAATGCGTGGTCTCATAACTCTTGAAGAACTGCTTATACATCAACTGTACCGACCACGTTTTGGAGAAATCGGCAGAGTGTCCGTTGTAGGCGGCACCCACCAAGGCAGCCTGTTGAAAACTACCACTCTTACTCAGACCACCGTCATACTCGATATGAGCAGCAAAAGGCGACTGCTTGCCAAAATTGAACTCACGAGAAATCTCCGTATAGGCACTCTCAGTAAAATGGCTACTCAAGTCAACATCTACGAAGTAATACCAGGTGCCCCATTGGTCTGCCTTAAACTGTTCAAGGGTAACCGTCACCTTCTGACGACCAGCCTCCTCACCTGTATAAATGTTACGTCCGAAATCATAGTGAACTTGAATGTTCTGTGCTCCAACGGTCATACATGACACAAAAAACAAAAGAGATAAAATCTGTTTTTTCATAATAGATATATTTAAATGATTATACATATTTTACAATAATGGTGCCACATATTTCAACACGAAGAAGACAGCAAGGATATACATGGTCACAGTCAACTCACGATGACGACCTGTGCACACCTTCACAATGACATAGGATAGCAAACCTAATACGATTCCCTCTGAGATGCTTGCTGTAAACGGCATCATCAGAATGGTCACGAAACAAGGCATCGCTTCTGAAAAATCTATGAAGTCAACATGCTCAATCTGACGAAGCATCATAACACCCACTAAGAAGAGGGCACTGGTCGTTGCGGCAGAAGGAATCATGAGAAATATCGGAGAGAAGAAAAGGGAGAGTAAGAAAAATAAAGCAACAGTCAATGAGGTCAGTCCAGTACGTCCACCCTCTGCGATACCTGTTGTACTCTCCACATAAGTCGTCACAGTAGAAGTTCCACAGAGTGCACCAACAGTAGTACCAACAGCGTCAGCCATCAATGCTTTATTCAGTCCAGGGATCTTACCTGTCTTCTTATCGACCATACCTGCTCCTGTTGAAGCACCAATCAGTGTACCGATAGTATCAAACAAGTCCATGAAAAGCAAGGTAGCCACAACGATATAATAGTCAATATCCAAGGAGAGAAAACGAGAGAAATCCATCTTAAAAGCAACAGGCTTCAAAGAATTGGGAAGACTCAGAATTGTGAAGTGCTCTGGAATTTGTGTCACTCCCATAGGTATACCAACAACGGTCATGATCATAATTGTATAGAACAAGGCACCTTTAATTTTCAACGACAACAAGATAGCCCCCAACAAAATACCACTGACAGCCACCAGAGAAGTGGCATTCCATGTTCCCAGACCCGTTATCGTAGCATTACCACTAGCAACGACAATGCCACCATTCTTCAGTCCGATGAAGGCGATAAATAATCCGATACCTACAGAGATAGAATAGCGCAGGTTCAGGGGGATGGAGGCGACGATC
>FLNX01003168.1_pt1 | contig 16660 bp, 12 predicted proteins | sample 1140341 | NCBI WGS metagenome assembly FLNX01 (sample SAMEA3878208, study PRJEB12797) | bioreactor metagenome | biome: Moose rumen | place: Sweden | collected 2011-10
AGCCTGATGGTTGAGGGTAACGCCAACATCCTCTCCGACAAGTACAACTCTAAGAAGGCCGGCAACCCCGACTGGTATTTCAACGGCCTGCTGGGTCTGCGCATCAACCTGGGCAAGACATACGCTGCTGTTGCTCCCGTTATCATCGAGAAGCCGAAAGTTTATCGCACACAGCGTGACTCTATTTTCGAGAACAAGACTGTCAAGGTTGCTGAGCTCCGTCGCGATGTATTCTTCACCATCAACTCTATCACCGTCTCGGAGACAGAGCAGCTGAAGATTAAGGACGTTGCCGACTACCTGAAGAAGTACCCGCAGGCAAAGGTTGTTGTCAGTGGTTATGCTGACGTTGGCACAGGTAATGCCAAGATCAACGCTCGTCTGGCCGCTGGTCGTGCCGACATCGTTGTCCGTGACCTGAAGGAGAAGTATGGCATCTCTGAGGATCGTATCACTTACGCCAGCTATGGCGACACCGTTCAGCCGTTCGAGGAGAATGACCTGAACCGCGTCAGCATCTGTATCGCCGACGGTGCTACCGAGGTGAAGAAGGTGCTCAAGGAAGTGAAGGAAACTCAGGTAGAGGTTGTTGAGTAAGAGTTTTTGGCTGCTATGACATAGCTGCATACTCAACCTAACGATAAAAGCACCGCCGTGTTGGCGGTGCTTTTATCTTTTTGGGGTCGTTGCGATGCAACGACTTACTGAACGTCGGTGATGAGACCGTCTTTCAGATGGATGGTACGGTCGGTGATGCGAGCGAGCTCTTCGTCGTGGGTGACGATGACGAAGGTTTGTCCGAACTTGTCGCGCAGGTCGAAGAAGAGCTGATGAAGCTCTTCCTTGTTTTTTGTGTCCAGACTACCCGACGGTTCATCGGCAAGGATAACAGCAGGATTGTTTACCAGAGCCCGCGCTACTGCCACTCTTTGTTTCTCTCCACCTGACAATTCGTTGGGCTTGTGTGTAGCGCGGTCGGTCAGCCCCATGAAGCTGAGTAGTTCTTCAGCGCGTTTCTTGGCCTCCTTGTGGCTTTTACCAGCTATATAGGCAGGAATCATGATGTTTTCAATGGCCGTAAACTCCGGGAGCAACTGATGGAACTGGAAGATAAAGCCGATGTTGGAATTGCGGAAGTCCGACAGTTTCTTCGTTCCCATGTGGCTGACGTCTGTGCCATCAATGATGATTTCACCTTGATCAGGGCGGTCGAGCGTGCCCATGATTTGCAGGAGCGTTGTCTTACCCGCCCCACTTGGGCCAACAATGCTGACGATTTCACCCTTGTTAATGTGCAGGCTGATGCCTTTCAGAACTTGAAGAGCGCCAAAGCTCTTGGTGATGTTGTTGATTGTAATCATATTCTTTTATATTTTGTCGCTGTGAAACAGCGACCTACGGAACAATTTTAATTGTGATACAGCGACTTACGGAACCTTAGGGATTCATTTGAGGAATCGGGCTTGCAAACCCTTGAGCCATTCATTGATTTGCGAGTAAGCACTCTGTTGCTCCTTCTTCTGCGGTGCTGCGAAGGTCATTGCATTCACAGGTTCCCCATATTGATCGGGGAAGATGATCATCAGGTTGCGGTGCTGATGCTGCTGTTTCAGCTCCATCGGCAGTTTTTCAAACGCATGCTTATACGATACCGTACTCTTTCGCGCGGTCACTACCACAAACAGGTGGTCGTCCTTGATGGAACTTGCCAGTTGAGGAAACTCAGCCCAGTGGGCCATCAGCAGGTATTCCGCCCGCACTTCGGGGAATACGTTCTGCAGATATTGCGCAATCAGCGCCAATGTCGACTGCTTACTATGGAACATAATGCGGCATTCCATCTGGAGCGCCATACGTGCCAGACGGTTGAGCCATCGGTGAAAACCCGGTTCAAACTCAGCCCTGCTGGGCACGGCCACCTGTATTCTTCTAATCGTACTCAGCGGTTGCCGGATGCGGGCAATGATAATCTGCCGGTTCAGCTCCGTGAACAGGTTCTCCGTGAACACCCCCCAGAAGCTGTCTTTTTCCGATTTGGGTTCGTACATCCCCATGATAATCTCGCTGGCCTGATTCTCTTTGAAGGCGTGCATGATACCGTTGGCGATGTTCGTAGCAATCCGGCTTTGCGTCTGCATCCGCACGTCCGCTGTAGCCGCGTATTTCACAGCCTGCTCGAGCAGTGCCTTTCCGCGCGCCTGATACTTGGCAACGTTCTCGTCGTCGAGTGTCACATTCAGTCCGATGATGCCCCGGTTCAGCTGCTTGTTGCGCATCAGGATGGCCAGCGTGACCAAATGCTTGCAACTCTCCTCGCCGCTTACGGGTATCAGCATCTTCTCATCGTCGCCGTGCTTCTCGGTTTCTTCTTCCGGCGACTCGTTCAATACAATCTGTCGCGAGGCCGATTCGGTGACGATCGACGATATGATGCAGGTGAACAAGATCATCATCACCACGCCGTTGAGCATCTCCGCATCCACCAGATAGCCCCCAGACGCCATCTCCAGCGACCTTCCCACCATGATGATGGCAATGGAACCCGCCGCGTGGGCACTGGTCAGACCGAACATCATGTTGCCATGCGACCACGGCAACCGAAACAGGAAGCTGGCGGCATAGCCTGCCAACATCTTGCCCAGCGTGCCAATGACGACGATGCAAGCCACGATATAGGCAGTGTGCCAACCCTCGAACAGCGTCCTGACATTGATGAGCATGCCCACGCCGATGAGGAAATAAGGAATGAAAATGGCATTTCCGACAAACTCCAGCCGCCCCATCAGCGGCGACACCTGCGGGATATAGCGGTTCAGAACCAGTCCGGCGAAGAATGCCCCGAACACCCCTTCCAGGCCGATGAGGTCGGTCAGGGCGGCACTCAGAAACAGGATAGACAGCACATAGATGAACTGCGTGACGCCGTCGGCATAGTGGCGCAGAAACCATCGCGTCATTCTCGGGACGAAAAACACCATCGCCGCTGCATACAGGCACAGTTTTACCAGCATCCAAAGGATGGTAATCGTGATGGAACCACCCTCCCCAGCCGTCTCCTTATCGTAGAGTCCCACGATGATCGACAGCGAAAGCAGGGCCATGAGCAGCGCAAACATGCTGGCTCCCACACTGAGCGTGACGGCCCGATGGCGCTGCAAACCGTATTTGCAGACGATGGGGTAGGCTATCAGCGTGTTGGAAGCCATCACGCAGCAGAGCAATATCGTGGCCTGGGGCGAATAGTCCATCAGGTGTCTGCCTGCCACATAGACCAGCAGAAACGGAACGGCAAACGTCAGCAGGCCAAACAACAGCATCCGCCCGCTGTGCTTCCTGATGCCCTCCATGTCCATTTCCAGTCCGGCCAGAAACATGATGAAGTAGAGACCCACCTGTCCGAACAGTTCGAACGACGCGTCGCGCTCCAGGATATTAAACCCATATTGCCCCACGATGATGCCCGCGATGACCATTCCAATGAGGTGCGGAATGCGCAGGCGATTCATAATCATGGGGGCAAACAGGATAATCAACAACACAATGAAAAATATCCATGTGGTGTCGCTCACGGGGAAGTATGCTGCCAAGTTAGCCATTCTGGTTGCAAAATTACAACTTTTTTTGCCAATTTCGTGCGATAATTCAAGAAATGTATTATTTTTGCATCCAAATAATCAGAAGAATAAGATATGAGAGTAGCAATTGTTGGTGCCAGCGGTGCCGTAGGTCAGGAGTTTCTTCGCATTCTCGAAGAGCGCAATTTCCCCATTAGTGAACTGTTATTGTTCGGCAGCCAGCGTTCTGCCGGTCGTACTTACCTGTTTCGTGGCAAGGAGCATCAGGTGCGATTACTTCAGCACAACGATGACTTCCGCGGCGTAGACATCGCCTTCACCTCTGCCGGAGGCAGCACCAGCGAGGAGTTTGCTGCAACCATTACCAAGCATGGAACCGTGATGATCGACAACAGCAGCGCCTTCCGCATGTGCGACGACGTACCCCTGGTGGTGCCGGAGTGCAACGCCGAAGATGCACTCAATCGTCCGCGCAATATCATTGCCAATCCCAACTGTACCACCATCATGATGGTTGTGTGCCTGAAACCGCTGGAGCAGCTTTCCCACATCCGTCGCATCCGCGTGGCCAGCTATCAGAGTGCCAGCGGCGCCGGAGCCGCAGCAATGGCCGAACTGGAGCAGCAGTATCGCGAACTCATCAACGGCCAGCCCGTCACCGTCAGCAAGTTCCCCCATCAGCTGGCCTATAATGTGATTCCGCAGATCGACGTGTTCCAGCCCAACGGCTACACCAAGGAAGAGATGAAGATGTTCAACGAGACGCAGAAAATCATGCACAGCGATGTTCGGTGCAGTGCGATGTGCGTCCGTGTGTCGTCGCTCCGCAGCCATAGCGAGAGCGTCTGGATAGAGACCGAGCGCAAGATTACGGTAGAAGAAGCCCGCCAAGCCTTTGCCGACGCCCCCGGCATCATCCTGAAAGACGATCCTTCGCAGCTCGTCTATCCCATGCCGCTCGAGACAGCCGGCCACGACGAGGTCTATGTGGGCCGCATCCGCGAAGACCTCGCCTTCGAGAACGGCCTCACCTTCTGGCTCAGTGGCGACCAGATTCGCAAGGGAGCCGCCCTCAATGCCGTGCAGATAGCCGAGTATATCCTACAGGAAGGGCATCTTAAATAGAAAGAATCACTCAAAAGGATACCACCAGGCAGAAATACCAATAAGTAGAAGCGGGATTTATGGCATATCACTTTCTGTTAACGGATGTGTCTACAAAAAGAAGATACAAGTAAATATGAAATAAACATTAGGATTATAAAAAGAATAGTTATATTGACCATGTTGTCATTCGTCGGTATCGCTTTGTTCGCCATTCCTCATCCGCCCATCAATCTGAAGAAGGGATATGTGTCGGGAATCGTTCACGACCAACAGCATCTCTATGTTGCTATTTTCGGAAACGGCCTTGCCGTAGTGGACAAGACTACAGGTGAAACGAGTTGGTACACACAAGAGAAAGAATCTTTTCCTTCAAACGACTTGATAGTGCTGACCATGAATGAGGGCAGCGTGTGGGTTGGCGATGCAAGTGGATATGTCACTTCGCTATTTGCCGAGGAGCCTTTTAGCAAACAGCTGTTCGGCAATACAAGAAAAGGAATGTCGATTTCCACCGTCTGCTTCGACTTAAACGGTCGCATTTTTGTCAGTCACTACGGAGGTTTCAAAGTTCTCAGTGGTGAATCCGTTGTAGACGAAGTGAATGTATCCTCAGCACTTGTAGCAGGATATATATGGCAGATGAAGCCAGACTCCAAAGGCAACCTTTGGTTGACGGACTATTGCGTCAGTGGTAATCATGGGCTGACATGCTACACGACAGACGGAGAGCCTCGTTTTGTATTGGAGGAATCGGCAGAACTACCGTTCAGCACCTGCCAAGTCAGGGCAATGACCATTGACCGAGAAGACCACGTCTGGTTCGCAAGCCAGACCGTCCTGGTGGAATATGAAGGGAAAAAAGATGGTTCGCAAGTAACCATGCAATGTAAAAACTTTGCAAAAAAGTGGCATTATTTGTGAAAAGGTTTGGCAGATCATTCAGAAATGCTTACCTTTGCACCCGCAAATCGCAAGTTAGGGGCGTAGCCCAGTTGGTTTAGAGCGCTGCAGTCACATTGCAGAGGTCCCCGGTTCGAGCCCGGGCGTCCCTACAGAAGATGAAGAAAGACAGGTCGATGGCCTGTCTTTTTTTATGACTCTATTCTGGTAATCATTGTTGCAGAATATATCCCTCCCCTCTATCTCCAGGCGAAAACAAGTAGTATACGCTTTGTATCGATGGCATATACGAGTTGTATTCACGTCAAATACAACTCGTACATGCGTCATGTACCATTCGTACACGCGTCATGTACCATTCGTACACGCGTCATGTACCAAACGTACATGCGTCATGTACCACGAAAAAACGCATAATAGGAGCTGTTTATTTGTTATTCCTAAAAAAAAGATGTAACTTTGCGGCCATAATTAAGGAATGTGCAAAAAATAAGTTGGTACAATGTAGGAGGTCACGTGTCCTCACGTGACACCAGTGCCGGGTGCGACGTGAGGACACGTCGCCTCCTACTCAGCCAAGAACAAAACGTACCAACTTATTTTTTTACGACTACTAAACAGAGTACAAACATGGAAAAAACAGAAAGAAAGCCTCAGGGCCAGTGGAGCCAGAACGTGATTATTGCCGATGCCGACTATATCGACGACGTGGCATTCAACCTGATAGTGAACTTCGAGCGCATGCTTGGGCGTCGCATTCCGCCTGCCGATATAGCGCGTTGGGCAGAGTGCGTAGCCCTCGACGGCGGGATGCGGGCTGCCGACCAGGCAGAGCAGCAGACGCAGCTTGTGCTGATACACGACAAGAAGCGCGAGCGGATGCAGAACTTCCTGCCCGCCGGTTATGCCGAGGAGCTCAATGGACAGGCCTTCAAGGGGCCGCTCGGCGAGTTCGTCGTGAATGCCTATCCCGTGGAAGACATGGTCTCGAAAGACGACTTCCTCCGGGATGTGCTGTCCACCATGCTGGCCGTAGAGGATGTCCGCCGCATCATGGTGGTGCCCAATGCCGAGCGAGAGGGCGTTTACGATGGTCTGCGCCATCAGCTGCGCGACGTCCCCGAGGGCAAAACCGTCACGCTTTTCGCCATGCAGCCCATGCCCGGCGGTCAGTTCAGACAGGAAATCCTCGGCTATTCGCTGATGCAGGCCTTGGGAATCAGGGCAGAGGAAATTGGGTAAAAACGATTGAAGAAATATTATTTTGATAAAAAAAACTCCTTATGCACTTGCTATTACAAAAGTTTTGTGTATCTTTGCAACAGAATAAATATAACTAAAATTGTCATGACTTCGACACAACTTCAACTGAACAGTGAGCTGTTTAGTGCATTACAGGTGATTTCTGAGGACGAAAACCTCATGAAAAAAGCTGTTAAAGCTTTGAAACGCATTGCTAAAAACAAGCAAACAATGGATGAGACGGAATACATCATGTCCTCGCCAGCTATGGTGGAAATCATTCAACAGGGAGAAGAAGAGGTCAAAAGAGGTGATTTCAAGCCGATAGCGATTGAGGACTTGTGGAATTAGTTTTATTGAAACAAGCCCGTGAAGACTGGGAATATTGGCTCAGCACGAACAATGAAAAAGTAATAAGGCGCATCAAAGAGCTTATAAAGGATATTGATGAGCATCCCTTTTCCGGTAAGGGCAAGCCTGAACCTCTTAAAGGGAGGCTTCAAGGAAAATGGTCTCGCCGAATTACAAAGGAGCATAGAATTGTATATTCTTAGCGACGGGCGCATTTACATCTTTGTGTTTTCCCTTAGATTCCACTATAATAAATAGTTTCATAAGAATAAAAACAATACGATAAAAAAGTATAAGAACCATGAGCAGAGTATTAATGATTGGCGCCGGTGGCGTCGCAACGGTTGCGGCATTCAAGATTGTGCAGAATGCCGATGTGTTTACGGAGTTTATGATTGCCAGCCGCCGCAAGGAGAAATGCGACCAGCTGGTGGCCGATATTCACAAGAAAGGCTACAAGATGGATATACAGACGGCGCAGGTGGATGCCGACGACGTAGAACAACTGAAGGCTTTGTTCGGCAGCTATCAGCCCGAACTGGTCATCAATCTGGCTTTGCCCTATCAGGACCTGACCATCATGGAGGCTTGTCTGGCCTGCGGTTGCAACTATCTTGACACGGCCAACTATGAGCCGAAGGACGAAGCCCACTTCGAATATTCATGGCAGTGGGCTTATCAAGAGCGCTTCGAAGAGGCCGGACTGACGGCTATCCTCGGTTGCGGCTTCGACCCCGGCGTGTCGGGTGTGTATACAGCATACGCCGCCAAGCACCATTTCGACGAGATCCACTACCTTGACATCGTGGACTGCAATGCCGGAAACCACCACAAGGCCTTTGCCACAAACTTCAATCCCGAGATCAATATCCGCGAGATTACGCAGAAAGGCCTCTACTATAAGGATGGTCAGTGGATAGAGACCGAGCCGCTGGAGATTCACCAGCCGCTGACCTATCCCAACATCGGCCCGCGCGAGTCGTATCTGTTGCACCACGAAGAGCTGGAGTCGCTGGTGAAGAACTATCCCACCATCCGACAGGCCCGCTTCTGGATGACCTTCGGTCAGCAGTATCTCACCTATCTCGACTGCATCCAGAACCTCGGCATGAGCCGTATCGACGAGATTGTCTACGAGGCTCCGCTGGCCGACAAGCCCGAGGAGAAGGTGAAGGTGAAGATTGTGCCGCTGCAATTCCTCAAGGCTGTGCTGCCCAATCCGCAGGAACTCGGACAGAACTACGACGGCGAGACCTCTATCGGTTGCCGCATCCGTGGCATCAAGGACGGCCAGGAGCATACCTATTATGTATATAACAACTGTTCGCACCGGGCTGCCTTCGAGGAGACAGGCATGCAGGGCGTCAGCTACACTACGGGTGTGCCGGCCATGATTGGCGCGATGATGTTCCTGAAGGGCATCTGGCGCAAGCCCGGCGTGTGGAACGTAGAGGACTTCGACCCCGATCCATTCATGGAGCAACTCAACAAGCAGGGCCTGCCTTGGCACGAAGTGTTCGACGGAGACCTGGAGCTGTAATTTAGTGGTGACCTGTCGCCTTGTAGAATCATCGAAATAACGAAATAACAAAATAACGAAATAACAACAAAACGACAAACAATATGGCTAAGAAAGAGAACGAGGGCGAGGCCCTCAATCCCCAGAGCGAGAAGCTGAAAGCCTTGCAGGCCGCTATGTCGAAGATAGAAAAGGACTTCGGCAAGGGCAGCATCATGAAGCTGGGCGACGAGAGTGTGGAGAATGTGGAAGTGATTCCTACGGGAAGTATCGGTCTGAACGCCGCTTTAGGCGTGGGTGGTTATCCTCGCGGACGAATCATCGAGATCTACGGCCCGGAGTCTTCGGGTAAGACCACCCTGGCCATTCATGCCATTGCTGAGGCGCAGAAGGCTGGCGGTATTGCTGCCTTCATCGATGCCGAGCATGCTTTCGACCGCTTTTATGCTGAGAAGTTGGGCGTTGACGTGAACAATCTGTGGATCTCGCAGCCCGACAATGGCGAGCAGGCCTTGCAGATTGCCGACCAGCTCATCTCGTCGTCGGCCATCGACATCCTTGTCGTCGACTCTGTGGCAGCCCTGACTCCGAAGAAGGAAATCGAGGGCGACATGGGCGACAACGTGGTAGGCCTACAGGCCCGACTGATGAGTCAGGCCCTGCGCAAACTGACTTCCACCATCTCGAAGACCAATACCACGTGCATCTTCATCAACCAGTTGCGCGAGAAGATTGGCGTGATGTTCGGCAATCCCGAGACCACCACAGGCGGTAATGCCTTGAAGTTCTATTCTTCGGTACGCTTAGACATCCGTCGCGTGACCAGTATTAAGGACGGCGACGAGGTCATCGGCAACCAGGTGCGCGTCAAGGTGGTGAAGAACAAGGTGGCTCCGCCCTTCCGCAAGTGTGAGTTTGAGATCACGTTTGGCGAGGGAATCTCCAAGGTTGGCGAGATTGTCGACCTCGGTGTGGAGTACGGCATCGTGCAGAAGAGCGGTTCGTGGTTCTCGTATGAGGGCAACAAACTGGCCCAGGGACGCGATGGCGTGAAGAAACTCCTGAAGGACAACCCCGAACTCTGTGAGGAACTGGAGGCCAAGATTATGCAGGCAATCAGCGATAAATAAACACCAAGCTGACGATGACCAATCGCACAAACATGGAGACCAACGCCGCACAAGAGCGTAAACAAAAGCTCGGGTGGTTGGTCTCTATTGCTATTTCCGCTGTTTTGGCGGGTGTATTGAGCAATCTGCTCGAAAAGCACCTGCCGTCGTTTGGGCAGTTCTGGCAGATGGTGATATTCATTCCCCTGTGGCGCCTGTTCGTTGAATTCGTTGTCTGGCTGTTCGTCCCGAATTTCCTGAAGGATAAAAAAGAGTGGTGCAAGCAATTCCTTAGCACGCTTTGCCTTCAATATGTGGTGTTCTTGTTCCTTGTGGGCTTATTCCTGCTTATCGGTGATCCTGTCACAAAGGCTTCGCGCATGTTCCTGGTCGTTCAGTTCATCCAGTTGCCCACCTCCGTTTACACGCGCAAGAAAGAGATGCGCGAGGAAGAACTGAATGCCATGAGAAAGAACGACGACCTCTATACGCGGGCTATGCGCCAGCTAAGACGAGACGAAACGACCGAAACAAAAGAATGAACAATAGCACGTGAAGAAGCTATGGCTGTGGTTGCTTCTTGTTTGTGGCTTGACAGCACAGGCACAAGAAGTGAGAAAGACGAAGTCGGAGCAGAAGATTGAGCTCGTCTGCGCGGCTTTCGATTCGTTCACAAAGGTTCCTCTCCGGGCCTTTATCACCCTGATGCGCCCCGACTCGACGGTGGTTGACACGACCACCTGCTATGTCTGGAGAGAGCGGGGACTGTCGAATGCCTTCTTCCATGTGCCGCGCCGTCAGGCGAAATACATTCTTCATGCCACGCTTGAGGGCTACGACGACCTCTGGCAAGACTACGAAGTGAGCAACATCCGCCGCAACAACACACTCGAAGTGCCGCGCCTGCTGATGAAGCGCAGTGCCGACATCTATAAGGAAGTAGACTTGGACGGGGTGGTCGTCGCGGGAACGAAGGTGAAAATACAGTATCGCGGCGACACCATTGTCTATAATGCCGCAGCCTTTAACCTGCCCGAAGGCTCTATGCTCGACGGACTGGTGCGCCAGCTTCCAGGAGCGGAACTCAAGCGAAACGGCGACATCTACATCAATGGCCGCCGCATAGACTATCTGCTTCTGAATGGAAAAGACTTCTTCCGGGGCAACAACCAGCTCGTCCTCGACAATCTACCCTACTACACGGTGAAGGAACTGCAGGTGTACGACAAGTCTACCCGCCTGAGCGAACAGGTTGGGCGCGACGTCGAGAAGAAGGATTATGTGATGGATGTCAAGCTGAAACGCGAATACAACCGCAGTCTTTTGGGCAATGCCGAGGCTGGCATAGGTACGAAAGACCGCTATATGGGGCGCCTCTTTGGCATGTATTTCGACGATCATCAGGCGGTTTCCGTCTTTGGAAACCTCAACAATCTGAATGAGAACCGCACACCAGGCAGCAGGGGAGAATGGGATCCTTCCGACATAGAGGAGGGGCGGCAGAGCACGAAGATGGCTGGCCTGTATCTGCAGAAGGAGCATCCCGACAAGAAATATTCCGAGATTCTCGACGCTACCCTGCAATGGACCGACGTAGACAACCGTTCGGAAGAGGTGGTCGAGCACTTCTCTTCAGCCGGGAACATCCTGGAAACCTCCACCTCCGCCAGTAGGCAGAAAGACTTCAACCTGCACGTCAAGAACAATCTGGACTTGGGTAAGCCCTACTATCTCAGCACCCATGCCGCGCTCGACTATTCGTGTGGGCGTGCCATCGAAGATGAAATGGTGAACGCTCCGCAGAACGTGATGATGAACCGTGAACCGTCGAAGAGCGAGAAACTCGACTTGTCGGGTCGCATCAGCTGGGATCAACCGCTGTCCTGGGGCGACTTTGTGTCGGTGATGCTGCGCGGACAGTGGAACCACCATCGCCCGATAGAGAGCTTCGGCCAGCGATTCGTGGGCTATCACGCTGACAGAACCCTTGAGTTCCGCCACTTCTTCTACGACAACCACTCTGAAAACTATGAGTGGGCGGCTCGTTTCCTCTACAGCTACAGCCTTGGCAACGGCTTCGACCTGATGGGCAGTGTGCAGTATCAGCAGTCGTACGCCTCGCTCATCAACAGCTACTACCGCCTCGACCGGTTAGGAGGCCAGTGGGCGCAGCCCGATTATGACACGCCGGCGGGCACCCTGTTGCACACCAAGAACAACCGACTATGGAAGCATCCCACGTTGCGCGACTCGCTGATGGTGGCCTACGACCTCGACAACAGTGACCGCAGTGTGACACATACACGCCACTACACCGCCGAACTGGGTCTCAGCTGGCAGAACGGAAAGGGCTATTTTGCGCTCAATCTGCCGCTCAACAAGGTAGTGGAACATATTCATTACATCTGCGACGAACCCATCCGCGACCGTCGTTCCGACGTGTTGTTCACGCCAACCGTGGGCTATTACCGCTGGGGCAGTAATGTCCTGATGGCATCATACAGGCTGAAGCCGGAGCGCCCGGCCTTCCTCGACATCCTGCCCGTAGACGACACGGTGAATCCGCTGGCCACCATCGTGAACAATCCGGAACTGAAAAACCGCTGGACGCATGAGTTCCAGTTGATGAAATCGTGGAATAACGACTCTACAGAGCAGAGCATCGCCGTGTCGACAATGGTGAACATCGTGCAGAACGAATGGGGAACGCGCACCACCTACAATCCTTCAACGGGTGCTTACACCTATCTCAGCGACAACGTGAATGGCAACTGGACGGCACAGGCTAATATGAACTTCGGCAGACCGATTGGCGCGAAGAAGTTTTTCCGCATCGAACAAAAGGCCGCCGTGGGCTATATCCACAGCGTGGACTTCGACATCGTCTTCTCTGAAACCGACGAAGAAGGCACGCACCACCTGTCGAAGGTGAACACGCTGACCGCCGAGGAAGGGCTCGGACTGACCTATCAGCGAGGTTCCCTGACGCTCGGCATTGAGGGAAACATCGCCTGGCGACGCTCCACTTCCGGGCGGCAGGGCTTCCAGACCATCAATGCCTGCGACTTCGACTACGGCGCAACGCTGGAATACGAGCTGCCTTGGAAGCTGCATCTGTCTTCCGACCTGAAGATGTACAGCCGTCGCGGCTACCAGAGCCAGCTGATGAACGACGACCATCTGATATGGAACGCCCAGCTGACGCGCTCGTTCCTGAAAGAAAAACTCACTCTGAAGCTGCAGGCTTTCGACCTGCTTCACCAGCTTTCCAACACACAATACGAGGTGAATGCGCAGGGCAGAACCGAAACTTGGACCAACAGTCTGCCCCGCTATCTGATGTTCACCGCTGCTGTAAAGCTGAGCAAAACTCCAAAGAGCAAGAACGATTGAGCCTATCCGCTACCTGACGACCACTTTCCGGTGGCCGTTCACCACGATGCCGTGATAGTCAGGACCCACGCGCTGACCGTTTATATTATAAAAAGAGGTATGCGGAGTTGGGTAGGGAGATTGTGGCTGTTCAATAGCAGTAGCCGCTGTGCCTATGACAAAGCGCTCGCCGAAGCCGCCCATCGTGTTGGCTGCACTGATGCTCAGTTCGTCGCCGTCGGCAGGGGTGATGGCATATTCCGTTGCGCCGACCACCAAAGCCTCAAACTCACCGTTGCGGAAGATGGCGTAGGCTGTAGCATCGTCGACAGGCTGCCAGCTGAGCAGTCCGTCGGTCAGCGTGGCTGCGGGTGCCGTGAGCTGGACGGTAAGCATGTCTGGCTGCCAGTCGGCGAACATATTGTCGAGCGTGTAGGCGGCTGCCTCCTCGTCGGTGAGGATGGTTTCCTGCTCGTTGACCGTCTCGCCAAGGCTGAAGCTGACGATGTTCGAGGCTGGCGACACCACCGTTCCCTGGCTGTCCATGCTGCGATATTCGTTGAAGTCGTCGGCCACCACGTTCATGCCCTTCTCCGTGAAGCGTGTCGCAGCGATTTCGTCGGGCTGCAGCATGATGGTGTTCAGGTAGGTGAGCTTTGGCTTGAAGTCCCAGGCACGGCCCAGATTAAATTCCTTCGCCCTGTTGTCGATGGTGCAACCGTTCATCACGTAGCCCTTCTGCAGACTGGCAGCGGTGTTGGGAGCCGCGATGGTGGCGCTGCCGTTCTTCGGCTGTGAGGCCGACCGGCTCTCGCAAACGAAGGTCACGCCGTTGAAGTAGACGTCGCCGCTGCCACAAAGGAAGTCTACGCAACCGTGAATCTCGCCTCCCTCGAAATAGAACTGATGGTCGCTATTGCTGTAGTAGGTGTCCTGATACGACAGCAGGCGGACGTTCTTGCAGATGGTGCGGTCGCTGTTTCGCTCCCATAGTGCCACGGCCACACCCTTGGATCCCGCATTGAAGTAGTCGAAGTTGTTTTGCAGCGTGAGGTCTTGCAGATAGAGATTCGTGCCCATATTGCGCAGCGTGGCATTGGACTGAATGCCCTCAATGGTGGGCGTGTTCCTGATGACGACCCCGTCGCGGCTCTCGCCGATGAGCGAGATGTTGTGGCCCGAGATGGTGGTCAGCACCGCTTCGCCTAAGTCGTACAGGCCGTTGGGCAGGAAGATGTAGGCCCTTTCGGCATCGGTCGAGCTGTTCTTCGCATTCACGATGTCGATGGTGCTGAGCAGACTGGAGACATCGCCAGCCTTCACTTCGTACCAGTTGCCCTGCTGGGTATAGGGCGGTTCGCCTAAGTTCATGATGGTCAGCTGGTGCAGATAAGATGTTCCCTGGAAGTTGATGGCCAGCGTTGCGGCTGGGCCGTCGTAGTCGAGAATGGCTTGCTGTCCGTCGGTGCCAACTTTATCGTTCTCGATGGTGGCCACGATATTGTCCTCGGCATCGGTCAGTGTGACGGCATTGCCCTTGGAATAGGCGCAGAGCGACAAGATAATCTGAGCCTTGCCCCCTACGAGAATCTCCACTTTGTCGTCCTTCACGAAGTCCCATCCGTGGGTGGTATCGTGGAATTTTCCGTTGCCCACGGGGTTGAATGCTTCATGATCTTCGGCATAGAAATAGGGATCTTTCAGGTTGAAGGTGTAGCGGGCCGTGGGGTTCATCGTCTCAATCTCTGTAGCCACGGCATAGATGTTCAGGTCGGCGGTGATGATTTCTTCCGTTGTGAGTTTTCTTCCGCCGTCAGAAGCTGCAAACCAGCCGCGCACTTTCTGCCCTTCCGGGGCGATGGCATCGGCAAAGTCGAATGCGAAAGTGCCGATGGAGGCATCCTTTTCCACCGTTTGCGTTCCCATTTCCGAACCGTCGGTGTTCAGGTAAGTCAGTGTGAAGTCGGGCTTATAGGTGAAGGTGGCTATATAAAGAATGGTATTGGTGCCGTCGCTCACGGGGATGGTTGCCTTCATGTCGTCGCCTACCGGGGTGTACGTGATGGGCTGCACCTCGCCGTATGCTGCAGTCACATCGGTGAGCGGATTGTCTTCGCCAATCATCGGCTGCGTCTTGCTCAGTTCGATGGTGGCCACATAGTTGCCCTCATCGTCGGGCGTGAAGATTTCTCCCGCCGTGTAGCTCACCCCGTTGGCCGTGAAATGGTCCAACGAAGGCTCACCGCTGAGGTCCACCAGACCGTAGATTTTCAGGTCTACCATATAAGCGTTCTGTTTCAGATTGAAGTTGGTGAAGCGCAGTTGCACGTTGGTGCGGTTCACGTCTATCGTGTGCGTCTCGCCGCTCTGCGTGGCTATCGACTGGTTGAAGAGGGGAACCCAGTCGTCATCACCATCGCCTTTCACGGAGATGACCCATCCGCGACTGCCGCCGGTGGCTGCCTGCGTGAACTCAATCTTGGTGATGGAGGCCAGTGGAGAAGTGACGGCCGATGGCTCAGCAGCACTATATTCGTCGGGATATTTGGCCGATATCATGTATCCTGTATAGGCCGAGAACTTCGACTGGTTGCCGGCAGGGTCGGCACCCACGCCGTTGAGCGTAAATACCAGACTCTCCTTGCTATATTTGGTGGTCACTTCCACGTTTTCGTTGGTGGCTGTCTTCCTATTGATGGTGGGCCAGTCGGTGAAGTCGGTGGCATAGAGTTGTTTTTCTTCCGGTGTTCCTCCATCGATGGCTGCCAGAGTAGCTGTTGCCGACAAGAAGAGTGTCAGCATCATCGTGATTGTCTTTTTGATGTTCATGATTGTAAGTACAACTGAGCCAGTTCTATCACCTTGTCGACGGCAGCGCTGATACCGTCAGGATTCTTTCCGCCTGCTGAGGCGAAGTGTGGCTGACCGCCACCACCGCCCTGGATGAGCTTGGCAGCCTCGCGAACAAGTTGACCGGCATTCAGGCCATGATTCTTGACGAGGTCTTCGCTGATAATGACGTTCAGCGTGGGGCGATTTTCGAATATAGAACCTACCACGCAGAGCGACTGTTCGGGTTCGGCAGCGCGAACCTTGAACACCAGATCCTTGGCGGCTTCGGGCTTGATGGGCAGCACGGCCGTGAACACTTTTACTCCACCGATGATGCGTACCTGCGACAACAGCTTTTCCTTGGCACGCTCCACAGCTTCGGCCATAAAACCTTCCACCTGCTTTTTCATGGAGTCGTGCTCGTTGATATACTTCTCAATGACGCCCTGCAGGTCCTTCGCATTGTTGAACATCGACTTGATGGCGCGCATGGTATCTTCCAGATTGTACATAAGTTCTTCGCATTCCTTGCCCGTCTTGGCCTCGATGCGGCGAACACCAGCAGCCACACTCGACTCGCTGACAATCTTGAACATACCGATGTGGCCTGTAGAATGGGCGTGAATACCACCACAGAACTCTACACTTTCGCC
>FLNX01000203.1_pt1 | contig 16645 bp, 11 predicted proteins | sample 1140341 | NCBI WGS metagenome assembly FLNX01 (sample SAMEA3878208, study PRJEB12797) | bioreactor metagenome | biome: Moose rumen | place: Sweden | collected 2011-10
ACGAGGGCATTCAGGCGCACGAGCATCTCGCTGATGGCCACGGTCATATAGAACGAGCCGGGCATACCGGGCCACCACGACCAGGCGCCGCTGCCCTGCTGCAGTTTCTTCAGTTTCTCGATGTTGCCGTTGAGCCGCTGCTGCATCGTGTTCTCGTCGAAGAAGTCGGCCAGCCGATGCTTCTGCTCCGTCTCGTGCTCGGCATCGAGCACCCAGGGGGTCTCGTTGAGCACCAGGTCCTTCAGTTCCTGGTTCTTCTCCAGGCTGCTCATTAGCGAGGTCTCGTTGCCCCGCTCCTGCTGCCAGAGTTGGAACACCTTCTTGGCCGCAGGATTCTGGACCAGGATGTAGCGGCCGATGCTGTTGGCGTAGAACGAGGCGGCCTGCGAGATGGCATTGTCATCGCTGGGCTTGCCCACGGTAGGCAGGGCCTGGATCATCAGCCACGCAGGGTTGTTGGTGTATTCGAATGTCAGTTTGGGATTCTTGCCGTCAGCCGGAATCAGGGCTTGCAGGTCAATCTGCTTCTGGCCTGGCTCTATCTGCGTGAAGGGCAGCGTGACGGTGATGCGCTCCGTACTGGGCAGGACGGGCAGATAGTGCTGCTCGCCGTCGGAGAAGCCCTCGCCGACTGCGGAGACCTGGCAGATGAGAATCGAGAATTGAGAATTGAGAATTGAGAAGTTGAAGGTGGCGGAGCCAGTGGCACCGGTGGCCACGCTGAACTTCTCGCTCGTCTCATAGACCACCTTCTCAGTCTCCGGGTCGATCAGGCGGAGCCAGGCCGTGCCCTGAACATCCTTCTCGCCGGTATTGAAGATACGGGCAGAGAGGGTTGCCTTGTCGCCCTCGCGGACGAAGCGCGGCACGTTGGGCTGTATCATCACGTCCTTTTTGGCCACGGCCTCGCCCATCAGGTTGCCGTAGCACATATCCTGTGTATGGGCCAGACTCATAAAGCGCCAGGTGGTCAGACTCTCGGGCAGGGTGAACTTCAGGGCGATAAGGCCGTTCTCGTCCGTCGTCATCTGGGGATAGAAGAAGGCGGTCTCGTTCAGGTTCTCACGCATCTTCACCTCCTGCTGGGCTGCGGTCTCGCTGCCCTCGTCGGCGGCAGATTCATCGGTAGTCTGCGCCTTGGCCATATAGGCATTCGTGACGGCCACCTCTTCAACGGCATCTTCCAGAACTGCCTCGTTGACGGCCATTGCCATCTGAGGCATAGCCGTCGACTCCAGGGCACCACGCGCCAGACGACGCTTGCCGCCGAAGCCGCGCACGATCACATTCCTGTATGTAGAGGGATAGACACTCGCGTCGAAACGGCTGAACCTTAAACTGTTTACCGACAGCGAAGACCAACTCTTCCGGGCCGAGCCGGACAGCATACTACGATAGGCGTGCGCCCAGTCACAATGGGGCAGCGAGAGACTGAGATAGGGCGAGAACCACCAGTTGTTGGAGGCCAGTTGATCCAGGCTCTTGTCGTAGAGCACCGCCATCAGCGTCGCGTCGGCAGGCTTGCCGTCAGGCCCCGTCACGGTGAGTGTCCACTCTTCCTGCTGCCCTGGCGTCAGACGGTCGCGGAAGGTCTTCCACGCCAGTTTCAGATGCTTGTCGGGCAGGGGGCGCTGGATATGGGCCGTGTGGCTGTAGCACACGTTCTCCTTCACCCAGGCGAAGGTCAGCAGGATGCCGTCGCCCCACTCTTCCTTATAGGTCAGTTTGCGGTTGATCAGTTCATTGCTCTTGTCGACGGCACCCGACTCGATGCAATGGGTGCCGGAGAAGATGCTATAAACGATTAGCACGTCCTCGCGCGACGAGCCCACCTGGACGGTCACGGGCTTGCCATCGCTGGGGAACTGGCTGTCCGACACCCAGAACCAGTCATCGGTCTCGTCGGCTGGCCTTTTGTCGTCGAGCGAGAAGATCATAAAGTCGCGCTTCTCGATGTCGTCCTCGTAACGGGCCTCGATGGTATGCCGCCCGCTCTTCAGTCTGGGCAGGGTGATGGCCTGATGCGTGTCAGCCGACACCCACGAGCCGCCGTCGATGCGGAAGGCCACCTTGGCGTCGATGTCGACACCTGCGGCATTGCGCAGATGGAGGGTGGCGACAGGCTTACTCTCGGCCAGCATCTTGTCCTCGATGTCGATGCTCAGGGCCGTCTTGCGGTTGCCTAAGGGCAGCGAGAACTGGCCTGTGCGGGTCTCGCCGCTGACGTCGGTCACGTCGGCTGTCACCACGAAGTTGTAGAACAACGGATACCGGCTCTCAGGCATCACCATCGGCATATCGACCGTGAACGTGCCGTCGGCGTCCGTCACCGTCTCGCCGCTCGTGATTTCCTCGTCCTGGCTGCTGTGGCCGATGTAGCCCGTGTCCCAGTAGCGGTTGTAGCCCCACCACCAGAGCGGCTGACGGCGCACCACCTTGTATTTCACCGTGGCACCCTGCACGGGTACGCCGGCATACGAGCGGGCCGTCGCCTTGGCCTTCACTGTGTCGCCGGCCTCGTAGTGCGCTTCCATCTTGTCGAACTCTATCTCGAACGTGGGCCGCTTGTATTCTTCCACACGGACCCGGATTGTCTGGCCATTGGCCTGCAGCGTGAAGTTACCCGTCAGTCCTGAGGCGGGCAGCGTCAGGTCTACGCTGGCCGAGCCGTACTTGTCGGTCGTGGCCTTCTGTCGCATCACCTCCTTATAGTTGGCGTCGCGCAGGGTGAAGGTCATCTGCTTGCCCGGCGTGGCCGCATACTCGTGGCCGTTGCGCACCTCATAGACGATGGCTGCGGCGTGAACCGTCTGGCCGGGGCGGTAGATGGCGCGGTCGGTGTAGAGTTGGGTCTGCTCCACCAGGTCTCTCCCGCTGTAGTAACTGTAACGGCTGCCGAGGTTCATCTCCGGCGAGGCTTTGTCAGCGTCGGTATAGGCGAATACCTCCTTGCGCCGTTCTTCCCTGTCGGTGAAGTAGCATTCGCCCTTGCTGTCGGCCACGAGGTGATGGGTGTCGTATTTGGCATAACTGACGTACTTCCTGATGCGCAGGTGGGCCTTGGGGATGGGCTGGCCCGTCGTGGCGCTCACCACAACGTAGCGGATTCGTTTGTCAGGCTGTTCCTCGGCCATCGTGTAGACGTCGGTCACGTGATAGAGACGGCGGACGATGTCCGTCGAGGGCTCCGACTTGAACTCAATCATATACACGCCTACGGGCAGGGCGCGCAGGGTCATCGAGTCTTCAAACAGTTCGTAGTCGGCCTTGCCCGTGTACTGGTGCTTCTGGGTGTCCTGCTCCATCAGCGTCAGCAGCGGCTTCAGTTTCTTGTAGTCCTCCTCCGAACTGGGGTTCAGGTTCAGGTCGCCGTCGGCCTTCACCTTGAAGATCTTCATCGTCATCTCCTTCAGGTTGCGCAGGTCGCTCAGCAGCACCTTCTGCTCACGGTTGGGCAGGGCGATGCGGCTGTTGATGCCGACGCTGAACTGGGGTGCCGTCAACGCCTTCTCATCATTGCGCAGGGTGTTCATCTGCGACCACGAGGGCCACTTGCCGAGTGCCTGGCGCAGATATTCTATCCGGTCCTTCGTCGTATAGTCGCCCATACCGATCATACGCTGGTAGCGCTCGATGGCCAGTGCGCCGGCCTCGGGCAGGTCGCCATAGACGCCGATCAGCGAGTCGAGCCGCAGCAGAGCGGCCTGCTGGCCGTCCGTATTGTCCTGCTTCAGCGCCTCCAGGGCCGTCAGACAGGCAGCCTGGCGATTACCCGTCCGCGCATAGTAGTCGTGCAGCGGCTGATAGTCGTTGAGCGTATAGCCGATGATGCTCAGCAGGTCATGGCCGAACACCTTGCTGTCTGCCCCCGTGATGACGAAGGGCTCAAAGGCGTCGTCCTTCACCAGTGCCAATTTCTCGCAGAGGGCGGCCGTCAGTTCCGGCTTTTCCGGCGTCATTTCCAACGAGGGGCTACGTCGGCATATCTGGTAGATTACCGTCTGGTAGACCGTCTTCAGCACCTCGTCCTTCTGGGCCTGGCAGCGGGCTTCCAGCCGCTTCACCTGAGGCGCGAGCGAGTCGGGAGCGATGCTGGCTTGCATCTGCGCCGCCTTCAGTTCTGCCTTCATCAGTTGGCCATAGGCTTTCTCGCCCTCGGCCTTCTTCACGATCTGCTGCAACACGTCATACGCCGTCTGGGGCAGGTCCTTCTGTTCCGCCTCAGCCGCTTTCTTCCACAAGGCAGAATAGGTCTGCCCCCACATGAATATTGGCATCGTCAATGATATGATTAATGTGATAAAATTACGCTTCATCGGCCCATTTTTTTGATTCTACAATGCAAAGATAGATATTTTCTTTCAGATTTCTTTGGCTTTTAGGGATTTTTATATATCTTTGCAAAATGATTAACCGACAATTACTACAACCGGAGAGCATCGTCGTCATCGGCGGCTCCAACAACGTACATAAGCCAGGCGGCTCTATCGTGCGCAATCTGATTAGTGGCGGATACAATGGCACCCTGCGCATTGTCAATCCCAAGGAAGCCGAAGTGCAGGGCATCAAGGCATTCCACGACGCCCGCGAACTGCCACCCACGGAGTTGGCCATCCTCGTGGTCGCTGCCCGCTTCTGTCCCGACTACGTGGAGATGCTGGCCCGCGACAAGCAGGTGCGTGCCTTCATCATCATCTCGGCAGGATTCGGCGAGGAGACGGCAGAGGGAGCAGCCCTCGAGCAGCGCATCCTAGACACCTGCGAGCAGTACGGCGCTGCCCTCATCGGGCCCAACTGCATCGGCCTGCTCAACCGCCACCACCACTCCGTCTTCACCCTGCCCATCCCCAAACTCCATCCCAGCGGGGCCGACTTCATCAGCGGCTCTGGCGCCACCGCCGTGTTCATCCTCGAGAGTGCCGTCGCCAAGGGCCTGCAGTTCAACTCCGTCTGGTCGATCGGCAACGGCAAGCAGATCGGCATCGAGGACGTGCTGCAGTATATGGACGAGCACTTCGACCCAGTCAACGACTCGAAGGTGAAACTGCTCTACATCGAGAACATCGCCAACCCCGACAAGTTGCTCTTCCACGCGGGCAGCCTCATCCGCAAGGGCTGTCGCATCGCCGCCATCAAGGCGGGTGCCTCCGAGAGCGGCAGCCGAGCCGCCTCCAGCCATACGGGTGCCATCGCCAGCAGCGACTCTGCCGTCGAGGCCCTCTTCCGCAAGGCGGGCATCGTGCGCTGCTTCAGCCGCGAGGAACTGACCACCGTCGGCTGCATCTTCACCCTGCCCCCGCTGATGGGCCGCAACTTCGCCATCGTCACCCACGCCGGAGGCCCTGGCGTGATGCTCACCGACGCCCTCTCGAAGGGCGGACTCAGCGTGCCCAAGATCGAAGGCCCGAAGGCAGAGGAACTGAAGTCGAAACTCTTCCCAGGCTCCGCCGTGGCCAACCCCATCGACATCCTCGCCACGGGCACCGCCGAACAACTCGGCACGGCCATCGACTACTGCGAGCGTGAGTTCGACGGCATCGACGCCATCGCCGTCATCTACGACACCCCTGGCCTCACCCAACTCTACGAGGCCTACGACGTGCTCGACCGCAAGATCCGCGAGTGCCGCAAGCCCGTCTTCCCCATCCTGCCCAGCCTCCACACGGCCGGCCCCGAGGTGGCTGAATTCCTCGCCAAGGGACACGTCAACTTCAGCGACGAGGTGACGCTGGCCACGGCGCTCTCGCAGATTATGCGCACCCCGCAGCCCGCCCCACCAGAACTGGAACTCTACGGCGTCGACGTGCCCAAGATCCGCGAGATCATCTACCGCGAGACCAACCGCCTGAAGTTCGAAGGCATCACCAGCGGCTACCTGGCCCCCGATGCCGTACGCGAACTGCTCTCCTGTGCCGGCATCCCCCTGGTGCCCGAGATGGTCAGCACGTCCAGGGAGGCGCTCACGGCCTTTGCCGAGCGCGTGGGCTATCCCGTCGTGGCCAAGGTCGTCGGCCCCGTCCATAAGAGCGACGTCGGCGGTGTGGCCCTCAACATCCGCACGGCTGAGCACCTCGCCCTCGAGTTCGAACGGATGATGCAGATACCCGATGCCCAGGGTGTGATGGTGCAGAAGATGCTCAAGGGCACTGAACTCTTCATCGGCGCGAAGTACGAGCAGCGCTTCGGCCACGTCGTGCTCTGCGGCCTGGGCGGCATCTTCGTCGAGGTGCTACGCGACGTCAGCAGCGGCCTGGCCCCCCTCTCCTACGACGAAGCCTACTCGATGATCCACTCCCTCCGCGGCTACCGTATATTAAAAGGTACGCGAGGCCAGCAGGGCATCAACGAGCAGAAGTACGCCGAGATCATCGTCCGCCTCTCCACCCTCCTCCGCTTCGCCACGGAGATCAAGGAGATGGACATCAATCCCCTCCTGGCCGACGGCACCGCCGTCACCGCCGTCGATGCCCGCATCCGGATCGAAACAAAATAATGCAAACGGGACACAAAGGGGTCAGCCGCCTTTGTGTCCCGTTTACGGAAGTTACACCTTTCGGACAACTTTTTCAAGAAGAAACAGGCAAAAGTTTCCCAAAAAGAGAAACTTTTTCAGATTTTCTGCTTGAATTACCATTCTTTTTTATAACTTTGCAACCTGTTAACTATTTATTAATCAGGATGGCGTATAATCGACACATAGACCAAACAGAAGAGGCACTTCGTGAACTGCGTGAAGTTTACGATATTGACAGTATTGACCGTTTTATCGACGGAATGGGATCAGGTCTAATCACAACTGAAGAACAAGTCATTGAGTTCACCAACAAGATACGAACCAATGACGGTCTTGCCCAGTTGGAATATAGCAGACTTAAGAAAATTGTCAACAACGGATTCATAGAAAAGTTTGCCACCAACCATAACAAGCGCTTCAACACCGTACAGATAATGATGAATCGGATGCGTAGCAGCGTCAGCCGTGGTCTGAAAATGCTGGAAGACTTCTGTGATAAGAAAAGGAAGAAAGGGAAGTCCAAAAAGAAACGCCACGTAATTAATAACTCAAAGTTAGGACACAGCCCGTACAATATTTCGATGTGGGGATTAGAGCAATTCAAGGAGTCCGTAACCACATTGTATAAAGAAGTATGCAACTATAAGGAAGACCTAAACAAAAACATAAACCTGGCTCTTGAAATGATAGACAAGGTAAACTACGTGAGGTCACATCCTGAGATAGCAGATGAGATCTATGACAATTGCCATAGGAAAACTGTCACAAACAGCCGAATCACTATTAAGAGACTGATATCGGACAATTCCAATGTGGAAAACGACATCTTAAAGAAGATTGATGAATGGGAACGCCAGAAAAAGGCACTGAAAAATCTCAAAGCCAAACTCTATCATACGTTGGACGAAGCCGAATGGAACGATCTGTGCATCTGTGACGAAGTTATGACTGCCCGACAGCAGGGAATAACAAATAAGGAACGTGCATTGTGGGGAGATAATAAGCGACAAGTGATGAAAGCAAGAGTTGTCTATGAGCATCTTGACGAATTAGAGCCAGAAGGTCAGAAAGGCCATATTGGAGGAGAATTCCTTGCCCATCTATTTTACTGGAGCAATATCCTGCCTAACAGGGGGGTAGATATGTGGTATACTTATTTTGTGGAATCATATAAAGTTCGCGGCCTGCTAACACCAGTCAAAATAGGGGCTATAAAGACTGCAAGAGCCAATATGGCTACAGAAGACAAAAAAGTGCAGGAAGAGTTCAACCTGAAAATTGAAAACCTCGTTAAAAAGTACATGGTTGAACCAAAAGAAGCAGAAGACAATATCAGTGAAGTGGTCAACTTTTGACTTTTTCACTCCACAGAATCATAGTAAGGGCAGTCATATTATGGCTGTCCTCTACATTTTTTGACTATGTTTCAACTATCAATGGTCAAAAGTTTGCAAGTTTTTGACCAAACTCCGATTTAATCCGGCTAATAAATCAATTTGAAATTGTCCATTAGATGGATTCTTTAGTTAAAAGTTCCACAACACAACGGCAATACTTCAATAAATATAGCCAAAAGACCTGTTTACTCAAAGTCAAATTATTCTCAAAGCAATAGGGAAATTATATATACCTTTGCGCTCAGTTAACGATAGGGACGTAACCTGAGCACGGGTCCCGCCAGCCTCTGAAATCGCCTATGGGGGCTGGGTGCAAGGCATTAACTTCCTAAATCAATTAGAATCATGGAAGCAATTCACAACGAAGGGAGCATGACTCCTTTCAACCTGTTCCAAAACTTGCACGCCTTCAGCAGTGCGCAAGTCGATCTCAACGAGATTGTCAGACTGATCCAGTACGACCAGTCCGTTGCTGACAACACGACAACCTACCGCAAGGTCAAGAAAGCGGTGGGCAAGCAAACGGCCGACGAGGAGGTGAAGAAGAAAAAGGTTCCTGCCTTCTCCGTAGCCGTGCTCTTCGATGGCGTAGCCCGTGACGTGAAGAACATTCTCCAGTTCACTGGCCGCGGCATCTGCGACCTCGACGATCTGGAGGACGTTGAAGCAGCCTTCCAGGCGGTCACCAGCGACCCTCACACGTTGCTGGCCTACCGCACGATAGGCGGCAGCGGCCTTCGCGCCATCTTCACCTATCGCCGCGAGCAGCCAGAACTCCCACTCGATGAGTCATCCTGGCCGGCAGCCTTCCAGAAAGGCAACCAGCACTATGCCGGGTTGGTAGGATGCGAGTTCGACGGGCAGTGCAAGTTCTTCAAGGTTCTTTCCGGTCTGGCCCACGACCCTGGTGTCTATGTCAATCCTGAGGCAGAGCCCTTCATCGTGACCGACGAGGAGATCCTCAGCGCCAACTTCTCGCCTGAGAACGAATCGGGCAAGCCCCGCAAGGAGTTCGAGCCCGGCACGTTCGACGTCAGCGTAGAGACTGCCTGGGAGAAGATAAAGGTACAGCTGGCCAAGCGACACCTGGAGTTCAAGCCCCACCATCACCACGACTACGTGATGCACGCGTCGTTCCTCTTCAACCGCTACGGAGTCTCTCTCGACCAACTGCTCGAATGGGCCTCTCAGGAGTGGAATGCCTATGCCCAGAAGGCTCGTGAGGCAACCATCCGCTCCTGCTACAAGAAGACCAGCGAGCACGGCACGTGGAAGCTCAACCCCTCGGGGCGCAAGAGAAAGAACGCACTGGCTTCGCTCTCCGACATCGGCGACTGGCTCAAGAAGCACCTGGAGCTACAGTACAACGACGTCAACGACCGTACCTACTATCGCCCCGCCGAGGGTCAGAAATGGCTGGAGGTGGACAACCGCGTCATCTGTACCATCCGCAAGCAGATAGAGGCCGACACGGGCAAGCGTACGCTGAAGAGCGACGTCACCGACGTCATCTGGAGCGACTCGGCCTTCCTCGTCCACCCTATCCGCGACTACATCCTCCGCCTGCCCGCGTGGGACGGCACAGACCGTGTGGCCGAGCTTTCGGCCTACGTCACCGTGGAGCCAGCACAGGAGGGGCAGACCCCGGAGGAAGCCCAAGCACTGCTCGAATGGGCCATCCACAAATGGCTCGTGGCTACCGTGGCCACTTGGATGGACGACAACGTGTCGAACCACGAGATCCTGACCTTCATCGGCCGTCAAGGCATCTTCAAGACCACCTTCTTCCGCAACCTCCTGCCACAGGCTCTCCGCCAGTACTTCTGGGAGAACCCGCGCAACAATTTCCGCTCGAAGGACGACAAGATATCCCTCGCCGAGAATGCGCTCGTGGAGATCGAGGAGGTGGACATCAGCAACCCCGTCGACATCGCTGAACTCAAGGCCCTGACTTCGGCAGTCAGCATCAACGAGCGTCGCCCCTACGGCAAGCAGCGCAACCAGAAGCACAAACTGGCCTCACTCTGCGCCACGGGCAACGAGCAGCACTTCCTCATCGACGAGACGGGCAACCGTCGCTGGCTCTGCTTCCTGGTCTCAGCCATCCTGCCACCACAGCAGTGGGCCATCGACCTCGACCAGCTCTATGCCCAGCTCCACGCGGAGTACCGCCAGGGCTTCCTCTACTGGTTCGACTCCGACGACCAAAAGCGCATAGAGGAGCAGAATGCGGCCTTCCGCCTGATGAGCGACGAGGAACAGTTGATACGCGCCTACTTCCGTCAGCCCCACCCGGGCGACCCCATCAAACTGATGAACGCAGCCTCCATCTGCAAGACGCTCAACGGCGGTCGGCTGGGCTACGGCCTGTCGTCGAAGAAAGTCGGCACCATCATGAAGAAACTCGGCTTCCGTCAGGTTCACAACCGCAAGGGCAATTTCTTCAAGGTCTTTGAGATACCTTATAACGAGATCCAAGCCCAGATAGCAGCAGCCACAGACGAGCCACAGCCTGTCAAGGACACGCCCGAAGAGCAGGTTCTGCCCTTCTAATCTCTAAATGGTGAAGGATGTGAAGGATAAATAAAAAACTCTACTTAAGGAAATTATTTAGTTGACTACTAAATGTTTTTTATAGTAGAAGTTGCAAGACAATCCTTCACATCCTTCACCTTTTCATATCAGGAAAAGGCGCCGTCCCATCCCCGCCCCGACAGTTTAGTGCCTGTAAACTATGCGTTTAGTGCCACTAAACTGGTAGTTTACAGGCACTAAACTCGGAATGACTTAGTCCGATGTGTGTCTGGGAATTCTACACGGCAACAGCCTCCTCAACTTTCTCTTCCAATGCGTCTTTGATATAGGCATTCAGCGTCAGGCCTGCTTGACGGGCAAGCATGGCTATCTGGCGATGGATGGCGGGCGTCAACCTGACGTTCAGCACGCCACTATAACTCTTGTCGGGTTCTATACCCTCGTCTTCACAATAGGCCAGATAATCATCTACAGCCTCGTGGAAGGCATCGGTCAGTTCCTTCACGCTCTCGCCCTCGAAGTTCACCAGTCCGTTGATGCCCTCTATCTTTCCGAAAAACACGTTGTCCTTCTCGCTGAAGGCCACTGAGCCAATATAACCTTTGTAAGTCATCGTATTCATACCGTTCGTCCTCCTTTATTTGATAAAACCTGCTTCTTTCAAATCTTCAAACACCTGCTTGATGGCATAGACCTTCACGATGTTACCCGGATGGGGCTTGTGCAACATGATGGGACGTTTGTCGCCGTTCTTGAAGATGACGCGCGACCCCGACGTCCTGCCCTTGTCGCTTTTCACATAGCCATAGCCTTCAAGCAGCCGCTGCATCTCGTCGAACGTGAAGTCCGACGGCATCTTTAGAAAGCGTTCCCTCAACTTTTCCTTTGTTCCCATACTGCAGATATCTAATGACGGCGCAAAAGTAACTAATTTTTAGTTGCAATCCAAATTTTTAATCACTTTTTTATTAAAAGCAACCAATAATTCAAATAAAATTTGGTTATTTCGTCACTTCTTCGTACCTTTGCAATCGAACATCGCCACGATGCCCGGGCGCGGGCGGCGGTGGGACATTGATGGAAATAAAAAACGAAGCGTTATGCTCGTCTTGTATCTAGAAACCTGAGAAATTTCAAAGTACGACAAGAGAACATGATAGCTTCCATGCGATAGCGTGGATGTTATCCTATCTCCCGTACAAGGTTTTCTCAGGACCTCTAGATGAAGAAAGGACATACAGTTCCACGCTTCACGTATAAAATAGAGTTATCTTCTGAGGGGCTGAGAGGATTGGAACTTTTATAAAACTATAATATTATGGACTTTAAAGACTCAATTATGCAACTGGCAGAACGTGTATCTGCCCTGAAAGAATCTATTCAGACAGAAGAGGCGACCAAGAATGCCTTTATCATGCCATTTATCCAGATGCTGGGATACGACGTGTTCAATCCTCTGGAGGTAGTCCCTGAGATGGATTGTGATATTGCGAAGAAGAAGGGCGAGAAGATTGATTATGCCATTATGAAGGACGGTGCCCCGATTATGCTCATTGAATGCAAGCATTGGAAGCAGGACTTGAACTTGCATGACAATCAATTGAAGCGTTATTATGTTGCTTCAAGAGCAAAGTTCGGTGTATTGACGAACGGTATTGTATACAGATTCTATGCCGACTTGATCAAAGAGAACATTATGGACGATGTTCCTTTCCTTGAAATCAATCTGGAGAAAATCAGGGAAACCCAAATAGAGGAGGTGAAGAAGTTCTGCAAGGAAAACTTCGACCTCGACAATATCCTGAGTAGTGCCAATGAACTGAAATATATGTCGGAGGTCAAGAAGGTTATCCGCTCTGAATTCGAGGAGCCCTCTCCCGAACTCGTCAAGTTGCTGACGAAACGTGTATATGAGGGCATTGTCACACAGAAGGTGCTTGATCAGTTTACTGACATCGTGATGCGGGCATTGAAGAGTCATATCAACGACGTGATGAGCGAGAAACTTGGAATAGCCATCAAGGCCACTGAAGCAGCGGGTGCTCCTATCCAAACTTCTTCTGCGCCAGCAGAACCAAAAGAAGAGGAACCCTCAAAAGAGGAGGACAAGGCTTCTAAGATTAACACGACTGTGGAAGAGATGGAGGGATATTATATCGTGAAGGGTATTGTATGCGAGGTCATTCCGGCAGAACGAGTGACTTATCGAGATTCCCAGTCCTATTTTGCCATCTTTGCAGACGACAATAACCGCAGACCCATTTGCAGGCTGCATTTCAACAACACCAATAACAAGCGTATTGGATTTGTAGACGAAAACAGGAATGAGCAAATGGAATGCATCGAAAAACTGGAAGACATCTACAATTTCAAGAAGCAGTTGATTGAGGCTGCAAAACGATACGTCTAAATGGAGGTGGCAAAGCATTTCTTTACAAACGACAATATGATGCTGGTGTTGGTGCTTATCAACACTGGCATTATATTTGTCAGTGGTTTCATGCCCGGTCAAGGCGACGGGCTTCTCATAGTTGACACTCTGTTCACCTTGCTTTTCCTGTTTGAGGCATTGGTGAAGATTCGTGTTCATGGTTTCTCTGATTACTGGTCTGACGGGTGGAATCGGTTTGACTTTATACTCGTGTTGTTAGCCCTCCCGTCATGCATCAACTTATTTGGAATCGTATTCCCTGGTACAAATATCTTGCTTTCATTAAGGACGATGCGTGCCTTTAAGACATTCCGCCTGCTGAAATTCATACCCAATATTGATAACCTCATCAATGGAATCAAGTTAGCCTCCAAGGCTTCGTTCATAGTAGCCATTGGGCTGATTGTTCTCTTATTGGTATTCAGTATTATCACGACATTCCTATTCGGGGATTCTGCTCCTCAGTATTTCGGCAATCCTGCTCTCAGCGTCTATTCCATCTTCCGCTTGTTCACTATTGAAGGATGGTATGATATGCCTGAGGCTATCGCTGCAAATAGCGGATCGGCTATGGCCGTCTTTGCAAGGATCTACTTTGCAATCCTTCTTTTCTTTGGTGGAATTATCGGTATGAGCCTCGTGAACAGCATTTTTGTTGATGCTATGGCTGCGGATAATAATGATGAAGTGCTTGAGAAACTGTCGCGGCTGGAAAAGAAAATCGACGAAATGCAAAAGAGGTAGAATTTCAATATAAAAGAATTGTGACATTATTTATTACTTTATTACTAATAAGCATAGTAACCCTTTTCGCCATTGTCAATCAAAAAAGTAAGAAGAAGGCCCAGACGAAAGAATCATTGAGCAAGCCGAATGAAGTTCCCCTTTCAATGGCTGAGGGCGAACCAACTATTCCCAGCCCCTCTGAATTCATGACTACGGAAGTGGCGAAAGGTGAGTCTAAGAAGAAACGTGAGACTCTGCGTTACTTCTGTAAAAGTGACAATGGCTATGGATATATCTCTGTATGGCCAAAAGACCAGATGTATCCAGACTATATGGAATTTGACATTGCTGGCACAAGTTATCGTAAGGGACTGATGAAATATACAGGAGAGTTCAAGGGGAGGTTAGAAGAAGAACCAACTAATGAGTATGATCCGAAAGCCATCAAGATACTTGCAGAGGATGGTCACCACTACACCACAAGACGAATTATCAACAATGAGATAGAAAACTGAGGGTATAACCTTGTGGGCTATGTCCACGTGCTCACTGTCAGACACTTTGCATGGGTGTGGTGAGTTGAAGATGGAGTCATCGTTCCATCCAGTTCTCTATCTTCAGTCCAGGAATGCGATTGAAATGCTTAATGTTGTCTGTGACCACAATAAGGCCTTCACTGATTGCTTGTCCGGCAATGACAATGTCAAAATCGTCAATCATATTCCCTTGCTCTTTCAACAGATGTTTAATCTTCGCATAGTCTATTCCGTCTGCTGCAAGTGGATGCACGTCAATCTCCTTAAGCAACCTGGATATTTTATTCATCTCCTTAATATAGTATTCCTCTTTCTTTTCCCTGGCAAGTTGAGCACCATAATATAATTCATGGAGAGAAATCGTGGACATACAACAATTAAGTGTGCCAACACGCGTCAAGTTCTCCATGACGACAGGGCTGTCATTGAGGATATCAATCAGAATGTTAGTGTCAAGAAGATATTGCTTACTCTTCATCGGCATATTGGGATATTACTTTGTTGCTATCGAAATAATGACTTTCACGAATCATCCGCTTCATCTCATCTGCCGTGGGCTGTCCTTCATACTGTAATGCTCTCATTTCACGGACGAACTGTTCGTCTTTCTTCCGTTCCTTTGCACGCTCAATCTCTTCTGGCTCGACAAGATGTTCGGCCAGCCACTGGCGGTCGCTATAAGAGAGAGACAAACCTTTTATGTAAGTCCAAAGATTATTCAATGCTGCCGTACTCATAACCGTATCTGTTTACAATTTGCGCTGCAAATATACGACAAATAATTGAAACTAACAAATAAAACTGAGAAAACGATGAATAAACTAACCGATTTCTACGCTCATAAGGCCGCAATAGCTTAGAAGAAATAATCGCAAAAATCGTTACATTATAAAAAGAAAAATGATAGGTATTGGCACTAATGGTTAAAATAACTTTAAAGGGCGGAAAATAATTGAAGAAATGCTTGTGTAATTCGGGGAATTTTTGTATCTTTGCAATGGAAAATCAAAGGAAACGGTGGAAGTTGCGAGAGCGACGGAAAGGGATTCCGAGATTAGCCAAAAGTATTAACAACACAAACACATTTTAAAGTATGGCACAGGTAAACAATCCTCAGTTCCCGCTGGTTCTCAGACAGAACCGCAACACGTACTCGAACGCCTACGGCAAGTACTACGTGGAGCGCGCACAGGTGAAGACCATCTCTATGCGCGGCCTCTGCGACCACATGGCCTCGCACCAGTCGATCTACTCTCGCGACGTGATCGGCGGCGTGGTGACAAAGATGGCCAGTTGCCTGGTAGAACTGCTCTCGGAGGGCAACCCCGTGAAACTGGAAGGGCTTGGCACGCTCGACCCGCAGGTGGAGACGACCAAGAACGGCATCACCGAGCAGGACATCCTCGACGGCAAGTACAACCCGCAGACGCTGGTGGCTGGCATCCACATCCGCTTCACCCCTGAGGGTGCGGAGGATGACAAGATCACCTCGAGGGAGTTCAAGAACAAGTGCTCGTTCAACACGCTCGGCATCCTGGAGCCCATCGACCTGACTCCGCAGGAGACGGTGGCTTCGAAGAAGAAGTGGGGCTACAAGACGGTTCCCTTCGAGGTGTGGGCTGCTGAGCACGGCGGCACGACTGGCGGCAGCGGTTCAAGTGGCAGCGGCTCAGGCGACAGCGATGGCCCTAACCAGGGCGATGACGACGGGCCGAGTGGCGAGGGTTAAGCGACGGTCTCGACAAGAACTGATCCCCTCAAGCGAAAGAAGGAAGCCCCGTACCTGAATGAAGGTGCGGGGCTTCTGTATCGTTGGCATCATCAGGTATCGTAGGCATCAGTCACAATAGTGCTTGCGGTCGAGTTTGCCATTGTAGGTACGTGCGACGGCGGAGACTTGTTCGTAGAGCAGGGGAACCTTGTAAGGCTCGAGCGTGGCGGCGAGGGTGCGGGCGATGGTGCGCTTGCTGAACGCGGCACTGTCGGCCATCACGACGAGGAGTTTCAGGGCGCGGCCCATAATCGGATGGGGAGCGGCGATGCAGATGCAGTCCTTGATGCCTGGGATGGCAAGGGCGGCATCCTCGACTTCGGTAGGTGCCACCTTGTAGCCGCCCACGTTGATGACGTCGTTCTCGCGACCTCCGATGTGCAGCCGGCCCTCGGCATCGAGCGAGCCATAGTCGGACATATAGACGGTCTGATCGCGGAGGACGGTGGCCGTCAGTTCAGGATCGCCTACGTAGCCGCTCATCAGCGTGTCGCCCTGGCAGGCGATGAGGCCATGAGGGGTGATCAGGATGCGGGAGTGGCGCATCGGGCGACCGAGGCAGCCGGCGGGGCCGCAGAGCCCACCACTATCCTCTCCCTTCGCGGGGGCGGGGGATTCTGTATTAAGATTGTAATTATAGGTGGCGATGATGCCGGTCTCGGTGGAGGCGTAGGTGTTGTAGAGCCGCGTCCGGGGCAGCAACTGGCAGAGTTGGCGCATATCGGCGTGGGCCAA
>FLNX01003667.1_pt1 | contig 16595 bp, 20 predicted proteins | sample 1140341 | NCBI WGS metagenome assembly FLNX01 (sample SAMEA3878208, study PRJEB12797) | bioreactor metagenome | biome: Moose rumen | place: Sweden | collected 2011-10
ACCACCCACCAGTCTTTTTCTATGCTTACTGGCAAGAGTCCCGTGGATTGGCTCACGCTCCGGATTATCTCGCGTTGGCGGTTCGCGTCAAGGTCTGTCAGTTTCATCTTGTCATAAGTATTTGACGTATCCATGCGGGTACAAGCTTTATGTCGTGGGCGTAGTCTTTCTCGCTGACAAATCTCAGATGGTCTTTGATCACCGCCATCTGTTCATCGGTTATCGCATCCTTCCCGATTTCTTTCATCGCAGATGCTATCATCATCATTATGTCCGACTTGAAGGCGAAAAGTTTGCCAGACGAGGAATGCCTGAATAGAATACCGTTGCGTCCACCCACTTGAATTCTGCGTGGGGCGCCATTGGTGACGAAGACGGCATTCATAGGCACCTGGTCGGAAAGGCCGAGACGATTGAGGGCATAGGCTCCCGTGGGGACAATCTTCACGTGGTCGCGTCGTGATATGGCCTCTGCAATCTGGTCGATGGAAGGATAAATCATCCCGAGACCCAACTCGGTGTCGATTTTGGGATAGTAATAGATACCTTTGGCCAACCGAAGCAACGTTCCCTCCAAGCAAAGTCGATGGAAAGCCGTCTTGACAGCGGCAGGTGCACCATAGTCGGCATAGTCGGATTGGAACACTATCGAACCACGTCCACGTCCTCTTATGCTATTTATTATTTTATTCTCAATCGATTCCATCTATCGCTATCAATTATTTTTGAAACCTTTTTATCATATTTTCGCCTCAAAATCGACTGCAAAGATACACATTTTTCTCAATACCAAAGCCAAAAAGAATAAGGCTTCTGATAAAGGTACAGACAATCAACAGAATAAAAACAGAAACTGCCGGCCGCAACGGCCGACAGAAAATGTCAGTTGAAAGATGGATTCGTGGAATTACTATCTCGTCGCACGCAATTACGATGACAGACTTTCCATAAAATCTGACATCGAAAGGACATTAATGTATGGGAACGGTGAGTCTTTCAAGGCATTGAAATGAGAATCCTCCGACACAATGATGTCGGCTCCGGAAGCGAAAGCACAGTCGACAAATTTGTCGTCGTCAGGGTCGGCTACAATCACACGAAGCCGGAAATGTGGGTCTACATAACGGACGTTGTGCTGATTGAGTATAAGTAGAATGGACAAGGCAGTTTGTGTCTATGACAACAGGACGCATAAGGTTACTTATATGGTGTTCTGTTGTGGGCGCGGCTCAACTCTTCGAGCTTTTGGTCGTTCCATGCGCCCGACTCCCACAGCTCGTCCATCTCCTGGTCGACAAGTTCCGCAAGGAACTTGGCAAGCTGCTCCTGAAGCCGTTCAAGACTGCGCTCGGTCTTGATGTGTGATGCCATATTCAACACGTGAATCTGTGCAGGCGTGAATGCTACGGTCTCCATACTTTTTTGAATATCATCAGTTCAACACGTTATCAATACGTAAATTGATTTTGCAAATATACACATTTTTCTCAATACCAATGCCCAAAAGAATAAGGTTCTCGGTAAAGATACAGAAAATCAGCAAAATAAAAACAAAACCTGTCGGCCGCGACGGCCGGCAGAAGGTACTGTCAACAAGGTCGTTCGTCGGGATTTGGCGCTGCGAAAAAAATAGTTCCTTGTACGGGAGCGATGCGGAAGCCTAACTGCCCTATTCGTCGTTTGCTGTGACCCACTTGCGGAAGAAGGGATCCTCTGGCTCATAGCGGTCGGAATAGATTACATAGCCGTCGCGTTGCAAGCGCTTCAATGCACTGTATATGGTGCTGGTGCGGTATTCGCCCGACTGCAGCGGCTTGCCTGTGGAGAGTCTGCGCATAATCCAGCGGTTGGTGCGGTTCAGGTTCATCCACAGACGTTCGTAGTCGAGCCCATGTGTGTTGACTATCTGCTCGATGGCGGCATTGAAGGGGTCACCGTTGTCGGGCTGCAACACCCCCACCTGCCACACGTTGGCAGCCAGCTGCTGCGAATAGTAGGGGTGGCAGCATGTGTAGTCGAGAATCTTGTCGGCCAAATCGTCGCTGCTCTCGTGGAAGATGCCAGACAGCCTGTCGGACAGATATTTGTGGAAGTCTTCCCTCGGCAGTTTGCCCAGCCGCATCAGCTCGCCAAAATGGTAGAATGGCGATTTTTTGTTCTCGAAGATGTCAATCATCATGCTCTCCTGGCTGCCCAGAAGGATATAGTTGATGTGCTTGTGCTGCTGCATAAGGGATCGCAGCTGCTTGTCGAACTTCGGTGCCAAGTCGCACACCTCCTGGAATTCGTCCAGCACCACAATCATGCGGTCCTTCTCGCTATGGGCTCGCTCGATAAGCGTCAGCACGTCCTCAATCAGCACCGTCCCGTCAGCATCGGGCTGGAAGGAAACATCCATCGAACCCGTCAGCGGATTGGTCGACACTGTGGGTATTACACGGAAATGGGTTATGAGGTGGCGAATCCGTTCCAATGGATGCACCTTGAAGAACTCGCGCAACAGCTTGGCCGACAAGTCGGACACCGATGTCGTCTGTTGCAGGTTCACGGTGATATGCTTACGCCCACTCTGCCTTACGGCTTTAGCCACCACGCTGCTTTTCCCGAAGCGGCGCGGACTTATCAGCACCAGGTGGTTTGCGCTGTTTACAAACTCCTTGATGTAAGCCACCTCACGCACCCTGTCGGTGAAGTACTCGCCATCTACTATTGTCCCGAATCTGAAAGGGTTCTCCATGCTACGATTTTTTTCGTTACGAATTTATTCGTTATAATTCGGGTGCAAATATACACATTTTTCTCAATACCGATGCCAAAAAGAATAAGGCTCTTGGTAAAGATACAGACAATCAACAGAATAAAAACAACGACTGCCGACCGCAACGGCCGGCAGATGGTACTGTCAATGAGGTCGTCCGTCGGGATTTGGGTCCAACTTCCCGACCGTAACCATAACCAACCCAGCAGAGCGGGACTCCCCCACCGGAGCCCCGCTCTTGCCGTTTTTCGAGCTTCCGCATCCCGTCTGTCAGCGACTTGATGGTGATTTCCAACCTCCTTGCCGTTGACGCAGATGGGTAACCTTTCTCGAAAGTGTCTTTGCCATATTGTGGTATTTTTCGGCAAAATATCATTACTTTTCTGTTGAGCTGCTTTGCCATAACATTAGTATTTACTGCAAAGGTACACACATTTTGCTAACATGTTGGGGACACAAAAAAAATACTGCAGGAACATGCGGCGGTCTTCCTCCGCCACCTCTGCCGACGGCGGGAACAGGCCTAACGTTTCTGATAGTCGTTGACAGCCAGCATGATGCTTCTCTTCATTTCTTCCCAATCCGTGGGAACGAACATCGTGGGCATCGACTCTTTCTCGGCATCGTCGAAATAGGTGAGGCTGAGCAGGGCCCTGAAAATGGAATAGTTCGGATACTTGCGCGAATAGAAGGCCAGCAGTTCCTCTAATGTGTAGTGCTGAAGCAGGAAATATATGTCGATGAAATCCTTGCGGCTTCCACGCCCTTCGACGGCATTTATCTTCATGGCAGCTATGTCTCGCGGCGAGGCCAGTGTTATTCCCTCTTCGATGACCGGCATGTCTACCCAAGGATACTGGTGGTAGTCGACTATATCGACCATAACTCCGCCTGCAACGAGTTGCAGGATGTTGCCGGTGCGGTTGCGCAGCCGATAGGAGCCGAGACGTTCCAGCATGGAAATGAACTCGTCCTGCGAGACAGCGGGTGCACCGAAAAAGTCAAGATCGACGGACTGTCTGTGACCGTACTGCAGTGCCAGCGACGTGCCGCCCACGAGGCGCATCCCCTGCATCTCGGCACTGGCGGACAGCCGCCTCAGGAGTTCCAGGGTGTCGGGAAGGATTGTCTGAAGGTATAGCATCGGTAGTCCTCCTTTCGGGTGTTGGTGACAACGCAGACAAACGAGAGTGCTTCGGGCCGCAGGGAACGCAACGTCTTGCAGTCGCTGGCTATGCGGTCCAGGCCGTAGTAGTCGCGGATGGCACGCCAGTCGTCGAGCTCGCCATATTCGAGCACGCGCTTTATGATCTGTGCCGAGTTGCGCTCGGGGTCGAACAGCGACCTGTCAATATCCCAAAAGAGGTACTGAGACAGCTGTTCGTCAAGTGCTTGCGTATGTCTTCCCGTTTCCATTCTGTTTTGCAAATATACACTTTTTTCTCAATACCAATGCCAAAAAGAATAAGGTTCTTGGTAAAGATACAGAAAACCAGCAAAATAAAAACAACGGCTGCCAGTCTCAACGTCCGCCAGAAGGTGCTATCAGTGCGGCATTGTCCGCCAGGAAGCTGTATGGAGAGATTGTCAGGCACCGGTCGTTGTCCTCACACTCGCTTCAGCCATACTGTTGCCATACCCGTCAGGTGAGGCTGGAGTATGCCTCAAAGCTGCTGAACTATGACAAGGGCATGCTCCCCCCATACATTCACATGTTTTCCTGAAAATTCCCGCTCAATATTCTTGGGGCGCGACAAAGGCAAAGGTGGCCTGGTAACCAAACGGCTCAAGGCTGGCTGGAGCATCGATTACCTGTTCTCGCTACAGGAAATTTGATGCATTTGCCCTGCATTGTCGGCCTATTGACCTATTTGGGTTAATTTTTTTTTGTATCTTTGCATCCCGAAAAGCACTGACGTATGTCCCATACCATACAGGTTGACCTCAGCCCCGAGCAGCTGGCCGACGCCGCTGCGATGCGCCGCGCTGTCGGCGTGGCCGAGGGTGTGCCGTTGCGTGTCGTGCGTCGCTCCATCGACTGTCGCCGTCGTCAGGTGCTCTATCATCTCGTCGTCGAGGTGGGTGCACCGACGGATGCGCCGCTTGCGTCGACAGTCCCTTCGGAACGTCCGACACCACATGGCGATAGCCATGCAGCACAGATTGTCATCGTCGGCTCCGGCCCTGCCGGCCTTTTCGCCGCTCTGCGTGCCATCGAGCTGGGCATGAGACCGCTCATCGTCGAGCGTGGCAGGCCTGTGGAGCAGCGTCGGCGCGACGTGGCGGCATTGGCGCGTACCGGCGTCGTCGACCCCGACAGCAACTGGTGCTTCGGCGAGGGTGGCGCCGGCACGTTCAGCGACGGCAAGCTGTACACTCGCTCCACCAAGCGTGGCGATGTCGGCGCTGTGCTGCAACGTTTTGTGGATCACGGTGCCGACCCCGACATCATGGTCGATGTCCATGCACATATCGGCACCGACCGTCTGCCTGCCATCATAGCCCGCATGCGTGCCACCATCGAGGCTGCCGGTGGCGAGTATCGCTTCGGCGAGCGTGTCGTAGACCTCGTTGTACGTGAAGGTAGGGTGGAGGGCGTTGTCACCGCCGCCGGTGCCGAATACCTTGGTGACGCCGTCATCCTTGCCACCGGACACTCCGCACGCGACATCTATGCCCTCTTCCAACAGCATGCCTGGCGTCTGGAAGCCAAGCCGTTCGCCCTCGGTGTGCGCGTTGAGCATCCGCAGGAGCTCATCAACAGTATACAGTATCACGGCAAGGACTACTCGCCATTGTTGCCTCCGGCCACATATAGCCTTGCTGCACAGGCTGGTACGCATGGCGTGTTCTCGTTCTGCATGTGTCCTGGCGGCGTCATCGTGCCTGCCGCTACCGCCCCCGGCGAACAGGTCGTCAACGGCATGAGCAACAGTCGTCGTAACTCGCCGTGGGCCAACAGCGGCATCGCTGTCACTGTGTCGCCCTCCGACGTGGGAGCCGACGGCAAGGATCCGCTTGTGCTGCTCGACTTCCAGAGACAGGTGGAACGCTCGGTGTTCCATGCCGCCGGCGACCGTGTGGCTGCTCCTTCGCAGCGTCTGGCAGACTTCCTGCGACGCCGCGTCAGCCCGTCGTTGCCGCGGTCAGGCTATCTGGGTCATACAGTGTCATATCCACTCCACGAGCTGTTGCCTCCTTTTGTGGTGGAGAGTCTGACGGAGGGCTTCCGTCTGTTTGACCGCAAGATGCACGGCTTCGCCGGCAACGACGCACTGTTGCTTGCCGTCGAGAGCCGCACCTCGTCGCCTGTGCGTATCCCAAGGGACAGAGAGACCCTGCAGCATCCTCAGCTACAGGGTCTGTATCCTTGCGGAGAAGGTGCAGGATATGCCGGTGGCATCGTCTCCTCGGCCCTCGACGGTATACGTTGCGTCGAGCACTGCTACGCTATGCGTGGCAGCTTGTGATCGCGGAAATATTCGGTGTCGATACAACGCCCCTCCTCGCCGTGCAGCGCCATGGCGAACTCGTCGAAGGTGCGATGCTCCATGTATATCAGGTTGTACACGTCGCCCACGTTGTCGATGAAGTGTGCGTCGCTGTCGGTGATGAAGGTGAAGCGTTTCAGGTAGGCGAATTTCTTCAGCATCTCGGCCTTGGTGGTGCGGAAGTTGATCTCCAGGCCGTCGGCCCGCAGGTCGGGCGGCACGAAGCCTAACTGGCTCATCAGCGAGGTGGTGCCCTTGTTGATGTGCGCCGGCACGAAGAGGCCGCCGATGCGGTGCACCTCGTCGTAGATACCGTCGATGTCGACGTCGATGGCGTTGAGCAGATGGTATTCCTCTTCGCCCACAATCTCGTCCTCCTCGTCGACTATCAGCTGGTAGCCGAAGCGGTCTTCGTCGTTGGGGATGGGAGGGAGGTGCGCGTCGAGGAACAACTGGAACTCGTCCAGCTGCGCCTCGTCGCGGAAGTAGCAAAGGCAGTGCGTCTCCTCCTGCGAGGTGACTTCTACGCCACCCAGTACGAAGAGACCGCGCTCACGCCCTATCTTCTGTGTCACCTTCACCTGCCGCGTCGTGTTGTGGTCGCTGATGGCTATCATGTCCAGTCCACGCGCCAGGGCACGACCGACGATGGCCGTGGGCGACATCTCCAGGTCGCCGCACGGCGAGAGCACCGTGTGGATGTGCAGGTCGGCTTTGAATGGCTTAAGCATTCAACAGCTGATAGATTTTGCCCACAGTCTCGTAGGTCTGCATGTCGGTGCTGAGGAACGGGATGCCCTCCTCGTTGCTCTGCTCTTTGGTGTCGTCGCTTGCATCGAGGTTTTTTACCAGTATGACGCAGGCTAGCTCTTTCAGCGAGGCTATGGCCATCACGTTCTTGTGGGTCTGCAGCGTGACCCACACATTGCCCATCTCGGCGTTGCCCATCACGTCGCTCAGCAGGTCGCTGACGTAGCAGCCGTCGATGTCGCGGTCAAGTCCGCTTTCACCACTGAGGACTTTCAGGTTCAGTTTCTCTACAAGTTCCCTGACTTTCATAGTATTCTTTGTTTTTATGTGTTGTCGTTGTTGTTTACTTCACATCACCCCTTGTCTCTTGAGGAAGGCGAGCAGGTCGGCACTGATGGCTTCGTTGCTGGCGCGAGGGTATCGTTTGGTGGTGAATATCTCGCAGTAGTTGCGTGTGCCGTTCTCGCGCACCATCTGTTGGTTGAAGGGGTCCTCGTCGCGCACGCGGTGGGTACTTGCTATCTCCTCGTCGGTGGCGTCGTGGTACACCTCGTCGTGCAGCATGGCGTCGAGGCCCAGCCGTTCGCTCGTGCGTGGCTCTTCGGCGGGGTGTCCCATGGCGATGGCTATCACAGGCACCACACCCTCGGGACATTGCAGCAGCGAGGCGATCTGCTCTGTGTTGTACATCACCGTGCCCAGGTAGCAGAAGCCCAGTCCTCGCGCCTCGGCAGCCACGCAGATGTTCTGTGCACATAGACTCGCGTCGACAAGCGCCGAGGCGAACCACAGGAAGTTGCCGTAGGGCTCGTCGCATTGGTTGATGCGGCAGTAGTGGTGGTAGCGGTGCACGTCGGTGCAGATGGTGAGCCACAGCGGCGCCGTAGGACACTGTCCGAAATGCAGTTTGCAGAGCTCGCTGCGTAGCGGCTCCTGCTGTGTCGCTATGATGCTGTACAGCTGCATGTTGCCGGTGTTGGATGCTCGCAACCCGCAAGTGACAATCTTGTCAAGCGTCGGCCTGTCTACCGGCTCGTCGGTGAACTGGCGCACCGAGCGGTGTCGCATCATTAGGTCTATAGCGTTGTTGTCCATAGTAATGGTCTGTTGATGATAGTTTAACGAGAAAGGAAAGCATTTATTTTGTTGGACAGAAAATAAATGCTTCCCTTGTAATGAATTATAGCTGTAGGCTACAGCGACACGCCGCCGTCGACTATGATCACCTGGCCGGTGATGTACTCGCTGAGGTCCGAGGCGAGGAACATCGAGGTGCGGGCAATGTCGAGGTCAGTGCCGGGGCGGTGCAGCGGTATCTCGTTCAGCCACTTCTCGCGGGCCTCCTTGGGCATAGCCTGTGTCATGGCCGACTCGATGAGGCCGGGGGCGATGGCGTTGACACGTATGCCGCGCGAGCCTATCTCCTTGGCAAGGCTCTTGCTGAAGCCAATGATGCCGGCCTTCGAAGCCGAGTAGTTGCACTGGCCTGCGTTGCCGTTGACACCCACCACCGAGGCGGTGTTGATGATGGAGCCCGAACGCTGCTTGAGCATCATCGGCGCGAAGGCCTTGCAGTAGTTGAACACCGAGCGCAGGTTCACCTCCATGACGAGATCCCAGTCTTTGGGCTGCATGCGCAGCAGCAGGTTGTCGCGGGTGATACCGGCGTTGTTGACCAGCGCGTCGAGGCGCCCGAATTCCTTCTGCACCTGCTCTGCCACGGCCATCGTCTGGTCGAAGTCGGCGGCGTTGCTGGCTATGAAGGTGCTCTTGGGCTGCATGGATTGCAGCTCGGCCAGCAACTCGCGGCTGGCGTCGTTCTCCTCCAGGTCGGTGAAAATCACGGTGGCACCGTTCTCGGCAAAGAGCTGGGCGGTGCGCTTGCCGATGCCGCGCGAGGCACCGGTGACGAGGGCTATTTTGTTTTCTAGCAGTTTCATTCTTTTGTTGGATTATCTATCAATGCAAATGTAAGTTCTCCTTGGCAGCACACTTTGCCGTCGACGTAAGCTTTGGCTTCGACAAAGAATATCATGCCGCGACGGCTGGTGATATGGGCGCGCAGCTCCAGCGTGTTGCCGGGCTTCACGGGCTGGCGGAAGCGCACGTTGTTGATGCCAGTGTAGAGCGGTGTACGGCCTACCAGCTCGTCGCGCACCAGTATGCACGAGGCCTGGGCCATTATCTCGCACTGTATCACTCCGGGCACCACAGGGTTGCCGGGGAAGTGGCCTTGCAGGAAGAACTCGTCGCCACGCACATGGTAGTGGGCGATGGCTTCCTCTCCTTCCATCACTACGTCGTCGATGAGCAGCATCGGCTCGCGGTGTGGCAGGAAGGTTTTGATGTCGTCTCTGTTAAGTACGTTCATTTTTTTTATGTGCTATTTTGTGTGTTGTTATACTCTGCGAAGGGCTACGCTGGCGTTGTTGCCGCCGAAACCGAAGGTGTTGCTCAACGCAAGGTCGGCCTGCCACTGGCGGGCGGTGTGCGGCGTGTAGTCGAGGTCGCACTCGGGGTCGGGCTGGTCCAGGTGGATGGTGGGCGGCACGATGCCGTTCTTCAGCGCCAAGGCGCTTATTATCAGTTCTACGGCACCAGTGGCTCCGAGCATGTGGCCATGCATCGACTTGGTGCTGCTAATGACCACCTTGCGGGCCTCTTCCTCGCCGAAGGTGGTCTTGATGGCACGTGTCTCGCCCTTGTCGTTCAGCGGCGTGCCTGTGCCGTGGGCGTTGATGTACACCTTCTCGCCACGCTTGTAGCCAGCCTCGTCGAGGGCCAGACGCATGGCCTGTGCGGCACCGCGTCCCTCGGGGTGGGGGGCGGTGTAGTGGTGCGCGTCGCAGGTGTTGCCGTAGCCACACACTTCGGCATATATTTTTGCGCCACGACGCCTGGCCAGTTCTTCGCTTTCGAGGATGAGTATGCCGGACCCTTCGCCCAGCACAAAGCCACGACGTCGTGCGTCGAAGGGCAGCGAGGCTGCCATCGGGTCCTCGGCGTTGGTCAGCGCCTTCATGTTGTTGAAGCCGCCCACGGCCATCTCGCAGATGGCGGCCTCGGTGCCGCCGGTTATGACGGCGTCGGCTCGCCCTTCGTGGATGAGACGGTAGGCCTCGCCGACGGAGTGGGTGCCTGTGGCACAGGCGGTGACGACAGGTATGTTGGGACCCTGCGCGTTGTAGGTGATGGCCACGTTGCCGCCGGCTATGTTGCTGATCATCTCGGGGATGAAGAGCGGCGAAATGCGGCGCAGGCCGTACTGTATCTTGTTGGCATGTTCTCGCTCGAAGGTCTTGATGCCGCCGATGCCGCTGCCGATGGCGGTGCCGAAACGGGTCGGGTCGACGTCCTCGCCGACGCGCAGTCCACTGTCCTGCATGGCCTGTGCCGCCGCTGCCAGGGCAAAGAGTGCAAAGCGGTCGTTGTGGCGTATCATGGTCTTGTCGATGCCGTAATCTTCAGGGTTGAACTCCTTGACCTCGGCGGCAATCTTTACCGGCAGGTTCTCGAGGTCGATCTGGGTGATGTAGTCAATGCCACACACTCCGCCTGTGACGCTGTCCCACAGTGCGTTGATATTGTTTCCAAGTGGGGTTATACAGCCCACGCCTGTTATGAATACTCTGTTCATTGTGTTATATATATGAATTCCTTAAATTAATGCGTAAATAATTTAGTAGCGCATCACTGCGGCGCTGGTGACGAAGCCGGCGCCGAAGCCGTTGAACACCATCAGGTCGCCGCGTTTGATGACGCCTTCGCGTATCTTCTCGTCGAGCAGTACGGGTATGCTGGCCGAGCTGGTGTTGCCGCGACGCTCGATGTTGTGGAGAAAACGCTCCTGCGGCAGGTCGAAGTTCTGTTTGATGGCATCCACTATGCGCATATTGGCTTGGTGCAGAAGGAAATGGTCGATGTCCTCCAGCTGCAGGCCTGCCTTCGTGACCACATCCTTGATGTCGCGTTGAGCCGACGTCACGGCCATGCGGAACACTTCGCGTCCCTTGAGCTGCATCGACATGTGTGTATCTATGCCTTCGCCTGTCTCGAATGGCGTCGGCTCGCAGGGCAGACGGTAGAAGATGACCTCGGGCATGGGTGTGGATGTCAGCTTGCTGGCCAGATAGTTGTCGCCTTTGCCAAGCACCAGCGCCCCTGCTCCGTCACCAAAGAGTACGCAAGTCTCTCGCTGTGTCCAGTCGACCATGCGTGTCACCTCTTCGGCGCAGATGTATAGTATGTGTTTGGCGCGTCCTGTGGCGAGGAAGGCGTCGCAGATGTCCAGGCCGTAGGTGAATCCGGCGCATGCCGAGTTGAGGTCCATCGTTGGACAGTTGGGACCCTTGATGCCAAGCAGATGCTGTACGAGTGCTGCCAACGAGGGCGTTACGTATACATTGCATACGTTGTGGCAGATGATGAAATCGATGTCTTCGGCCACCAGTCCTGCTGCGTCGATGGCACGCTGCCCTGCCAATGTGGCCAGCTCCTCGAAGCGTTCGGTGGTGATGATTTGACGGCTCTTGATGCCTGTGCGCGTGGTGATCCACTCGTCGCTGGTGTCGACATATTCGGATAGCATGTCGTTGGTGACGGTGTGTTTCGGTACGGCACTTCCTGTTCCTAATATCTTCATGTTATCGTTTTTGTGGGCAAATAGTGTGCTTGCTTCTATTTTCTGCCCGTGTTAGTGTTTCTGCGGCTATGGCCTGTTATCTTAATTTTTATTAAAAAGTGGTGCAAAGAAACGACATTCCTCGAAAATATAAAAGTTAAAATTGGTATATTATATAATAAGTTTTGTAAAAGTGCGTTATTTTGGGTGAAATTGTAGTATTTTGGGTGAAATATGAATGAAAAATACATTGACCAAACGTTGAATATAGGCTCTGTTCGGCGTTTTTTGGTGCGTCGGGAGTCGATAATTCTCTTTCTTGCCATTGTCGGTGCACTGGCTGTTTTGCTTGTCGTTTTCGGCCAGCCGACGTTTCTACTCGAGTTTGTCGAGCAGCGTACCGGACTCAGTCCGTTGGGCAAGGTGTCTATTTGTTTTGTTTCGGGCTATGCAGTGCTGATACTTAGTCGTATACTTGTTTGTATCATCTACCGCAACCGTGAAATGCAACCGGCGGCCATCGTCATTTGGCTGCTGCTGGAGATGATACTGTCTGTTACGGTTATGTCGTTGGTATTGTGGGCTATATGTGGTGGAGGCACTGTACGGCTGACCTTCTTGGTGGGCAACCTAGTCCTTGGATATGTAGGGTTGCAGGTGGTCCCGTATGTGATAACCTACCTGATATTTCGCCTGCGCGAGGCCAGTGAGGAACTCGCACGACTGTATCAACAGATTGAGAGGCTGGATTCTGCACCACAGCAACCTGTCGACACTACAATCAATTTCTACGCTAAGGGCGGACGTATATCTTTCTCGACCAAGATGAGCAACCTGCTCTATATTGAGGCGGCCGACAACTACGCCAATATACATTATATTAACAATGGCAAAGAGGACACCTTCATACTTCACAATTCGTTGAAGGAAATTGAAAAGCATTTCGTGGGCAGCTGTTTGATGCGTTGCCACAGGGGATATATGGTCAACGTGGACAATGTCAAGCTGATGCGCAAGGAGAGTCTTGGTCTCATTCTCGAGCTTAACCAGTCGCAGAAAGTCATCCCTGTGTCGAAGAGCTATGCCGAACCCATCATCCAGTATTTCGTAAACAACACGGACATACCTCTACCGAATGAAAGGTAAAAACCATAAACCTTACAGACTATAATGTCATGGAATTAAGATTGACTTATCAGGAAATCAGCGAGCTGATTGAGAAAAAAGCCGGTCGTGCTCTGCCGGTCATGTATGGTGGACCGCACACCGTGCGTGTCAGCTACGATGTCAACATGCTTTTCAAGACTGCCAGTGTGGGTATCGACCTTACAGTGGAGCGTATCGATGGCTCGGATATCTATATCGCCTACAATGGCGGTACGGGTATCGACTTTATGGTGCGACAGGCTATCACAATGGCAAAGAACCGTCCGGGTGGTGAGCTTATCGAGCCGCTGGACGGTAACCGTATCCTCCTGTGTCTCGGTAAAAACACACAGGCCGGCACCATCTTTGATCACGTCACCCTGGAGGATGTCCGTTTCGACGAGCATTACGCCATCGTCCAGTTCTCGCCCAAAGGCATCTAGATCTGCTGCATCACCTGACGCGCCAGTTCGTTGGCACGGGCCTCGGTGGCGGCTTCGCTATAGATGCGGATGATGGGTTCGGTGTTGCTCTTGCGCAGATGTACCCATCCGTCGGCGAAGTCGATCTTCACACCGTCGATGGTGGTCACTTGGCAGGTGGCGTCGGCCTTGTAGAGTGCAGCCACCTTGGCCAGCATTGCGTCGACATCCATGTCGGGTGTCAGGTCGCGGCGGTTCTTGGTGATGATATATTCGGGATATGTGCGGCGCAGTTCGCTGACTTTCTTGCCACTCTTTGCGAGCAGGGTGAGAAAGAGGGCCACGCCGACAAGGGCGTCGCGGCCGTAGTGCAACGCGGGATAGATGACGCCGCCGTTGCCTTCGCCGCCGATGACGGCACCGGTTTCGCGCATGAGGGTGGTGACGTTGACTTCGCCCACGGCGGCGGCGTTGTACTGGCAGCCGGCATATTTCAGCGTCACGTCGCGTAGGGCACGGCTGGAGCTGAGGTTGCTGACGGTGTTGCCGGGGGTATGCTGCAAGACGTAGTCTGCTACGCTGACGAGGGTGTACTCCTCGCCGAACATCTCGCCGTCCTCGCAGACGAGTGCCAGACGGTCCACGTCGGGGTCAACGACGATGCCGAGGTCGCAGCGGTTGGTGTGCACACACTCGCTTATCTGTGTGAGGTTCTGTGGTATGGGCTCGGGGTTGTGGGCAAAGAGACCGGTGGGCTCGCAGTTGAGCTCGACGACGTCGTCCACGCCGAGGGCGTGCAGCAGGCGCGGGATGGCGATGCCGCCGGTACTGTTGACGGCGTCGACAGCGACACGGAAGCCTGCCTTGGCGATGGCGTCGCGGTCGACAAGCTGTAGCTGCAGCACACGCGCAATATGCTCGTCGATGGTGCTGTGGTTCTCCTCAACCTGTCCAAGGCAGTCGACGTCGGCGAAGGTCACCTCGTCGCTATCGGCCAGACGTAGCACCTCCTTGCCTTCCTTGTCGCTGATGAACTCGCCGCGTGCGTTGAGCAGCTTCAGGGCGTTCCAGTGTTTGGGGTTGTGGCTGGCGGTGATGATGATGCCGCCGTCGGCGTGGTGGTCAATGACGGCCATCTCGGTGGTGGGGGTGGTGGAGAGACCTGTCTCCAGCACGTCGATGCCCATACCCTGCAAGGTGCCGACCACGAGGCGGTCGACCATGGCGCCGCTGAGGCGCGCGTCGCGCCCGACGACGAGACGCAGACGTTTGCCGGGCTGCTGCCGCCCGAGGAAGGTGGCGAATGATGATGTGAACTTGACGACGTCGATGGGACTGAGCCCTTCGCCCGCACGGCCACCGATGGTGCCGCGGATGCCGGAGATGGATTTGATGAGACTCATATTGCGTTCTTGTTTAGATACTTTGTTTGTTGTTTCTACCCTTTAACGTGCATATCTTTTTTTTATTGTCCAATTCCCATAAAAACCATGCTTGTATATTCGTGGATCGGCAAAAAAAGAGAGCTGCCAGAATACTTTTGGCAGCTCTCCGGGATTGTCAAAGTTTGTATATGATGGGATAAGAAAGATTTCTTTTCAGCGGCGTTTCTTGCTGGCCTCCTTGGCTTCGACGGTCATGGTGGCGTGGGGCACTATCATTAGGCGCTCTTTGGGTATGAGCTTTCCGGTGGCCTGGCATATGCCGTAGGTGCCGTTCTCGATGCGTATAAGCGCGGCGCGCAGGTCGCGGATGAACTTCTGCTGGCGGGCGGCGAGCTTCTGGTTCTCCTCCTTGAGGAGCACGTTGCTGCCCTCTTCGAGGGTCTTGAAGGTCGGAGCCGTGTCGGTGGCCTCGTTCTCGTTGCCGGCCACAGCCTGCTGGAGCATCTCAAGGTCGTGCTCGGCAGTGGCTATCTTGGCGAGTATCAACTCTTTGAACTCCTTTAGTTCCTCTTCGGAATAGCGAGTCTTCTCGCGTGGGGGTTCTTTCTTCTTTTCCATATCAGTCATATTTTTCGTTGCAAAGGTATGTATATTTTCCGACACATGGGCTAAAAACATTTCAACACTCGGTGTTGATATCGTCGAGATACAACTCAATCAGTCCATTAGGGGCGGTGATGAAGATGGTCTTTGACTCGCGGTCCACGCGGTCTATCACCTGGTCGATGACGGGTATGAGCACTTCTGTTCCGTTTTTGTTGATTTGGAAAAGTGGTTGTGCGGGGTATTCAATCACCTGTTCGATGGTGCCTATGTCGCCATGCTGACTGTCCACCACGCGGAACCCTGTCACTTCGTGGAAGTAGAACTGGTTGCCGCTGAGTTTCGGGAGTAGTGAGAGAGGGAGGTATAGGTCGTGGCCTATAAGTTTGGCGGCCTCGTCGGGAGTGCTGTCCTCGATGGTCACTATGGCGCGGTTGCCGTTCAGCTGGTCGATGTGGAAGAAGATGGGCAGCAGAAGTCCCTTTATTTCCACGAAGGCCGAGTCAAGTCCGGCATATTCTTCCGGAGCGTCGACGTCGAGGAACAGCATCAACTGTCCTTTGACGCCCCATGCCTTGGTGACGCGACCCAGATAGTAGCATTCGTCTTGTGTCATATTGTTTTTTATAACGGCGATGTTGCCTTTTTATTATGTACCCTTAACCCAAATCGGTCATTAAATTGGCCATACGTTATTTGATATAATTAAAAATCACGACAGCTGAAACTCGCCGAGCTTCAGCTGTCGTTGGTGTAATGTCTTGTTGTCGAGGAAGTGTGTCAAGCCTCGGCGGGAGCCTCTTCGGCAGGGGTCTCGCCTTCGGCAGCTTCGGCAGCAGCCTTGGCAGCGGCTTCGGCCTCAAGGGCGGCCTGACGCTTGGCGGCAACGGCGGCAGCCTTGGCCTCGTTGGCTTTCTTCTCGGCCTCGAGACGAGTCTTGCGGGTGTTGCGGGCTTCGCTCTCGACGTCGTTCTTCTTGCTGTTTATCTTGGCTTCCTTGGCCTGCAGCCACTCGTTGAAGCGCACGTCGGCCACTTCTTGGCTTATGGCTCCTTTTTCGACGCCTATCTGGAGATGGCGACGGAGCAGGACGCCTTTGTACGAAAGGATGCGACGCACGGTGTCGCTAGGTTGGGCGCCGTTCTTGACCCATTCGACGGCACGGTCGAAGTTGAGGTCGATAGTGGCGGGGTTGGTCAGCGGATTGTAGGTGCCAAGCTTCTCGATAAATTTTCCATCACGAGGTGCACGACCATCCGCAACAACGATGTGGTAGAAGGGCTGGTTCTTCTTACCATGACGCTGAAGTCTAATTCTTGCTGGCATAATTGTTTGGGTTTTAATTGTTTGTTAATAAATGACGTTTGTCAAACAGATTGCAAAGATACAACTTTTTCTTATATGTGCAAAATTATTTTT
>FLNX01004438.1_pt1 | contig 16574 bp, 14 predicted proteins | sample 1140341 | NCBI WGS metagenome assembly FLNX01 (sample SAMEA3878208, study PRJEB12797) | bioreactor metagenome | biome: Moose rumen | place: Sweden | collected 2011-10
ATTAACAGCGGCAGGCATTCCTCCTACAGCGACATATCGATACAGGAGCGTTTTCATCGCAACATGTATGCCACTTGGTACGGGTGTTTCTTCTTCCAGGCAATGCTTCAACACATTGATGATTTCTTCATTCATGTTGTTCGCCCAAAGAAACTCTTCAAAGTCGAGTGGATACATCTTCACTATTTGCTCATAGCCTACAGGGACGGAATTGCTTCCCTTTTCTTGTTCGATGGGTTTTCTTGTGCGCTGCTTCTTTTCCTCCTGACCGTAACCTTGCACACCAAGCAACGACCCTGTAGCGATGATGTCATAACGCCCGTCTTCCTTGAAGAACTTCAGGCTGGTACGCGCTTCAGGGCAGTCTTGGATTTCATCAAGGATAATGCACGTCTCTCCCGGAACAAACTTGGCTGTCCTCATCTGAGCAGAAAGGTTAAGGATAACACTATCTACATCCTTTGAATCATAGAAAGCCTCTTTCCTTCTTTTTTGCTTGATGAAATTGATATATACCACATGCTTGTAGTTCTCCTCTGCGAATAACCGGGAGATATAGGTCTTTCCGCATTGACGAATACCCATGATGACAAGTGGGAAATGGTTTGGTTGCTCCTTCCACTTCTTTAATGTCTCAGATATTTTTCTTTTAAGCATAGTAAATAAAATTTTGTGTGCAAAGATATGTTTTTCTAACGACTTTCGCAATAGTTGATGTCATTTTTCCAGCGACTTTTATATAATTTTATGCTTTTTTTCTAATGAAGTTTTAGGTTCTGTCGCTTTTTTACCCGAATTACCCTATCGTAGAATACTCATCCGCAAGAAACTTCGTCAAAAATTTGGCGTTGTCGCACAAAAGTATTATCTTTGCACGCAGATGTATTACAATTAATTACTAAGGATATGGGAACAACAATCGTTCGCCGCCCCGCCTCTTTCCGTTTGCGTGCTGACCTGTTGGAGGGGCTGAAGCGCAATGCAGCACGCGAGAACCGCACCCTGAACAACTATGTGGAGAGTGTGTTGCTCGACATTGTCTATGATGAACCTAACGAGGCGACAAAGGCAGCCATAGAGGAGGCCATGAACCGCAAGGAGTATCCGGCCGAGGATGTCTATGACGATGTGGATAAGATGTTTAAAGACCTTGGAGTTGAAATATGAAAAAACTATTTTTGTCAACCAGATACAAAAAGGACTTCAAGAGGTTCCAGAACAGTCACAAAAAGATGAAGGCACTGCGAGATGTCTTGCTTATGCTGCAGTACGAGCACCCCATTCCCGCAGAATATCAGCCACACATGCTTCATGGTAACTATAAAGGCTGTATGGAGTGCCACATACAGGGTGATTTCCTGCTTATATGGATTGACCCCGACTCAGACATCATAGAACTGGTTCGTCTGGGAACTCATTCCGAGTTGTTTGGGAAATAAAAAACAACAGTTATGCAAACGACATTATTAACCGACCTTACGGTCAAAGAGATACTTTACGTATTATTTCTAAAACGGCAAATCTTATCGAAAAAAAATTACGTGATACAAAGTATAATAAGGAGTAGTATAACTGGTATTTTATTGCTCAAAAATGATATTATTATGTCATTTATCTTTATTTTTCCCACAAAAGTTTGCGTGATTTAAATATTTTCCTTATTTTTGCCACGATTTATGATGTAAAGCACCGTCCACCTCCGGGGCGGAGGTGGACATGACTAAGACAGATTACTAATCATATTTATATAAACTTTTAAAACCAAAACATTATGAAGAAAACTTTACTATTATTGTTTACTGCCCTACTGGGGGGGGTAAATGTTGCTAATGCGGAAGAAGTGAATCTGGGTTTTGCAGTTGACCAGTATCCATGGCGCTACTCAACTACGGGAACACGGACTACAACTATCAGTGGTGAGATTACAGTTACTGGTAATAACAGTTATGGTGAGTATAAACTCACTAACAAGTCGTTAGACATGACAGTTTATAAAGGTTATGAAATCGAATATGACAATTATACACTCAACTCAGATGGTATAGGATTCCAAATTAAGATAGAGGGAGATCCCTCATCCTTAAACGGATATCCTCAATTTGATGCTAGTTCTACCACTTTATCTGGAGACTTTAAAGGTACTACTGGAACTATTACTACATTCAATCTTCAGGTTCAGGACGGTGGCGAAGGTGCAAAGATAGTTATTAAAAAGGTTACATGGATAAAACATGACGGAACTACCGAAGAGGCCATTTATGGTGGCACGGCATGGGGTGTTAATGTTACAGGAGAACAAACAACTGTATATCCTTCCCCATTACCTATGTCTATTACCTATTCAGGTCAATATGGTGGTCTTGAGATAATCGGAGAAGATGGAAGTCATCAGGCTTATGTTAATGATGGAGAGAATACAGAGGTTTATGACTATGTCATCAAATTTGAAGAGGCAACAACTGGTCCTTTGATGATAGAACTGGATGATGATGCTGGTGGCTTTAGCTGGCTGAATTATGATGCTGGTGTGACTGAAATCAAATTTACCATTAGCCCAGAAACTTGCGTTCAGAGGACTGGTGAGGGTGATGCTGCAACTTTCACAGCAAAGAACCTTGCAAAGATTTATATGAAGGCTCCATCACCATCTGATGACGTTTATCCATATACTATTAAGATTGCTTCTATTACTCGTGAAGCCTATGCTCCCATCACCTTCCCCGATGGCAAGACTTTGATTTCATACAGTCCGAGTTCTGACGTACAGTTGGATGTGACTGATGTTGACGGACTGACTGCCTATGTTGTTCAAGAAGTTACTGCAACCTCTGTAAAACTCACAGAAACGAAAGGTATTTATGGTGCTAATCTTGGTTATATTTTAGAAGGAACTGCTGGAGCAACATATAATATTCCTGTTGTTGATGATGCTCCAGGTAGTGGTGGCAACAAGTTAAGTGGTACGGGAGACGGTGCCGAAACAGTTTCCGCAAACAATGTATATGTACTCTCTGATGGCAAGTTCTGCTTGTTCACAGATACAGAGATTCCTGCTCATAAGGCTTATCTGCCAGCAGGTTATGTTCCTGAAGGAGCCCATGAGTTAACCCTCGTCTTTGGTGACGATGACGCTACGGCAATCAAGAACATCAAGGTGGGTACGGAGGATAACGTATATTATGACCTGCAGGGTCGTCGTGTACTCTATCCGACCAAGGGCTTGTATATCGTGAATGGTAAGAAAGTCGTGATTAAGTAAAAGACCCCTCCTTACCTCCCCTGCTTAGGGGAGGAATGGAATTTATGAACAAATCTAAAAGTATATAGTTATGAAGAAGACATATATCAATCCAGAGATGGAGGTAGTTGAGGTAAAGGCTTGTCAGCCCCTGTTGACAGCAAGTCTCGGTTTTGGTGAACCTACGGAAAACGTAGATGTTCATGAGTTGGAGGACTTCAACAACCTGTTGAATCAATTGGGTATGTAATTGCCCTCTCAAACAATAAAGGAAGTCCCGATGCCAATGGTGTCGGGACTTCTTTATGTCTTATAACGTCGTATGAGTTCTGAGAAGAGTGGGTTCTGGGATAGTATCTGCTCATTACCAATCATCAGCAACTGCTTGCGGGCACGAGTCATGGCGACATTCAGTTTGCGGTCGATGGTCTTGCCATTCGACTCGAAACAGTTTGCGGTCAGGAAATCGAGTTGATAGGGATGCTGGATAGTAAAACTATAGATAATGACATCACGCTGGCTGCCCTGGTAACGCTCCACCGTATCGATAGAGATATCCAACAAGGCAGGAATCTCCAACTTCTCTATCTCCCGGCGGATCATCGCTATCTGGTTACGATAAGGCACGATAACCCCCACTGACCGTGCGGTGTCAAAGCGGTCGGCACCATACTGCCGATAAATGCGACACAGAAGGTCGGCAACAAGATGAGCCTCTGCGGGATTGACCTTGTCGGAGGGGGAGATGGGATTAGGGGAACTAGGAGAACTAGTATTCCTAGAAAAACTAGATATACTAGTAGAACTAGTATCAGTAGAGAAGAAGATGACACGCTGCTGCTTGAGCAGGTCATCAAGTTCGTCCTTGGAGGGTTTTGGGTAATCCAGTTGCTCTTCCTCCTGATGGGGTAAGGGAACCGGTCGCAACTGCTCCTCGGCATAGAACATCTCATTGGGGAAGGCAGCGATGTCAGGGTGCATACGCCCTTGACGCTGAAGGATTGCCATAAAGGCTGTGCGACCAGCCTCCCTCTCGATACGCAACAGACGCTCGAAGAGGGACTGTCTGCAAGAAGAGAGGACAGGGATATCGTCAGGCTGTTGCACCACGGCAGGCAGTTGCTTATGGTCGCCAATGAGGATAAACTTATCAACCTGTGGGGAGGCAAGCAGTCCTATCACGTTAGGTTCGAGAATCTGGGAAGCCTCATCGACAATACAGAGCGAGAAATGTTTCAATTGGAAGAGATAGGGTCTCGACAGCATCGTGGAGGTCGTACTGACAATCACCTTGACATCGATGATACGCTGGCGGACGGCATCCATCCGAGGACGCTCGCCAACGACACTGTTCAGCAGATGACTGGCAAAACGTGGGTCACAAGAAGTCTCGCTGCCTAAGCGCAGGTAGTCAATGCCTGCCTCCTCCAACATCCCACAGATCTCATCCACAGCACGGTTGGTATAGGAGAGGAGGAGAGCCTCACCCCCCGCCCTCTCCTTCAGAGAGGGAGTTGCTGAGAGGATTGTTCTGAGGACATTGGGTGTATTATTTATCACCTCTTCGTTCGTAAACCGAAGGATCTTATATCCCTTATTTTGTAATAATTCTGAGCGTATCCTGTCTTTCTCCTGCTGCTTCTCATCATCATGGTACTTACCATCAATTTCAATAATCAACAGATGTTCAATACTTATAAAATCAACTATATAGTCACCTATTGCATGTTGTCTGCGGAATTTGAAACCAATACTATTGTTACGCAGAATCTGCCACAAAAGATTCTCCGCATCCGTTGGCTCTTTTCTGTTTTTTCTCGCATTCTCTTTTAATATAGAATATATATCTGGATTTGCATACTGAAACCTCTCTGTTTCTCCCCTCTCTGAAGGAGAGGGGATGGGGGTGAGGCACTCCTCTTCTACCAAGAATCTCAGAGCCATGGAGGTTTTGCCAGTTCCTGGAGGACCTTGCAGGAGGAAATAGTCACGAGCCTGCTTCGCCTTCAGGAGGATGTCATCATAACAGGGATGATAGGATCGGGAGAGTTGTAGCGACTCATCCCGTTGTGGCTCTCGCTCTCCCAACAGCAGGGCACGACGTTCCGGCGAGGCAGTGCAGAGCGCATGGAGGGAACGGATAGCCGAGGTTGTCCCCATGTCCGTAAAGGTAGGCTCGATGGCATAGTTCGTATCCTCGAAGACCTCAGCATTCTGTTGTCCGTCACTCAGGCGCACTACTACCTCACGGTCAGTCAACCGCTCTATCACACCTTTATACAATATAGCATGGCAGATGGATGGCTCATCATCATAGGCATAGAGACAAACCATGTCATTGCGGCGGAAGTTAGGCAGGAAATCGTCGCTCATATCAGATATCGAGAGTGTCAGGCGGTCATAGCCACTATAGTCTGTCGACTGTTCCTTGTGCAACATACGGAGCCCATAGAATATACTGCCATTGTCACGTTTCTCCGTCAACGGCATGTTCCAGAGGTTAGCCACAGCACCACCCTGCCCTTCCTGTGTCCCCACCTTCCGGGCAAGTTGCTCCCGATAGACGAAAGTCATCATGCGCTCTATGTAGTCATGCGCTGTCTCAGAGAGTCCTTTGAGTGAGTCAAGATCCAATAGGGGCATGATACTGTCAAAGCCCTTCTTTGCCACCTGTATCTCCTGTGCCACAATCTGGTTGCGCAAGCGGATAGCCTCATAGAACAACTGCTGGTAGTAGTTGACCACCAATAACCCCTGCTTTGCGGGATAACGGGAATAAAGTAGTCGGATGTCCACCTTGTCGGCAGGGAGATGGAAGTTATAGCGCAGGATGCCATAGTAGAGTAATAACTGTACGTAATGGGACTCCGCATAGAGATGAGATGCCTGGGTGGAGAGTCCTGCCGAATGCTCCAAGTTCCAGTTCTTCCCAGACTTCTGCTCCACCAACAGACGCTTGTCACTCGTCATCAGGTCGACACGTCCCTGCAGTCCCAATTGCTCACAGACAAAGGAAGGCTCAAGCAACTCCTGAACTCCCCTCTCTGAAGGAGAGGGGTTGGGGGTGAGGCTCTTCACCGCCTCCTTGATATTCTCCACTTGCCGAAGAGCATCCTCCTTAAACTGTTGGGGATTGAAGTCCGCACAGGTGCAGAACTGTAAAGCCTGCTCACGGAAGGAGTTACGAATGGTATTGTGGGGATGGTAGTCGGCTTGGTTGATGATATCGTCCAAGGCAGCCCCTGCAAAATTTCCCAATAGGATAGGCTGTGTGTTTGCGGAAGGTTTCAGGCGGCGTAGCGTATAAGAGAGGGGCGAATGCCCGTTATTCATAAAACAGGCTGCCAATGAGGAGATGTCCACCAGAAAGTCCGGCTCCACCACGATGAGTTTGGGCTGGATGGTCTGCCCTTCCCTATGACAGTCGAGCAGATTGAGTTGCATGCCCTCTGTCAATAAGGAGCGCAACGTCTCATCCTCTGTCTGGACGCACACACTACCGTCGTCTGTCGTCGCATAGATATATCTCTCGTCCCAATACGATACCACGCAACGGATATACCGCTGGTTGACCTGAAGGGCAAGATTGGTGGGGCGACCCATCGTGGGAATGCGCGTCACTAACTCATGGGGGATATCCTCGTTGAAGACAGCGGAGATAAAGAGGGCAAGGGCACGAACGTCGTAACGGAGATCCTGACGGGTAAGCACCCCGTCTTTCCTGTTGGAATGCCGCCGCATCGTCTGGATGGCGATACGGTCGGCGATACCGATACCTGCCCGTTTGCACAGATAATCCGTCTGTGCCATCAAGTTACCGAACCCCTGACCGCTGCCCCTCAGTGCCTCCGCACAAGCCAATACCAGTGTCTCATGCATATAGCGCAACACCGCCGCCGAGGGTTCTGCCTGTACGATCTCCACACAACGCTCAAAGAGTTCCGATACTTTCATGACGACAAAGATACGAATAAATTAGGAATTAGGAATTAGGAATTAGGAAATTTTTCGTACCTTTGTCCCCAGGAACCAAAAACTATAAGATCATGGAGAAATATTTAGCAAATGCAAGTCGTTATGAGAACGGGATGCAGTATGAGCGTTGCGGACGCTCAGGTGTGTTATTACCAAAGGTGTCATTAGGTATGTGGCATAACTTCGGAAGTGTGGACCCCTATGAGCGTAGTCGTGCCATCCTGCGTTATGCCTTCGACCACGGTGTGACCCATATCGACCTTGCTAATAATTACGGTCCTGCTCCGGGCTCGGCAGAAGAAACGTTCGGACGTGTGATGGACGACGACCTGCGTCCTTATCGTGACGAACTCTTTATCTCCACCAAGGCAGGCTATGGGATGTGGGAAGGTCCTTATGGAGACTGGGGCTCCCGTAAATACCTGATATCCTCATTGGACCAGAGTCTGAAGCGCATGCATCTGGACTATGTCGACCTGTTCTATAGTCATCGCTACGACCCCAACACACCCTTGGAGGAGACCTTGCAGGCACTGGTGGATATCGTACGAGCCGGCAAGGCACTCTATGTGGGTATCTCCAACTGGCCCTTGGAGCCTCTTCGTTTCGGTATTGAGTATCTGAGACAGCATGACACGCCCCTGCTGATCTACCAAGGTAAGTTGAACATGCTCCACCAGGCACCTATCGACGAGGGTATCCTGCAACTATGCCATGAGTCTGGAGTGGGCTTCATCGCCTTCTCACCGTTGGCGCAAGGCATGCTGACAGACCGTTATCTGAACGGTATTCCGCAAGACTCCCGTATGGCAAAGGGTACGTTCCTCAAAGAGGAGATGCTGACCCCGGAACTGTTGCAACAACTCCGCCAATGGAACGAGGAGGCACAAAAGAAAGGCGAGAGCCTCGCTGAGATGGCACTCGCCTGGATATTAAAACAGAAAGGGGTGACTTCCGTCCTCGTGGGAGCCAGTTCTACGGAGCAGTTGGCACGTAACCTCCGATGCGTCAACGCACAGGCTCCCGACCGCTAAGCACTACTCCACTCTCGACTCCATTTCGTTACGCAAGCCCTTAAAGCCTGTGAGGTAGCACTTTGCCGATCCGAAAGAGAGGAAGAGGTCAAGGCGCACAGGCAGGTGGTTCTTGTCGTCAGTAATAAAGAAACGGATCAACTCATGGTTCTTGCCATCCTCACGCTCGATAAAGGAGAAGGTAAGACAACGATATTTAGAGGAGTTGTTCTTCATCTTCAACGTCGTCTTTCCCGTATACTTCAGCCATGAGTTAGACAAATGACGGGCATCGCTGATCGGCATAGGGATATTCTCACCCACCTTCAGTTTAGAGGCATCGAAATTACGGGCACGCAGGAAGATGCTCATCATGTCATAGATGCAGTCCTTATACTCCGCATCCTTCCAATGCACCTCGCCATCATGGTCGATACGATGCATTCTCAGATGACAGTTATTATTCGGATAAGTATACCATAACTCATCCACATAATAGCGTTTTCCCTCCCGGGCACCCTTGCGGAAATAGAGGGGTGAGAGATCCATATTGGTATAGCACAACAGGGTGTCACGCATGACAAAATAATTGTCGAGTTTGCTATTCCCACGGGTTATCAGACTACTACGATATGCTGGCTTGCCATTGCGAGTCGACTGAACTGTTGACATAGATGCCGTACCCACCTTCATCCATACGAATTTCCAATTGAAATAGAGGTCATAAGACAGGAACTCTCCTGACTTAAATGCTGTGTTCTCGATGCCACACTGTGCATGAGCAGCCATCATACCACATGATGCGATGATGATCAATAATAGTCGTTTCATGATCACTTCCTATTTAACGGTTTCTTTTTTAACATATTCTATACCCAACTGGCGGGCACGCTCCGCATTACGGTTGCGAAGTTTCTGCTGTTCCTTGTCAGGTTTCTGCTTGATAATGGCACCAGGCTTCTGCCGTGTCAACGGTGTTCCCTTCAAGTTCCAAGGAAGGATGACATCAAACTTCGCCTTACACTCTATGACCTGCGGATAGTAATATACCTCCTCTGCCTGCAAGTCGTCATCATAGTTACCTGTATCCCACCTGCCATTACCGTTCTTGTCAACAAAGGCACGGAGATAATAGGAGCCTGGCGTCAGATAGAAGAACTCTGCATTCCCATCTTGAGCCCTAACTTGTTTGATTGCTTTGTCACTCTTATCAAGCAACTCCACGATGACCGTCGTATCATTGATACCACTCAGTTGCATCAACAGGGTGGCATAGTCGTCCATGGAACGTACTTTGATACCTTGTTTATAAGCCACAGAGGCAAAGCCATAGATATCCACAAAAGCGGCAGAGTCGATTTCAAGACTATATTCCGTATCTGGTTGCCACTCGGCGATAAACTCGTAGGCTCGTAAGGTAGAGTCCTTCCGATGGAACTCATAAGGAGTGTTATACCATAGCGTGTCTATCTTCGTATAGAGATGGATTGCCGAGGTGTCACATCGCGCCAAGGGGGTGGGCATCTCAAACGTAGCGAGATAGTCGGGATCCATCTGCTGCTTCACATTATATTTCACCTTCAGCGGGTCAGGTGGCATGATACTGTCGTAAGCCTCACCACGTTTCTTCAATTTCTCTTGTTTCTTCTCCCACTCCTCAATGGTCTTCTTGCGCTCCTTCATGCGTTTCTCATAACTCGTCTTGGCAAGAACCTCCACGGTGTCCACCTGAGTATAGAGCACACCTGCCGTATCCGTCATGAGATAACTCAACTCCATCTGTAGCGTGTCCTGATTGACGAGCATGGTATCACGCAACCAATAGGTCAGCGTGTCTTTCTTCGCACTATTCTCTAATATAAACGCATCCTGCTCGTTGAAGTTCAGCCCCCTGATAACAGGAAGTTCAGGATTACCATAACTGAAATAGAGTGTAAAACGATTTGCCTCCGTACGCTCTGGTTGCTTCAGCAGATAACGGTCTGTCTGGATTTCCTGAAAGGCAAGCAGTACGATGTCATCGGGATAATAATGGATATAAGGTACCTGTATGATATTATCTATATGTAGGGTATCTTTCCAAATAGTATCCTGTCGGATGTCTGGTTTTGAGGAGGGCTTATAGGTCTGGTGAGAGTAGGCTATCATCTCACTCTTCTGGTTGAAGACATAGTTACCGTCTGCATCCTGCAGGGCGAATACACGATACTCGCCTGGAGCAACACCTTTGATGACGAAACGTCCTCGCCCGTCAGTGCGAGACACACGTAACAATGGTTTGGTCTTAAAAGCAGAGTCGCTCAAGTCATCATACAACCCTACTAAGATACCTTTCACCGGTTCCAAGTTAGAGGCATCCAGCACATTACCTGCCACCTCAAAGGTGTCTATCTGCTCACCTGTGGAGAAAGTGAAGGTGTAGTTGCCCATGGGATTTCCCTCGTTATTGTCGCTGATGGCATCACTGAAGTCTATCGTATATGTCATATTGGGCTTCAGGGAGTCTTTCAACTCAACTACAATCCTTTTTCCTGCCTCTTTGATCTCAGGCATCTCCAATTGGGGAGGTGACACGATGACCTTCTCCGAGGCGTTTGACATCTTGATATATTCGTCAAACTGTATCGTGATTTTCTGTGTTGTGACTCCTGTTGCTCCATCTGCGGGGGTAGAGCCTAAAATGCGTGGCGGGTCATCATCATACCACCCTCCATCAGGCTGTCCCATACGGGCACAACTAATAGCCAGCAACCAACAGCCAACAGCCAATAACCAGAATATCTTCCTCATGTGTTCAGTTTCAGTAATTGGTCAATATGCTCACGCGAGTTACTCAGTCGGGGCACCTTATGCTGTCCGCCTAACTTGCCTTTCAACCTCAGCCAGTCGTTAAACAATCCCGCTCGTGCCTCTACCAACTCCAAAGGCTGCAATGTGATGTCTTTATAGCGCTTCGCCTCGTAGTCACTATTCACCTCTTGCAATTTCTGGTCAAGTAAATGTGCGAACTGCCGCAGGTCTTGCGGTGCTTTCGAGAATTCTACCAGCCATTGGTGACGGCATTTTGCGTTGGCATTCATGAAGACGGGTGCCGCGGTATATTCCAACACCTCTGCTCCTGTCTGCTGACAAGCGTAGGCAAGTCCCTGCTCGGCATTATCCACTATCAACTCCTCGCCGAAGGCATTGATAAAACTCTTCGTACGTCCTGTTATGACAAACTTATAGGGATTGGTAGAGGTAAAACGAACAGTGTCACCTATCTTATAACGCCACAAGCCACATGACGTGGAAATCAACATGGCATAGTTCTTGTCTTTCTCAACTCCCCATAGTGGCACAATCCTAGAATTACTAGAGTTACTAGATTCACTAGAATTACTAGAACTACTAGACATCTCCTCAAACTCGTAGAACACCCCATAGTCGAGCATGAGCAGCATCGCCTTATCCGCAGGGTCGTCCTGTAAGCCAAAGAAACCCTCTGAGGCATTATAGGTCTCCATATAATGCATATTAGGCGAGGTTATCAGTTGCTCATATTGTTTGCGATAGGGCGTGAAGGCGACACCACCATGAAAGAACACCTCCAGATGAGGCCATACCTCCTCCAGATGAGTCTTTCCCGTCATCTCCATGATGCAGTTTAGCACTGACAGCATCCATGAGGGCACTCCAGAGATATTCGTCACGTCCTTTGTCATTGCCTCTCGGGCAATACGCTCCCGCTTGACCTCAAAATCTTGCAACAATGCGGTCTCTTTCTTGGGTACTCGCACAAGATTGGCAAGCGGATTGATATTCTCTATCAGGATGGCGCTAAGATCGCCTACCAGAGAACCAGGAAGATTATAGTTGGGGGCATGACTGCCACCAAGAATCAGGGCACGACCGTCAAACAGGCGTGACTTCGGATTGTTTCGCAAATAGAGCGCCACAGAGTCGAAACCACCAGCATAATGAATCTTCTGCAATCCCTCATGGCTGACTGGGATGAACTTCGACTTGTCATTCGTTGTCCCAGATGATTTGGCATACCATTGCACACGACCTTTCCATAGCACGTCACTCTCTCCATGGCGCATACGGTCAATCTGCCCTTTCAGTTCCTCATAGGTGTTCACAGGACAATGTCTGGCAAAATCGTCATAGCCTTTCATGGCAGAAAAGGCATACTGACGACCGTATTCCGTGTCCTTAGCCGATTGCAAGAGATGGCTCAGTACCTTTCGCTGCAACAACTCACCTTGAGTCTGATAGTTCTCCAGCGTCCTCATGCGAGACTCGAAAAAATATCGTACTAAGTTTGTTATACTCATCTTTGAGAATCTTTCCTTCATTTATGTTTCAGCATAAGCGGCAGCCTCTGCCTCTGCGATAATTTCCTCACGGGTCTTCTCCTGTGGCTTAGCAGTAATGTCGTCAAGTGAGAACTCGTCTGTTGACGATCCTGACACCGATGGCGTATCTGCTATGGCGTGTCGGTCTTCCGTTGTTGGCTCAAAATCCGCAGGAACACAGACAGGCTCCTCCTCCATCTTAGTCCGCTCCGTCTTTGCCGCGAAGATAGCATCAATGAACTGTGGCTCACGACGAAGACGCTGGAGTGTTTCCTTACAGGCATGCTGCTGACTCTCCTTCTTGGAATATCCCTTGCCAGGACAGCCTTCCACACCTTCGAGGAAGACCTGATAGACAAACACAGGACTGTTATTTTCGTCAACTGACTGCTCTAACTGACGGAACTCAGTATTGACACGGTTCTTCTGACTCCACTCTAAGAGTTTCGATTTGAAGTTGACTTCCTTATACGCTACCTTGTCGATATTGATCAGTTGATTGAGGATGCGTTTCTCCATGAACTTCATACAGGCACTATATCCACGGTCAAGATATATCGCACCGACTAATGCCTCGAAGGCATTGCCACCCAGATAACTGTTGTGCGATGTAGCCTGACTATTGAGGATAATCATGTTGGTAATACCCATCTCCTTGGCAAGTTTGCCAAGCGTTTCACGCTGTACGAGTTTGGAACGGGCATTCGTAAGGAAACCCTCACGCTTGCCTTCAAAATGGCGAAACACGATATCACCCACCACAGCATCAAGAATAGCATCGCCCAGAAACTCCAGTCGCTCATTATTCAATAGACGACCCTTTTCATTGCGTTTCTTGACGCTCTTGTGCATCAGTGCCTGCTTGTAGAGACTGATGTCACGAGGGTAGAAACCGAGAACTTGGTATAAAGAAGAATAAAGCTCCTTCTCCTTGCGGAAAGGGAGCCTTATTCTATCAATAAAATTAGAGTTATTCAGCATACTTTTTGAATACTACACAGGCATTATGACCTCCAAAACCGAAGGTGTTGGAGAGTCCTGCGCGTACCTCGCGCTTCTGTGCCTTGTTGAAAGTGAAATTCAAGTTGTAGTCGATCTCCTCATCCTTGTCATCCTCCTCATGGTTGATCGTAGGAGGAATGATGTCGTTCTTGACAGCAAGCAAGGTAGCCATTGCCTCTACGGCACCAGCGGCACCCAGCAGGTGACCCGTCATCGACTTGGTGGAAGAGATATTCAACTTATATGCCGCGTCGCCAAAGACTTCCTTAATAGCCTTAGCCTCAGAGATATCACCAACATGAGTAGATGTGCCATGAACATTGATATAGTCGATATCCTCTGGCTTCATACCGGCATCCTCAAGGGCATTCTGCATCACGAGTTTAGCACCCAGCCCCTCTGGATGAGAAGCGGTGATATGGTGAGCGTCAGCACTCATACCTGCGCCTACCATCTCTGCATAGATCTTGGCACCACGAGCCTTGGCATGCTCCAATTCCTCCAAAATCAGACAGCCAGCACCCTCACCCATGATGAATCCATCACGGCTGGCACTGAACGGACGACTTGCCTTCTCGGGCTCGTCATTGCGGGTTGACAAAGCATGCATGGCATTGAAACCACCCACACCCGTCTCACAGATAGCAGCCTCAGCACCGCCACTGACAATGATATTAGCCTTACCCAGACGAATCAGGTTGAAGGCATCAGCAAGGGCGTTAGAAGAGGAAGCACATGCGGATGATGTGATATAGTTAGGACCATGGAAGCCATACAAAATGGAAATCTGACCTGCAGCGATGTCGGCAATCATCTTCGGGATGAAGAAGGGATTGAACTTAGGTCCATCCTCACGATGAACACCATAATAGGTCACTTCTTCCTCGAAAGTCTTGATACCACCAATACCTACACCAAAGACAACACCAATACGATCCTTGTCCTCTTTCTCCAGATCCATGGCACTATCCTCCACAGCCTGCTTGGCAGCAATAAGTGCCAACTGGGTGTAGCGGTCCATCTTACGGGCTTCTTTGCGGTCAATATAATCAGTCACATTCAGCCCCTTTACCTCACAAGCAAACTGAGTCTTGAACTTAGATGCGTCGAAAAGGGTAATCGGAGCGGCACCGCTCTTACCAGCCAACAAATTCTCCCAAGTCTCCTCAGGATTATTGCCAAGTGGTGTAACGGCACCCAGTCCTGTTACTACTACTCTTTTTAATTCCATAAGTAAAAAATAAACATAATGGGTTGCTTTGTGTATCAAAGCAACCCATATGTGGTCAAATTATTATTTTGCGTTCTCCTCAATGTATGCGATAGCATCACCAACGGTACCAATCTTCTCAGCCTTGTCGTCGGGAATAGAAATACCGAACTCCTTCTCGAACTCCATGATAAGTTCTACGGTGTCCAGTGAGTCTGCACCAAGGTCGTTCGTGAAACTTGCCTCTGGCTTTACTTCTGCTTCGTCAACACCAAGTTTGTCTACGATAATAGCCTTTACTTTGCTTTCAATTTCTGACATAATTCTTTCCTTTAAAATGTTAATAAAATAATTCCTATTTAGATGTGTGCGACCACAAAATGTGGCTTAGCGGGTGCAAAGTAACGAATTTTTATTGAGTTACGCAAATAAATTTAGTGAAAAAGCATTTATTTTTGCACAAACCACCCTATGTTGTGCATTATTTCTTGACTAAAAAGGGCATTTTGACAACTCTATACATCAAAATACTCTCTTCTTAAAGGATAATGATTCCGCAACTCCTCGAATTTCGAAGGGTTGGCTTTCAGTGCCTCACTATCCCTCTGAGGGTTATATAACTCAAGGGGGTTACCAGTATACCGGAAATCTTTTGGCAACTTGGGAGGCTGCACCTTGTCTGGACGTGGAAGACCAAAATGCTGACAAAGCGCATCTATCACCATGTTGTCCGCATTTGTCTTACCATCAGCAGAATAGCCAGCGATATGGGGTGTACCTATCAATACACGATAAAGTAGTTCCTCATTCAGGCGAGGCTCCCCTTCCCATACGTCAATGACAGCATCACTCACCCTGCCCTCTTGAAGGGCTATTAGCAGGGCGGTATTGTCGACCACCCCTCCCCTACTTGTATTGATAAGGTAAGGAGCCTTGCACAAGCGACGGAAAAATGCCTCGTCTGCCATATGCCACGTGGCATAGGCGCCTTCCCGGGTCAATGGGACATGGAAGGTAATGACATCGGCTTCCTGCTCAATTGTTGATAATGGGATGAAACCGGGGTGGTTTAAAGGCGGATCACATACCAGGATGCGCATCCCTAACCGCTCGGCGACATCTCTGACCTTAGATCCCACATGACCGCATCCCACAATACCAATAGTAGCACCAGAGAGAGAGAGACCTTTCTCTTGCCGCAAAAGCAGCAACGATGATTCCACATACTGTGCCACAGAGGCTGCGTTACACCCAGGACAACTCGTCCACACTATACCAGCACGCTGCAGATAGTCAGCGTCAATATGGTCAAAGCCGATTGTCGCTGTAGCAATAAACTGTACTTTACTACCTTTTAATAAAGACTCGTCACAACGAGTACGGGTCCTGACTATCAAGGCATCGGCATTCTTTACGTCATCTGCACTTATTGAGGCACCATTTAATGCTACTACCTCATCGGCAAGAAGCCTCAGGTGCCCCTGTATGTAAGGTATCTTATCGTCTACTATGATCTTCATATCGGCTGCAAAGTTATAAAATTAATTTAAATAATGTACTATAGACGATGAACTATAAACTATTTTTCGTAACTTTGGCATAAAATACCGAAGTTACCCCATCTCAGCCAATAGTGTCCTAAATAATTTTGTGTAAAATCACGTTTATCGTCATCAAATCGGTGTGACTTGACGTTTCTTCATGTTTTCCAAACAGCCATACCCCCCTATGTGTCATTTTCAGTCTCTGGCGGAGGTGTGAACGGCTCGTTTATCCATAGATAGAGGTCTATTTTT
>FLNX01000042.1_pt1 | contig 16565 bp, 12 predicted proteins | sample 1140341 | NCBI WGS metagenome assembly FLNX01 (sample SAMEA3878208, study PRJEB12797) | bioreactor metagenome | biome: Moose rumen | place: Sweden | collected 2011-10
AGCCCAGTCGTTGTTGAGGGTGTAGTAAGCGAACACACCGAAACCGTCAGTGGAATTTTTGAGGTTGGCGGTAGTGATGTCGCCGTAGGTAGCTCTGGTCTGTGCGGCGTTGCCGGCATAGACACCGAAGGTGAGGACGTTCTCATCGCGAGTGTTCTCGAAGGTCTCGACTTTCACGCAGGAAGCGGTGAGAACGAGAGCAGCTGCTGCTGCGAGGATCATTGAAGTTTTCATAAAGCTTTGTGAATGTTTAATTGTTAATATTGTTTGTTTTCGTTTTTACATTGGAATCTCTACTGTTTCTCCCTGTTCCCATTCATCGACATTTACGTCGAATCCGCCTCCGTCGCTTCCGGCCGGCGGAACGTCCGGAAGTACGACGTCGGGATCCTCCCAGGTCCCCAGCTCGAGGTCAAGTACGAGATTGATACCGTGGACACCCATCTCGATGTTGAACTTATTACCAACCTTGAACTCGAAGTCGCGGGTAGTCGTACGGTCAACGAGTTGACAGCTGAAGTTGAAGATATTTGCGTTGGGATCCCTGAGGGCAAGGTTACCGGAAATGCTTCCGGGGAGGCCCAGCGTACGGACGCGTCCTTCGACGTAACCCTTTGTCGGGTCAATGTCGTCGATGTGCTTGCTCCAGACGTCGGAATCCATCAGCTGCACGGTCTCGTTATCGGAGGCGCGGTCAGCGGAAATAAGGAATCCGTCTGCGAGCCCGTCCATTGAGGCGCGTGCGGAGTAGAGGTTATATATATTCTGGATGTGGACCTTGACGTTAAGTTCGCACACCACGTTATATGCAATGCCGTAAATGTGGTAGGTGGCGCCATCCAGGGCGACCTTAGCCTTTGCAGCGGCGTCCCTTGTGCTGTCATCGGAGGCGGAACCCTTTGTCTGGGCGGCTTTGGTCTTGGTTTTCCAGTCCGCATAGAGGGCCTGGTAGTCATCGACCATTTCCTCGGTGATCTCGAATTCGTCAATGAGGGCGATTCCGAGGTCCTCAGGGGCGACTGCGACAGCTGCAGGATCGATGCCGGCGCGGGAGACCTTGCTCTTATACCAACCGGACTTTGTCATTGTGAGAGTGGCTTCCGCTGTGGAGAAGTCGTTCATATTCATAAAGCTGTAGGTCCAGAACTCTTCAGGGGTCTGGTTCATCACGAAGCAGCGGAAGTGCCCTACGGGGAGATCAACCTCCGTGGAGTAGATTTCGGAGGTCGTCGCCACGATCGGGTAGTTGTCACCGTCACGGAAGAAATAGGCGCTCATTCCCGTAGGAATCTCAGGGAAGTTACTCCAGTCAACGTTCAGGATAACGCGGCAGGTAGGCCTGTAGTAGTACTCCAGGGGACGCCTTTCGCAGCTTGCGAGGATAAGCGCAAGTGCCGATATCAATATGAACCACAGTTTTCTCATCTTCCCGTCTCCTTCTTGTGGTCCAACTTATAGTCGAAGATATATTTGAGGCTGAATCCGACCTTTGTGGGGCCGAGCCAGTTCATCTTTCCGTGATACTGATAAATCAGGTGCTCGTCAGTATCGTTTGCTTCATAGTAACGGTAGTGAGTGCCCATCCAGCCGGCGCCAATGAAGGCATCGAGCCTCCAGTTGTCGCCCCACTTCCAGGCGTAACCGTATTCAAGGCCCACGAGCTGGAACTCTCCCTGCCAACCCTTGTGGTGAGGCTCCACATCGTAGTAGCCGGCACTGAGGTCGAGGCCCACGAAATGACCGCGGAGGATATCCATAGGATCATTCGGGTTCATAGGGGAAAGCCAGCGGCGTACGCCCAGATCCCACTTAAGCATTTCCCAGGCGCGGTCGTTGCCCTTGGTTACCCACCAGGGGAAGGCGTACTCAGCATAAACGCTCCACTTGTTGCCCAAAGGAAGTTCCAGGGCGAAGTTCGGAGTGATAAGGGCATCGTACAGGAGATTGGTGGATGCTGCAAAGATGGGATATTTGTATTTCAGGGGAGGGAATACGCGAATGGAAGGCTCGCTGACAGGGAGCTTGTCCAATGCGTAAGCGCCGTCATTAAGGTCGAGGGCATATCCGAACCCGTCACTGTCATCAATATCGCAGGAGAGTTCAGGAATGTCGGGAATCGCAAGGGGGGTGAGGCTTCCGCGAACAGTTGCACGGCGGGTCTCCGGGAGAATGTTCTCCTTGATCCAATCCCATCCGTCGAGCTTCTTGAGGCGCATCTCCTTGGATGTAGGAGTGTCATTCGAGTCGATGATTGCAAGGGTACGTGCCTTAAGCTCGCTGTCCATCTGATCATTTTCCAGGACTGCGGACCTTGTCTCTTCCCAGGCTTCACCGTTGGAACGGACAGCGATCTGGCCCTTGAACTGAGGGTAGTTCTCTTCAATCCAGCGCCTCAGGGCAAGACCACGCTGCATTGCGAGGCGTTCGTTCTTTGCGACGGGGCCGTCGATGGAGGAGGAAGATGTGATCTGGAGGGATTTGAAATCTTTAGCCTCGCGTCCGTCGAGCATCGTACGGATTTCAGCAAAGACCTCCTCGTTTCCGTCAATCTCACCGGAAACTCCGTCCTCGTTCAGGTTGAACAGGACGCTGGAGCGGCTTGATGCGCCGCGGCGGGGCGAACCTGCGGCATTTGCGTTTCCGCGAGAAATCTCACTGCCGCTTCCGGATGTCTTTAGAGAAACCGTTTCCTTTCCGCATACGGCGATGGTACCATCGCTCCGGAGGGATATCTCCGCGAATCGGATAGAACGGAAATAGCGGCTGTAGAGCTGCTTATAGGCGGGAACCTGCTTGAGGAGGGCTTCCTTTGCATCCGGAGCATCTTCGGAGTCGATGATAGCGATGACGCGGTCCTTCGACGCATTGTCCATCCGTGAATCTCCGGCGACGCTCCTGCGAAGATCATCCCAGGACTCCGCCTCAGGGCTTACTGTCACCTTGCCCTCGAGGGTAGGGTATTTCGAGAGGATGTACTTGCGGAGCGCGTTTGCGCGCCTTCCGGAAAGAGCCTTGTTGTAGTTGTAATTGCCTTCGGGGGAGGAATAGGAAACGATGTTGATTGAACGTCCTTCCTCCGCTGCGCAAACAGAGGCGATTGAATCCACGGCGGCAAGATTTGCCTGATTGTCCAGGTAATCTTCGCTGATCACCGCGCTGTCGAAGGGGAAAATCACGCGCACCGTGCGTTCCTGTTGGGCGTAAGCCTGCTCGCGCGTAAGGAAAAAGCTGACCAGTACGCACAACACGAGCGCCGCAAACCTTTTGGCTGCGGAAACCATTGTCAGAAGTGCGTTGAGACTGGTTTTCATCATTTATTTTCCTTTCCGAGCTTCACGCGTACGGGCGCTCATACGTGCCCGTGTGCAAGCAAAACAGATGCAAAGGTAAACTAATTTTTCGAACATCCAAAAATAATTTTGATTTTTTGACGTAATTTTTGAAAATTATTTTCAAATCTTGACGCGAGCGTTTTTTGAAAATTTGCTTTCAATTGCCCAATCTTGCATAATTCTTTTGGCTTATTAAATATTTTAAGGAATTACGCGTGCGTATAAAAGGGGCAAAATGGGCACAGAGGACCACAGTGTGCTTGTTTTTATGAAATGAAAATTATTTGTCAATTTTTGAAAAATATTTTGGAAATATAAATTATTCATATATCTTTGCATTCGGAAAGTCGTTTTTGTGCTTTTATAAACGAATTGACCTATATAATATAATATGTATATGACCAGAAACTCATTCATCTCAACCCTTGGTGCTGTTGTCCTGGTGCTTGCCGGTACTTCCTGCCTGCAGGTTGATGATATCTCCGTTCCTGATCCTTCCCAGGGGAAGAAAAAGATGGGCTTTGACATCACCGTTACCCGCGATGGCGAGGAAATTCCCCGTGAGTCTATCACAAAAGGTGCCACAGTTGATTCCGACGACAATAAAATTGCGACAATGGATAAAGATATTCCCTTCGGTCTCGTTGGAATTGATCCTCAGACGGAGTCGTTGATCCTTGACAACGAGGCAATTTTTTCTGATTCGGAAGGCTATTATGGTCTGTTTGATATGAATCTTTGGGATATCCCTACAAAGATTATGTTCAGCGCTTATTATCCTTATGTTGATAACGTTTCTTACTCGGATAATCTGGACACATATTCAATTCCTTTTTCCAGTGCTGATACGGAAGCCGGTCCTCTTGTATCCAAGACTGTGGAGCGCGCCATAACGCAGCTTAATATGCTCCCCCTGGAGTTCCAGCATATTACAAATGATATAGGTTATAAGATTGCTGACGTTACCCCTGACCCCCAGCTTCAGGGCCTGATCCACCTGAGGAAAGTCACTGCTTACAATATTGCTTCTGCCGGCGTATTCATTAATGATGTCGCGATGAGCCAGGGTCTTTGGAGACGCCAGGCGTACTTCAGAAATGTTGTTGTATTCGAAGGAGACGCCCTCGTTGGTGTTGGCGAGGAGAATGAAAAGTTCATAGGCAGTGATTCGCTTGTTGACCATATGGTGGACAGTCACCGTTACTATGCTATTCCTGATGAGATTAAGGTCGGGAAACAGTATGTTGAGGTGTTGTACGATGTGGACGGCTTCGATATCGGCGGCTTCTATTATCAGCCGATCAAGAATTTGACTGCTAAGTATATGCTGTATGGACTTCTGCCTGATAATGTGTTCGTCTATGGGCGCCAGTACACATTCCACCTTGGGCTTGACCTGACACAAATATACAAACAAGTGGCCTTCAGTGCCAGTGTGAGTGAATGGGAAACTAAAATTTATGAGAATAACGATACCTTCTGATGCTACATGATATACTGATGTTCGTACCGCTGATGGTATGTTTGTTCTGGATGATCCTGCACGTTGTGCTGTCATTCAGGACAAACTCGTTTTCAATGGTGATGTTTACGCTGGCGGTAGCCGGGCTCTTCTTTATGATTGACGGATACAATTCCTCAATTCACGGAACCCCGGGAATGCAGATATGGTTTTCCATTCTGTACCAATTGGTCGCTCCAAGCCTTATACCGGTATCTGTTCTTTATATGGTGCGTCTCCAGAGTACGGACAGGTTCTCGGCGCTTCAGTTCCTATGGGTCCTGATTCCTGTCGGAATGTTTTCAGCGACAGCGCTTTTAACTTCAATCATAGGCGTTGAGGAATTGTCCAGCTTCCTTGCGGTGGTAAACCGCAACGGCCTTGCAGAACTTTCGCTCTACAAGGGAGAGCCTGTCTATAGCTATTATGTATGGTCCAACCTTATACTTCGTGTGATTATTGCCTTCGAGATGCTATATATGATCTTGTATCTCGCGGCTCTGTATAGGAAGAAGGGATGGAAGATCGCAACCCTCTGGGATTTCTTCGCCCACGACGGGCGCGCTGAAGTCCTTCAACTTCAGACAATTCCGATGATGTGCATCTGTATTGTCTATCTTGTCAAGGTATTCCTTTTCAAGGACTACCTTGACACTCATCTTACAATGACGGCGATCCTTTCAATCATTGTCGCGTTCTCTGTCTTTTATTTCGCGCTTACGGCGATGTTCGGAGCCAAGGAGACCCTTACAAAGGAGGAGATGCGTAACGGAATGCGCTACAATTACAACAGGCAGAACAAACAGCAGGTCGTTGAAGAAATGATAGGGGAGCTCATCGATGATGCTGAGGCGGAAGCCCTTAAACGTATCCGTTCAAAGATTGGTGTTTCTCCGGAGCTTGAAGCTTGGGAGAAAGGTGAAAAATCCGGGGAAGAGGAGAAGTCCATCGCTTCGGCAATATTCTCCGCCGTTGCGGAATCCTGGGATGAGGATAGCCTTATGGGCCGTTTCCAGAAGGTTATGCTTGAAGAACGCCTCTATCTCAAGCCCGGTCTGAGTCTTGGCGATGTCGCGGAGCGTCTTGGGTCAAACAAGACATACATTTCCAAGATGGTAAACAATACTTACAATCTCGGATTCCCCGAACTTCTGAACATCCTCCGTATAGACTATGCGGAGCATTATATTATGCTCCACAAGAATGCCAAACAGGATGAAATCGCTGAGGCCTGCGGCTTTTTCAGTGCTTCTTCGTTCAACAATACGTTTAAGAAGATAACCGGTATGACGCCTAAGGTGTGGGTTGCTTCTCAGGAAAAGAGGCGCGTATAAGTAAGGATTTCTTCGGGAAAAGAAAATTATGATTAACTGTTACGACATAGATTTTTCCAAGGTTACGGTCCTCGTGGTAGATGATGTCCCAATCAATCTGATCCTTGTGAAAAAGATGCTCTCCAAGTTCAATTTCAACGTTATAACGGCGGATAACGGTGCCAGGGCGCTGGCATCCATTAAGGAAAAGCAACCGGACCTCCTCCTTCTGGATATCCTTATGCCTGAGATGGACGGATTCGAGGTTCTCCGCCGCCTTCGGGAGAATCCTGAATATGATACCCTAAGGATAGTTATCCTTTCTGCATTAAACTCTACTGAAGATATTGTAAAAGGCTACCAGCTTGGGGCGAATGACTTTATAACAAAGCCCATTATCCTTGAAAAATTGGTCAATTGCGTAGCAACTCAGCTCCAGATAATAAAAAAATAGCATAGATTATGTTTCATTTTCGAAAATAATTGTTACATTTGCGGAAACTGAAATATAATCATCGTGCGAAAACTATCTGCATTTTTCACCGGAATACTTCTTTTTACTGCACTGTCCCTGTTTGGTGCAGTTACCCCTGACGGCTCCCTCTGGATTGGAACTGAAGACAGCGGAGTAGTCCGCATCGGGAGGAACGGGAAAGTTCTGAATTATACCGTTGCCGGAGGCCAGCTTACATCTGACGGAATCGTTACTGTCCTTGCTGACAGCAAAGGGACGCTTTGGCTCCTTGGGTCTGACGGTAAAGTACTGTCCTATTCTTCGCTTGAGGGCTTCAAGGTTTTCGAAGGCATAGGATCCCCGGTAACCGCCCTTTCCTGCAGGCAGACCGACGGTCGCCTTTTTGCTGCGACTCCGGATGCCGTTTATTCTTTCGCCCCTGATGGTAAGTCTGCTGAAAAGATTGTCGCTCTGACCGGAACAGATGCCGGTGCAGTCCGGGAAATCAGCTTTGCCGCTGACGGCGCCATATGGCTCATCTGCGAGACCGCAATCCATAGGATTTCTCCTGACGGAGTCCTGAATACTATCCCTGAAAACAGGCGTGATGTATCAAATTCAATAATCTTAGAAATTGAAACACAACCCCAGCGGGAGAGCCCTGAAGCGGGTTTTTCGCCTGTCTTTTGGGTTCTTTTCTGTATCCTTGCGCTCCTTACTGGTCTTCTGATAGGCCGTTTGACTCGTAGAAAACCTGTCGAATCCCTTATTACTCCGATCCCGGAGAAGACTCAAAAGCCTGCGGTCACTGTAAAACCCGCAGTCACTGAAAAACCCGCAGTCACCCCGTCCCCCGTCGTATCGTCTGAGCCTGTATCTCCTATCTCCGACACTCTTCCTTTCCCCGATCCGTCTCCCGTTGAAGAAACTCCCTCGAAAGAGGATGATTTTATCGTACGCGTGCGCGGTATAATAGAGGATAATATCGCTACGCAGAAATTCGGAGTAGATGATATCGCTGCTATTACAGGTATGAGCCGAATCCACGTAAACCGCAAACTGAAAGCGGCTGGGGCACCTTCACCTTCAGTAATGCTTAAGGAAGCGAGGATGAAAGCGGCAGCCAAATTCATCTCCGAGGATCATCTTCCGATGTCTGAAGTGGCGCAAAAGTGCGGTTTTTCCTCCGCTTCTTACTTTGCGACTGCTTTTCGCGAGTATTACGGTATTTCTCCCTCGGATTACAAGGGATAATCGTTCTTTTTTGCTACCTTTGCGCCCGCTATGACTAAACTGTTGACACAAGGGGGCACTGCGGGAGCGATTCTGATTCTTTCGCTGGTTATTGCCTCCGGACTCTATCTGAGTCGCTTCAAGATCAAGGGAATCTCCATAGGGACAACCTGGATCCTGTTTATGGGCATTCTTCTGGGGCATCTTGGGCTAAGGATTGACCCGGTTATGCTGTCCTTTGTCAAGGATTTCGGCCTTATACTGTTTGTTTTTGCGATAGGTCTCCAGGTGGGCCCGGGCTTTTTCCGTTCTTTCAGAAAGGATGGAGTGCAGATGAATTTCCTTGCGATCTGCCTCGTGCTCCTCGCGGTCGCAACAGCATATCTGCTTCATCTTGTTACGGGAGAAGACCTCGGTATTATGACAGGCATTATGTCCGGAGCTGTGACTAACACTCCCGGACTCGGCGCCGCACAGCAGACTCTTTCAGATCCGGAAGCCGCTTCGAAGGTTGCATCGGCTTATGCGGTTGCTTATCCTCTCGGTGTTCTTGGCGCTATCGCCGTGGTGATACTTTGCCGCGCGATCTTCAGGGTTGACATCAATAAGGAAAAGCAGAGCGAAGCGGATACAGACGAATCCAGCGCTTTCCGCCTTGCCGTCCGTGTTGAGAATCCCGCCGTTTTCGGGAAATCCCTGCACGATATCATCGGCGAGGAAAACAGCGACCATCTCGTGATTTCCCGTATGATGCGCGGCGGCGAAGTGACAATCCCAGATCTTGACAAACCCCTTGAAGAGGGTGACAAGCTCCTCGTTGTCACGGATGTACATCATAAGGACAAGATAGGAATCATCTTCGGCGAGGTGGTCCCGGTCAATATGAAGGAATGGCAGCGTCCCGGCATCCACCTTGTTTCACGCCGGCTTTCCATTACCGAATCCGCCATCACCGGAAAGAGCCTCCGCAAGCTTGACATCCGTCAGAAATACGGAGTTACCGTGACCCGGATACTCCGTGCCGGCGTCGATCTCCAGGCAGATGCGGACATCATTCTCCAGGTTGGTGACAGTATCCAGGTCGTGGGGTCGGAAGACGGTATCCGTCATCTTGCAAAGCTTGTCGGAAATCAGCCGGAGACCCTTCAGAAGCCTAATCTGGTCCCCATTTTCTTCGGAATTGCGCTGGGAGTTCTCGTGGGGATGCTTCCTGTCAAGCTCACTTCCATGCCCCAGCCGCTGAGACTTGGTCTTGCCGGCGGTCCCCTTATCGTCGCAATTCTTCTCGGTTACTTCGGACCTAAGCTCCGTATCACAACCTACACAGCCCTCAGCGCAAACCTTATGATACGCGAGATCGGGATATCCCTGTTTATGGCGGCTGTAGGACTCGGGGCGGGGGAGACCTTCGTTTCCAGCCTCGTCGGAGGAGGTTATATGTGGGTCCTTTACGGAGCAGTCATTACTTTTGTGCCTATGCTGCTTGTCGCTGTCGCGGCACGTCTTTTCTACAAAATGGACTTTTTCAAGATCTGCGGCCTGCTTTCCGGCGGAACCACGGATCCAGCCCTGCTTTCCTTCTCGCAGGAAATGTACGGCAGCAGCCGCATAGCCGTGAACTACGCAACGGTTTATCCGCTCACGATGTTCCTCCGTGTCGTTGCCGCCCAGGTTTTGATAATGATAATGCTATAATGATATGAAGAAGAATCTTATTCTTGCACAAGTCCTTGTCGTTGCAGCAGCCCTGACCTCCTGCAGCGGCGGACACAAATCTCCGCTTGCCAGAAAGGTTTCCGACTATGCGGTCGTTACTGTAGAAGCTCCGGACCTCAGCGGAATCACTGACAACGGGAAGGAGGTTCTGAACCTGTATCGCTTTGCTGCTGACGAAGTTGACGCTATCTATTGGGAGCAGTACTTTGGCGACAGGGAGGCCCTCCTCGGGTCAATCGCTGACCCTTCCGCCAAGGCCTATGCTGAGATCAACTATGGCCCGTGGGACCGCTTTACAGGAAAATCCTTCATCGAAGGCTACAAGGACCGTCTCCCCGGAGCCGGTTTCTACCCCGAAGATATGACCGTCGAGGAGTTCGAAGCCTTCGCGGATCCCGCCAAGACAAGCCCCTACACGATGATTCGCCGCACCGAAGACGGCTCTCTTGAGGCCGTATGGTATCACGATGCCTACAAGGCCCATATCGATAAGATAGCCCATTACCTTCGCGCCGCCGCAGACATCACAATCAAGCCCAGCGTCCAGAAATACCTTCTTGCAAAGGCCGATGCGCTCGAGTCTGACCGCTACTACGACAGTGGAATAGTCTGGCTGGAGATGGACGACAGCAAGATGGACCTTGTAATAGGTCCCAACGAAACTGCCGACGACCAGCTCCTTGGCCTGAAGCGTTCCTACGAGGCCTTCGTCCTCCTGAAGAACGAGGCCCATACGGAGGAACTTATGCAGTACGTCTCCCGCCTTCCCGAGTTCCAGGCTGAACTGCCCGGAGACCCTGCATACAGGAACTTTGAGCCCGGTGCCGGTTCCAATATATTTTCCTGCGACGCCCTCTACTACGCAGGCAAGGCAAACGCCGGAGTAAAGGTAATCGCCCTTAACCTGCCGTTCGATGCAGATGTCCAGGAGGATATGGGAACGCGCACCATCCTTCTGGAAAATGTCATCCGCGCAAAGTTCAACTATGTAGTGAGCCCTGCAGGGCGCGTCCTTCTCGAGGGCGATGCGGCTGAACATCTTTCATCCGACGCTTTCTTCTGGAATACCGCTTTCCGTGAGGTTGCCCACGGACTCGGTGTCAAGGAGACCCTGAACGGCTCCGGAAGCGTCGAAGAAGCGCTTGGCGTAAACGCCCTGACCTTCGAGGAACTGAAGGCGAATACCGTCGGAATCCTCCTCGTGTGCAAGCTCCAGGATAAGTACGACATCCACCACATCTTCACAAAGGAAGACGCCCTTGCGACATATTTCGCATCGCTGGTCCGTTCCGAGCGCTTCGGCGAGGGTTCCGCCCTGGGCCGCGCAAATGCGATAATCTTCAACTGGCTCAGCAAGGCCGGCGCTGTCCACCGCAATGAATCCGGCCGTTATAGCCTGGACTATGCTGCAATGGAATCCTCTCTTGGAGAGCTTGCCGCCCTCGTTCTGAAGACCCAGGCAACAGGTGACCGCGGGTTCGCTGCAAACTTCGAAACGGAATACTCTTCCCTCAGCGAGTCCTTCAAGGCAGACCTTCACAACCTCTCCCTGGAGGGCGTTCCTGCGGATATCCGCTTCGATTTCAAGACCCGTTAAGATTTTTGACTGAGGGGTTTGGAATTTTCAAGGAAAAAATATACCTTTGCAGTCCTTTTGGAAAATATAAAAGCAACAAGATATGAAAAGAACATTCCAACCCTCCCGCCGCAAGAGGATTAACAAGCACGGTTTCCGTGCAAGGATGGCAACCGCCAACGGTCGTCGCGTCCTCGCAGCGCGCCGCCGTCACTGCCGCAAGAAACTTACAGTTTCTGACGAGGCACAGTGGTAATCGGAAATAACGCAGGCTTTGAGTCTGCGTTTTTTTTTTGTACATTAGCGGAGTACAAATAAGACAGAGATGATAAGAATGCTTGTTGCAGCGCTTGCGCTGATTGCTGTTGAGACTGACAATACATCCCTTATAATGGTCTCAGATCAGGAAGGAGTGCTCCGTACGGCCCATTATGGGGAAAGAATCTCTGACCCTTCGGAGTTTCTCGCCGCTGACCTTTTCTCGGACCCGTACTCGGAGAGCCATACCCGATCATATCCTTCCGTAGGCGGAACTTTCATCAACCAGCCTGCGCTTCACGTCAAGTATGCTGACGGGACTCATAATACCGAACTCGTGTATAAGGGTCACAGCGTCACCTCTTCTGACGGTGCTACGGTTACAAGCATCGATCTGCTGGATTCTGTTACATCGCTTGAAGTCCGGCTTGTTTTCACAGCCTACGAAAAGGAGAACGTGATACTTGAGCACGCAGAAATCCGTAACGGGGGAAAGAAGGAGATCCAGCTTCTGGATTATGCCTCTTCTTCGATGACGATAGAGGCCGGAAAGTATCTTCTGACCCATTTCTACGGGGGATGGGCTACGGAAATGAATATCGACCGGGAGATTCTCACTCACGATACGAAAGTGATAGAATCCCGGAGGGGAACCCAGGCGACCCAGTGCAACAATCCATCTTTCATGCTCAGTCTCGACACAGATTCGTTCAGCGAGAATGATGGCGAGGTTGTCGCGGGCGCGCTTGCCTGGAGCGGCAATTTCCGCCTCAGTTTTGAGATTGATGAGTCCGGAAGGCTCCGGGTACTTGGAGGAATCAATCCTTTCGCCTCATCATATCCGCTCGCTTCCGGCGCTACATTCGTTACTCCGGATATGATATGGACAAGGAGCCCGGAGGGTGCCGGGGGAGCGTCGAGAAATTTGCACAGATGGGCCCGGAAATACGGCGTTTACGCAGGCGGGACGGTGAATCCCACGCTCCTGAACAGCTGGGAGGGCGCGTACTTCACGTTCACGACGGAGACTCTTCTCCGGATGATCGACGACGCTGCTGATATGGGCCTTGAAATGTTCGTCCTTGACGACGGGTGGTTTGGCAATAAGTTTCCCCGGAACGGGGATGATGCTGGCCTTGGTGACTGGGACGTTAACGTCTCGAAGATTCCGGAAGGAATAGACTATGTCGCTTCTTATGCCCATTCGAAAGGCCTCAAATTCGGAATCTGGATTGAACCGGAAATGGTCAACCCGAAGTCTGAACTCGCCCTGGCCCACCCGGACTGGGTTGTCCAGAGTCCGGGGCGTGAGATTCCCACGGCGCGTAACCAGTGGGTTCTGGACCTCTCGAACCCTGCGGTCCAGGATTTCGTGTTCGGCATTTTTGACAAGACGATGAGTCTTGCCCCTTCAATAGACTATATAAAGTGGGACTGCAACAGGACGGTCGCTTCCTTTGGCAGCAAGTACCTTAAGAAGAATCAGGACCGTTTCTATGTGGATTATTGCGAGGGTATCTATAATGTGATGCGCCGCATCCGTGAGAAGTATCCTTCGGTTATCGTGCAGTGCTGCTCTTCCGGAGGCGGAAGGGTGGATTACGGGGCGCTCCGGTGGTTCAATGAGATATGGACCAGCGACGATACGGATGCATTCCAGAGGGCTTATATCCAGTATGCCACCAATCTGATCTACCCCGCCTGTGTTATGGGCTCCCACGTTTCTGCGGTTCCGAATCATCAGAGCGGCAACGTCACTCCGCTGAAGTTCCGCTTCGATATGGCGTGTTCCGGAAGGCTTGGAATGGAGCTTCAGCCAAAGACCCTCACTCCGGAGGAGAGGGCTGTCGCTGAGCGGTGCATCGCTTCTTACAAGGAGTACAGGGATCTCGTGTTCAGGGGAGATGTATACAGGCTCGCATCGCCTTATGAGGGTGACTATTACTCGCTTATGTATGTCAGCGAGGACCGTTCCAGGGCGGTTGTCTTCGACTACTGCCTCCGTTATCAGAACCGCGCCGTCGGCAGTCATCCGCTGAAACTCCGTGGGCTTGATCCTTCGAGGAAGTATCGTGTAAGGGAGCTCAATGTGGACAGGTCTTCGTGGTGGGGGGACGGCGGAGCTTATTCCGGCGAATTCCTCTCATCGGGTGCCTTTGCCCCTTCCCTTCTGACTACATATTCCAGCGGCGTTTTCTATCTGGAGGCGTTATAATCAATCTGGTATGGACGCAGTATTCGCAGCTGACGACGAGCGCTTTATGCGCGATGCCCTCCGTGAAGCGGAGGCGGCACTCCGGGACGGTGAGATCCCTATAGGCGCCGTGGTGGTCTGTCGCGGAAGGGTGATAGCCCGTGGGCATAATCTTACCGAACGGCTCCACGACTGTACAGCTCATGCGGAGATGATAGCGATCACGGCGGCAACTGAGTCTCTCGGGGGAAAATATCTCCAGGATTGCACTCTCTATGTTACTGTAGAGCCTTGTCCTATGTGCGCAGGTGCCCTGTGCTGGTCCCAGGTAGGCCGTATTGTTTACGGCGCACCCGACCCCCGCCGTGGCTACTCGCTCTTTTCCCCTTCGCTTCTTCATCCCCGCACTACCGTCACCCCCGGTATCCTCTCCCTCGAATGCTCGGACCTGATGGTGAATTTTTTCAAGGAAAAAAGATAGTATTTTAAATAAATGATAAAATGGTAAAAGTTGACGTAAAAGGATGCCGTAGTTTTATCGACGGCAAAAAGTACGAACAGTATGTCGGGAAGGCCCTCGACGCATTTGATGTCCTGGAAGCTGAGAGCGGGGCAGGAAATGGTTTCCTTGGATGGAAGCATCTTCCTTCCACAACTCCCGAGTCCCTTATCGCGGATTCGGAGGCAATTCGCGACGAATGGGCATCCAAGGGCGTGGACCTTGTCATCACTATAGGAATCGGAGGCAGCTATCTTGGCGCAAAGTGCGCTGTGGAGGCTCTCAGTCACAATTTTTCCAAGCAGCTCCGAGAGAAATCCGCAGCGGAAATCGTCTTTGCAGGAAACAACCTTTCCGAGGACTACATCGCCGAACTGATGGACCTTGCAGGGGAGCGCAACGTCGCCTGCATCGTAATATCCAAAAGCGGTACGACAACGGAGCCTGCGGTCGCTTTCCGTATAGTGAAAAAGTACATCGAGGAGCGTTACGGCAAGGCAGAAGCTGCATCCCGGATTGTCGCTATCACGGACGAGCACAAGGGTGCTCTCAAGACCCTTTCCACTCAGGAAGGTTACCGCACTTTCATCGTTCCGGATAACGTTGGAGGCCGTTTCTCCGTGCTCACTCCCGTCGGAATCCTCCCTATCGTCGTGGGTGGGTTCGATGTCCGCGGAATTCTCGCCGGCGCCCTCGAGGCAGAAAAGGCTCTGGCGGTCAAGTCTTCGGAGAATCCCGCTGTTGTCTATGCGGCAATGAGGAACCTTCTCTACAGCGAGTATGGCAAGAAGGTCGAGATACTTGTCAACTACAACCCCAAGTTCACCTATCTCGCAGAGTGGTGGAAACAGCTCTACGGCGAATCAGAAGGGAAGGACGGGCTTGGAATATTCCCCGCTTCGGTTAACAATACCGCGGATCTCCACTCTATGGGCCAGTTCATCCAGGAGGGCGACCGCATTATGTTCGAGACTGTCATAAACGTCGAGAAGGCGACGCGGAGCGTTTCCATCGCAACAGACCCCCAGAACCTCGACCAGCTTAACTACCTCGCCGGAAAGAGCGTCGAGCACTGCAATCATATGGCCCGTCTCGGGACCGTTCTGGCCCATATGGACGGCGGCGTCCCGGAGATTGAGATATCTGTCGAAAAGGTCGATGCCTTCAATCTGGGCAGCCTGTTCTATTTCTTCGAGTTCGCCTGCGGTGTGAGCGCTTATACCCTTGGCGTAAACCCGTTCAATCAGCCCGGCGTGGAGGCATACAAGAAGAATATGTTCGCCCTGCTTGAAAAACCGGGTTACGAGGAGGCTACTGCTGCGATTCAAAAAAGGCTCTAGGACTCTGCGGGCTTTCCGGCCACAGGCATTTCAGCGGGCTTTCCGGTATCGGTGTCAGCCGGCGCTATGGGCTCGAGAAGTTCCGGAGGAACATCAGCAACGGCTACTGCGACTATGCCTTCGATGGCAACAACCAGCTGCCGTTGCTTTTTTATGCGCTTGATATAACCCTCCGCCCCTTCGAAAGGCCCGCTCTTGACGCGGACACGGGTTCCGGGCTTGAACGCGGAGAGGTTGTTTATAACGGAAACTTCTTTTCTTGCCGATGCAAGCACCATCCGGAATATCCTCATTTCGCTGTCCGGGATCACGGCGGGCGATGACCACTTCTCCGCGGTTCCATAGACAAATCCGCGGGCTCCGCGGTCTTCATTGCCCTGGAGCATCTCTACTGCGAGTTTGACGCCGTAACCGTCAGTGTGGATGAAAAGGAGGGAGGGGAGGATGGGCTCTTTGTAGTAGATGCGGGGACCCTCCCTGAAATAGCGGGAATCGTCCCTGGTGTCATCCGGTGTGGCGAGCCTTCTTGCGGCTTTCATATGGTCCTCGCCCTTAAGGAGAACGTTCTCTACGGGCACATACGTTTCGATTCCGGCTTCCCGGAACTCCGCCTCCATTTCGAAGACTTTGTTCCAGAATACCTTGACGGCATACCAGCACTCATTGATTACCTTGTCCTGCATCAGTGTATTACGTGGGAGGCTCACAAAGGTAGAAAGATTTTTTGAAAAAAACGTTTGAAAATATTTGGAGAAAAAAAATATTGTAGTACCTTTGCATTCCCGTTGGTGCGGTAGTTCAGTTTGGTTAGAATACCGGCCTGTCACGCCGGGGGTCGCGAGTTCGAGCCTCGTCCGCACCGCTTAAAATGCCCTTACAGCTATCTGTAGGGGCTTTTCTTTTTCAAAAGTTGGCTACATCTTGGCTACATTTTTCATGTTGGCTTCCAATCCCCTTTACAAAGCCTGGGAGCCAGCCAGAGGCCAGTTCCCAGGACAGTGCGTTATTTTTTTTCTCCTCCGCCCTTCCTTCGTCATCCCACGCCCCGCCGCCTTTTCCGCCCCCCCCTCCCGGCGGCGACCCTGCTGCGCGGTGAAATTATTTTTCCGGACGGGGCCGAAAAAACCAATTTCCCCGCTCCGCACTTCC
>FLNX01000204.1_pt1 | contig 16541 bp, 13 predicted proteins | sample 1140341 | NCBI WGS metagenome assembly FLNX01 (sample SAMEA3878208, study PRJEB12797) | bioreactor metagenome | biome: Moose rumen | place: Sweden | collected 2011-10
GAGCCTGATGATTCTTATAGCATTTATAGTTTTGCTGATTTGTTTGAGTTGGCGCATCAGAAAGTATGTGCCCCATCAACAACCTACTACTACAGTATCTATGTAGCCTCAAGAACAGAATTCGGTGGAGGACACAAATATACCCACGGCATCGTAGGGACTTTCAGGACACTGGACTTGGAGGTTAGCGAGCCGTTGGCAATTGAACCAAACCGTATTAAGATCAGGTGTACGCCGAAAGTTAGTTCTGCTACCGACTATACACTGGAATGCTCAGAATATCAAAGTTTCAGAAGTATTAGCAGCCGTTATCACATAGATAAAAATGAAGATGTCGTGTGGGTGTACTCCTCCAATCTTAAACCCAATACGACATACTATTACAGGCTGAAGGTGCATTTGGATGTGGGTAAAGATGTCTATTCAGAAGTGAAAAGTTTTAAAATCTGAGGGATTTGTCTTAGAAATCTGTGATTGTCCCGCATTCTGCTTGGCAGTTTGCGGGAAAATTCGTATCTTTGCGGCGTGGATGCCACTAACTGGCAAGAAACGGCACAATATGGCACAGATTGAAAGGAAAGACAGAGGCTACGCCGTGGGCGTACAGACGTTCGACAGGATTCGCGAGAGCGGAGCAGTGTATGTCGACAAGACGGAGTATGTATGGAAGATGGTGACGACCAAAGCCGTTAATTTCTTCCTTAGCCGTCCGCGCCGTTTCGGCAAGTCACTGCTGGTCGACACGCTGCGCTGCTACTTCGAGGGGCGCAAGGAACTGTTCGAGGGGCTGTATATATATGATAGGGAGACGGAGTGGAAGAAGTATCCCGTCATCCACCTGAACATGTCTAACGGCAAGTACTTCGAAAAGGAGTTGGTGCATCCCACCATCAACACGATTTTAAAGGGGGAGGAGGAACAGTTCGGCATCACGACACCAGAAGACCCCACGAACTATGACTCTCGCCTTACTAATCTTATTAAGACCGCTTATAAGCAGACTGGCGAGAAGGTGGTGGTGCTCATCGACGAATACGATGCACCGATGCTCGACTCGATGAATGACCCGGAACTGCAGGACTATATCCGCAACCGTGTGCGCAACCTCTTCTCGCCGCTGAAAGCCCAGGAACGGTATCTGCGCTTCGTCTTCCTGACGGGCATCTCGAAATTCTCGCAACTCTCAGTGTTCAGCGAACTGAACAACCTACAGCAACTGACCTTCGACCCTAACTACGAAGGCATCTGCGGCATCACCGAGGAGGAACTGCTCACGCAGATGAAACCTGACATTGAAAAACTCTGCGAGAGTCGTAACCGCCTGGATGCTCGGTATGGCATTGTGAATACCTACGACAGCACGGTAGCCGACCTGAAATACTGGTTCGACGGCTATCACTTCTCCAGAGAGATGACCGATATCTATTGTCCTTGGAGCCTGGTGAGTGCCTTTGCCATGGGCGATATTATGAACTTCTGGTTCGCTACCGGCACGCCCACCTCGCTCATCAATATCCTCCGCACTCGTTCTGACATCAGTCTCGTCGAGTTAGAAGGGTACACAGCCAAACTCTCCCGCTTTGACGCGCCAACAGAGCGCATTACCGACCCTATCCCCGCCCTCTTCCAGAGCGGCTATCTGACACTGAAGTCATATGACAGGCGCAAAAATGAGTGGACGCTGGGCTTCCCCAACGAGGAGGTACGCGAGGGCTTTGCCGACTGCCTCTACAAATATATGATGCCCGACTATGTGGGCAGTGGCGACACGCTGGGCATCGCCTTCAACGACCTGCGCTTCAAGGACAAGACCTTCGAGCAGTTCATCGAGGTCATCCGCAAGTGGTATGCCGGCATCCCTTATTCTATTACCGACAAGAACCAGAACGAGCAACTCTACCAATCTCTGCTCTATGCCGCCTTCCTGGCCGTTGGGGGTGAGGTGAGTGCCGAGGAGCAAACCAGCGACGGGCGTATGGACATCGCCCTGAAGATGCCCGATGCCATCTATATCCTTGAGTTGAAGTATGGCAAGACTGCCGAGGAGGCTACCGACCAGATTATCGCCAAGAACTATGCCGTGCGCTTTGCCGCAGACCAGCGGCCCGTCTGGGCCGTAGGCCTGAACATCAGCGAAGACCGCCGCACCATCGACAACTACAAGGTGGTACAGGTAAAGGAATAACTCTCGTCATTCCCAATCCTTAAACTCCAGTTCGAGTTGAATCCAGCGCTGGTCGTTATCGGGCAGGTCTTCGCGATGGTTGGAGACACCGAGGCCGAGCAGGCGGATGGGATGCTCGCGGCTGTAACTGACCTCGCGCATCAACTGCTTGGCCAAGGGCAGGATATCGTCCTTGGTGCGCAGGATGCGGCCCACGGTGATGCTACGGGTGATCTGCTGGAAGTCGGCAAACTTCACCTTCAGCGTCAGGGTGCGGCCCTCGAACTGGCTCTTCTCCAGGCGGCGGATCAGTTCGAGCACCGTGTGATAGAGTTCGATAGTGACGGCTGACGGCTCGTGGAGGTCGGTCATATAGGTCTGCTCGCAACTGCACGACTTCCGCTCCCACTCGGAGATGACGGGCCGCTCATCGATACCCCGGGCAAAGTCGTAGAAGACACGCCCCATCTTGCCGAACTCCTCTGCGAGATGCTGGAGCGACTGGCGGCGCAAGTCGGCGCCCGTGAAGACACCCATACGGTGCATCTTCTCCGCCGTCTTCTTGCCAACACCCCAGATGCGGGTGATGTCGAGGCCGTCGATGAATGCCTGGGCCTTGTCGGGATGGATCACGCAGAGGCCGTCGGGCTTGCGATAGTCGGAGGCAATCTTGGCGAGGAACTTGCAGTAGGACACGCCGGCCGAGGCTGTCAGTTCGGTTTCCTGACGGATGCGCTGCTTGATCTCACGGGCGATGTCGACGGCCAGCCCCATCCCCTTCTTATTCTCCGTGACGTCGAGGAAAGCCTCATCGAGCGACAGCGGTTCTATCAGGTCGGTATAGTCGTGGAAGATGCCGTGGATCTGCTGACTCACCTCTTTATATTTGGAGAAGTGGGGATTCACGATGATGAGTTGCGGGCAGAGCCGCTTGGCCACCTGTATCGACTGCGCCGAATGGACGCCGAACTTGCGGGCCTCATAACTGGCCGTCGACACCACGCCCCGCTCCACATCGTGCCCCACGGCGACCGGCAGCCCCCGTAGTTCTGGACAGTCCCGCTGCTCCACAGCCGCATAGAACTGATCCATATCGACGTGTATGATCTTACGCTCTTTCACAATTTTGAAGCAAAGGTACAAAATAATTCATAATTAATAATTCATAATTCATAATTATTTAGTAATTTTGCACCGAGATTATGATGGAAGAAGACTTTGACATACGCGAAGAGCGGTTCTCGCAGGGCGAAAAGGACTTTGAGAACGCGCTGCGCCCGCTGGCTTTTTCTGACTTCAGCGGTCAGAAGAAGGTGGTGGAGAACCTGGAAGTGTTCGTGGAGGCCGCCAAATACCGTGGCGAGCCGCTCGACCACACGCTGCTGCACGGCCCTCCCGGACTGGGAAAGACCACGCTGTCGAACATCATCGCCAACGAACTGGGCGTAGGCTTCAAGATCACCAGCGGCCCCGTGCTCGACAAGCCTGGCGACTTGGCGGGCATCCTGACCTCGCTGGAGAAGAACGACGTGCTCTTCATCGACGAGATCCACCGTCTGTCGCCCGTCGTGGAGGAATATCTCTACTCGGCGATGGAGGACTACCGCATCGACATTATGATCGACAAAGGCCCCTCAGCCCGCTCGATACAGATAGACCTGAACCCATTTACGCTGGTGGGTGCCACCACCCGCAGCGGCCTGCTGACGGCTCCGCTCCGTGCTCGCTTCGGCATCAATATGCACCTGGAGTACTACGAGCCAGAGACGCTGCAGAAGATCATCGAGCGCTCGGCCTCGATCCTCGGCGTGCCCATCACGGAGGATGCCGCCTTGGAGATAGCAGGCCGCTCGCGAGGTACGCCCCGTATCGCCAACGCCCTGCTGCGCCGGGTGAGGGACTTTGCCCAGGTGAAGGGTAACGGCAAGATCGACACGAAGATCACGAAGATTGCGCTGACGGCCCTGAACATCGACCAGTACGGGCTCGACGAGATCGACAACAAGATCCTGTTGACCATCATCGACAAGTTCCATGGCGGCCCTGTGGGCATCACGACCATCGCCACGGCCATCGGCGAGGATGCCGGTACGGTGGAGGAAGTCTACGAGCCATTCCTGATTATGGAGGGCTTCATCAAGCGCACGCCCCGAGGCCGTATGGTGACCGAACTGGCCTACCGCCATTTCGGGCGAAATCCGTATGGCGGTAACATTATGGAACCGAATCTCTTCGATACATAAATATTGATATAAATTAAGATTTTTTTCTTAAATTCCTTGGTCATATAAGAATTAATGTGTAACTTTGCGGCGATAAATTGCAAATTCCTAATAATTAAAAACGCACTTTTGGGAAAAAGGCTCCGCCCGAGAGTGTATAACAATGTGAGCTAACTTAATAAGAATCTATGAACAATTTTTTGAAAGGTTCTGCTTTTACTTTAGGTCTTATGCTGATGGCAGCATGTACTAATGTTGATTCACCGGTGATCGTAGAGCCGGAGGATCCTGTTATCACTCTTGATGCTGATTTGACTTCACTCGTCGCTACCGATGGTTGGGGCCAGGGTGGTTTCGCAGGCTCTTGGGCTGCCCCTGAGGTTGACACCAGCGATGGCCGTCACAGTGGTATGGCCGAGGTGTACAATGGCAGCAACGAAGGCATTGCCGCTACAGGTATCATCATGCAGCAGAAGATTGAGGGTCTTGACAACGGCCTGTACATCGTGGAGTTGTATGCCAACTCTCTGTACACACCTAACCGTGGCTTTGACTCTGATATGGCTGACGGCGCTACAGACGTTGCTTTCGTCTTCGCCAATGAAGTGAAAGTTCCCATCGTAGCAAAGGTTGCTGAGACAACACCCGAGAACGGTCTCTATACCCTTGAGGTGAATGTCACCGACGGCACCCTGACGCTGGGTCTCGAAAAGGCAAAGGCCGGTACCAACTGGCATTCTATCCAGATCAAGTCTCTGACCACTACGAAGGAGGCACACCTGAGCGACCTCTACGCTCCCCTGAAGGCTGAGGCAGAGGCTCTTCTTAGCGAGAAGATGTCTGCAGAGACAAATGCTACACTGGCAGCCGCTCTTGCTGAGCCTATGAGTCAAGAAAATATGACGGCTCTCACTCTTGCCATCGAAATGGCTAAGGGTAGTGTTGCCAGTTATAAGATCATCGCAGCAGGCGTTGTTCCCGATGACAAACTTGACTACTGGACTTGCACCAATACTAATACCTTCCATATCAATACTTGGTCAGTAGAAGGTAATGAGGGCAATGATCCCACAGGTATGGTGACTCCGTTCATTGAGAACTGGGTTGGCCAACCTGGTCCCCTTGGCGAAGGCGAGATTATCTATTGTCTTCCTTTCCTGAATCCTGGTGAGAAGTATGAGGTTTCTGCCCTGATTCGCGCTTACAGCGAGGCTGGCAACGATGTTTCCGGTCTTCTTATCGGTGGCAAGGATGCTGCTGGCAGTTGCAGACCTTTCGAGTACAACAATATGAAGGGTATCTATGGCACTGTTTCTGAGGTCGTTACAGTTGACGAGGATGGTAAACTGATCTTCACTATCGGTATCAAGAATCCTACCTTCAACTGGGTTGCCATCAAGAACGTAAAGATTATCGCAAAGTAAGTTGACGACTAACTACGAATAGCATAAAGAAGCGGCGAGGTGGAAAAATACCTCGCCGTTTTTTTGTTATTTAAGAATTTATTAGTACCTTTGCCCGCAATATGAGAAAAGGTATATTTGTTGGCAGTTTCCATCCGTTTACCGTCGGACACGATTCCATCGTACACCGTGCCCTACCCTTGTTTGACAGGCTGGTGATCGGTGTGGTGGGCGACAACGTGCACAAGCCGGATATGCCGTCGGCAGAGAAAAGGATGCAGGCCATCAAGGACTTGTATGCCGACGAGCCGCGCATCGAGGTGAAGCCCTATCACGGGCTGGCGATGGACTTCGCCCGGCAGGAGGGGGCACAGTTCATCGTGAAAGGCGTGCGCTCCGTCAGCGACTTCGAGTACGAGCAGTGGCAGGCTGACTTCAACCGCCGTCTGGGCGGCATCGAGACCATCCTGCTATACACGGAGCCGGAACTGGCCAGCGTCTCGTCGAGTGCCCTGCGCGAACTGCAGCACTTCGGCGTCGACATCAGTCCCTACCTGCCCAAGAAGTCTTAGTTTAGAGTATAGAGTTTATTGTTTAGAGATGATTACATACGAGGCTGAAGGGGTCAAATTCCCCAATATCAAGAAGCGTGAGACCACGGCTTGGATCCGTAAGGTGGCAGAGTCATACGGCAAGAAGATCGGGGAGATCGGGTATCTGTTCGTCAATGATGACAAGATACTCGAGGTGAACAATGAGTTCCTCGGCCACGATTACTACACGGACATCATCACCTTCGACTATTGCGAAGGGAAGATACTCAACGGCGACCTGTACATCTCGCTCGACACCATCTTCACCAATGCCGACAAGTTCGGCCGGCCCTACGACGAAGAACTGCACCGCGTCATCATCCACGGCATCCTTCACCTCTGCGGCCTCAACGATAAAGGCCCGGGTGAGCGGGCCATTATGGAAGCAGCCGAGGACAGGGCCCTCGCTATGAGAGAGTCTAAAGGCTAACGCTGACCAAGCAGTTCCAGGGCCTTGCCGACCATCTCGTTCCGCTCATTAAACACGGAGAAGTATTCGCTCATATCCCACAGGTCGCGGGCTATCAACGCCTTCAGTTGCAGGCTGAGATAGGGCAGCGTCTTCTGTAGTTCAGCCTCATCCTTTGGCTCTATCTTCTGTTTCTTACCCTCAGCCAGGATCTCGTCGATCAGGCTCTGGGGCACCTCGAAGTTCTGCTTGAAGTCGTCGAACGCCTGCCAGCGCTTCTTCAGTTGCTTGCGGTGGTTGTCGACATAGCGCAGGTTCGACTGGATGACAATGCTCTTGGCAGCCAGTTCGCGATGGAAACGAGTATAGATAGTCGTATCCAGGGGAACATAATAGTCGGGCATAATGCCACCGCCGCCATAGACGGTGCGGTGCTCCCGGAGCGTCTCGAATTTCAGCGAGTCGGCAAAGTGCACGCTGTCGGCGTTGGTCAGTTCGCCGCTCTTCAGGCGGTTGAGTACATCCATCGCATAGTCCTTGCCCTCGCCCTTGGTGTAAGGCTTCTGGATGCAGCGGCCTGAAGGCGTATAGTAATGGGCTACGGTGAGGCGGATCATCGAACCGTCGGGCAGGTCGATGGGCCGCTGGACGAGGCCCTTGCCGAAGGTACGGCGGCCCACCACGATGCCGCGATCCTGATCCTGGATGGCTCCCGTGACGATCTCTGCCGCAGAGGCCGTATAACTGTCGACCAGAACGATAATCTTGCCCTTGCTGAACTTCCCGTTGCCGTGGGCGCGATACTCCGAACGCTGGGTCATACGACCCTCGGTGTAGACGATCAGGTCGTCGCGCTCCAGGAATTCGTCGGCGATGTCGACTGCGGCTTTCAGATAGCCGCCGCCATTCTCCTGCAGGTCGAGGATCAAGTCCCGCATTCCCTGTTCACGAAGTTTCTCCAGGCTCTCGATAAACTCGTCGTAGGTCTGTGCGCCGAAGTTGCCGATACGGATATAGCCGATGCCCGGGCGAATCATATAGGTGGCATCGATGGAATGGACGGGAATCTTGTCGCGGACCACGGTGAACAGCAGTTGATCCTTGATGCCTGAGCGCACGACACCCAGCCGTACCTTAGTACCTTTGGGGCCGCGCAGCCGCTTCATAATCTCCTCTTTCGACATCTTGACACCCGCAATAGCGGTATCGTTGACGGTGACGATACGGTCGCCGGCAATGATGCCCACCTTCTCAGAAGGGCCGTTGGTGACGGGCTGGATCACCATCAGCGTGTCGTCCATCATATTAAACTGCACGCCGATGCCTTCGAAGTTGCCGTTCAGCGGCTCGGTAAGTTCCTTCACCTCCTTCGGTGTGGCATAGGTAGAGTGCGGGTCAAGTTTCTCCAACATTCCACGGATGGCATCCTCAACGAGTTTCTGCTCATCCACGCTGTCCACATAGAGGTTGTTGATGGCCACCTCGGCGTATTGCAACTTGCGTAGCGGCGAATCCTCACGGTTGTTTATCCTAAACTGTGCTGACGCACTCAAGGACAGCAGCGACAGTGCTGCCGTTACTATAATCGATCTATTCATATACATCTTCTTCAGGACGGTCTTCCTCGATGACGAGGTTATCGATGATGAAGTTCTGGCGCTCCATCGTGTTCTTGCCCATATAGTATTCCAGCAGTTTCTGAACCTGGTCGTTCTTATGGAGGTTCACCTGCTCCAGACGGATATCTGGGCCGATGAAGCCAGCAAACTCCTCCGGGGAGATCTCACCGAGACCCTTGAATCGCGTGATTTCAGGGTCGGGGCCGAGTTCGGTGATGGCCTTGACGCGCTCCTCCTCGCTGTAGCAGTAACGGGTGATGAAATCGCCCTTCTTGTCGGCCTTGGCATCGGCCTCTGCTATCACCTGCTTGTTCTTGATCTTCGAGCGGCGGTTGCGGACGCGGAAGAGCGGTGTCTGAAGCACGTAGACGTGGCCCTTCTTGATCAGTTCGGGGAAGAACTGAAGGAAGAAGGTGATGATCAGCAGACGGATGTGCATACCGTCGACATCGGCATCCGTTGCCACGATCACCTTATTATAGCGGAGCGTGTCGAGGCCGTCCTCAATGTCGAGGGCAGCCTGCAGGAGATTGAACTCCTCATTCTCATAGACCACCTTCTTGGTCAGTCCGAAACTGTTGAGCGGCTTTCCACGCAGCGAGAAGACGGCCTGCGTATTCACGTCGCGGCTCTTGGTGATGCTGCCGCTGGCAGAATCACCCTCCGTGATGAAGATGCTCGACTCCTCCTTACGGTTGTCCTTCGCATCGCTGAAGTGGATGCGGCAGTCACGCAGTTTGCGGTTGTGCAGGTTGGCCTTCTTGGCTCGCTCACGGGCCAGTTTGGTGACTCCTGCCATCGCCTTGCGCTCCCGCTCGCTCTCCTTCACCTTGTTCTCTATCGCCTCAGCCACATCGCTGTGGATGTGAAGGTAGTTGTCCACCTCCTGCTTGATGAAGTCGCCCACATACTTATTGATGCTGACACCATCAGGTGACATCGTCAGCGAGCCTAACTTGATCTTCGTCTGACTCTCGAAGACAGGCTCCTCCACATTGAGAGCCACGGCAGCGACAATACCCGTACGGATGTCGCCATACTCATACTTGCCGTAGAACTCCTTGATGGTGCGGGCGATATGCTCCTTGAAGGCACTCTGGTGGGTGCCGCCCTGCGTGGTGTGCTGGCCGTTGACGAACGAATAGTACTCCTCACCATACTGGTTGGCATGGGTAAAGGCAATCTCGATGTCCTCGCCCTGCAAGTGGATGATGGGATAGAGGGCATCGTTGGTCATCCGGTCCTTCAGCAGATCCTCTAGGCCGTGACGGGAAAGGATGCGACGGCCATTGTACATAATGGTTAGCCCGATATTAAGATAGGTATAGTTGCGGAGCATATTCTCCACGATGTCGTCCTGGAAGTGGTAGTCCTTGAACAGATGGGGATCGTTGTCAGGCTCGAAATAGATATAGGTACCGTTCTCGTCCTGTGTAGGCTCCGTCACGTCATCCACCAGTTTGCCACGCTCGAAAACCGCCTTACGCACCTTGCCGTCGCGATAACTGCGCACCTCGAAATGGCGGCTGAGCGCATTGACGGCCTTCACGCCGACGCCGTTCAGTCCGATGGACTTCTTGAAAGCCTTGGAGTCGAACTTTCCACTGGTGTTCAGGATGCTCACCGACTCGATGAGTTTTCCCTGGGGGATGCCTCGTCCGTAGTCGCGGACAGAGATGCGGAGGCCGTCCTCGATATTCACTTCGATGCGGTCGCCAGCCTTCATCTTGAACTCGTCGATGGAGTTGTCGAATACTTCCTTCAGTAAGACATAGATACCGTCTTCTGATGACGAACCGTCGCCAAGCCGCCCGATGTACATACCAGGGCGCAGACGGATGTGTTCCAGTCCCGACAAGGTCTGAATATTACCTTCGTCGTATTCTGGGGTGTCAGGGGTGATTATGTTATTCTCTTCGCTCATAGTTCTTTCTTATAGCATCTTCTGCGTTTATGCTGTTCGTGCTCCAGATACTGCCACTGGCTCTGCACTTTCTCGTTAGTCTCCATCTCCACGTTAGTCTCTCCCCACTTGAAGCCGAACTTCTGATACCAGGGGATGAGGTCGTAGAAGAGCAGGGCGTTGGCACCCTTCTGCTGATACTCGGGCAGCACGCCGACGAGCATCAGGTCGAGGCACTCGGCCTTGTGGAACTTCAGGGCCATCAGGCAGTGCCACCAGCCGAAGGGCAACAGGCGGCCCTTGCGGCACTTCTGCAGGGCGCGCGTCATCGAGGTGATGCTGATGCCGATGCCAATGATGTCATGGCCAGGGGTGTTCCAGTCTTCTATCAGACAGATCATATCCATATCGAGCATAGGGAAGTACATCTTCAGGTATTCGTCGATCTGGGCTTCCGTCATCTGGGAGTAGCCATAGAGGTGGCCGAACGACTTGTTGACCACATCGAGCACCTTGCGGCCTACCTGCTCCTTGCCAAACACCTGACTGCGCTTGGGGTGCACCGGATGGAGGTTATAGCGCTTCATCACCAGTTCGGCCACTTTCTTGTATTTCTCGGGCATACCATCCTTCGGCACGATCAGTTTGTACTCCACGTAGTCGTTGTCCTTCACCCAGCCGCCCAACTGCTCAATGTGTTTGGGGTAATAGGGGTAGTTATAGATGGTGGCCATCGTTCCCAACTGGTCAAAGCCCTCGATGAGCATACCCTCGGGATCCATATCGGTGAAGCCCAGCGGGCCTACGATCTCGGTCATCCCCTTCTCGCGTCCCCAGTCCTCGGCAGCCTTGAACAGGGCGCGGCTCACCTCCAGGTCGTCGATGAAGTCAACCCATCCGAAGCGGACGCTCTTCCGTCCCCACTTCTCGTTGGCCCGACGGTTGATGATGGCGGCGATACGGCCTGCGACCTTGCCATCCTTATAGGCCAGAAAATACTCTGCCTCGCAAAATTCGAAGGCGGCGTTCTTGTCCTTGCTCAGGGTGTGTACCTCGTCACTGTAGAGGTTGGGCGCATCGTACTCGTTGCCCTGATACAAGTCATAATGAAAGTCTATGAAAGCGTTCAGACTCTTCTTGTCCGTCACCTTCTTAATTTCTACTGATGACATTTTTTCTTCGTTTAAAACCTTAAATCGTTGCAAAGATACTGAAAAAGGTGGAAAGTAACAAACTTATTAAGATTTTTTTCGGCAAACGAAGAGCCGATGCCCCTCGTTGGCCACCGTTGTAGCGAAAATGTAGGTGTCGCCGCCGTCCTTCAACCTCAGTTTCTTGCGTAACTGGTCTGTCGATAGCGGGAAGTTGCGCACGGCGATATTGGCATAGGTCAGACCCGTCAGCGACTCCTTCAGTTCGCGCTTGTTCATCGATGTAATCCTGTCGATGATGAAACGGCGTCCCGGGAAATCCTCGATCTCTGCATCCGATACGAACAGATGGCTGTTCCTGTCGAGTTGAGTCAGGCCGAAGCGACTGGCAATCTCCTCGAAGCAACCCGCTTTCATCACGGAGGCATTGGGTTCGTAGAGGTAGTGAAAAGTGAATGGTGAATAGTGAATAGTGGGAGTGGAGGGAGCGGCAGGGATAGCGAAGTTGAAGCGTTCCTCAGTACCGTCAGGCAGGAGATTGACACAAGCCACACTTTTATCTTTGCACTTTTCGCTTTTCACGCCTATCAGCAGTTCCTTGCACTCATTGCCGACCGACACGATATGCACCTCATTGACCCAAGCCACGCCCGATGCCTCAATGTCTGAAACGGCCTTGCGCCAGTCGAGCATCGGCGAGAGTTTCAGCAGCACGCGGTCTGCCTTGGCCGTCAGTTCTTCCATCAGTTCCAGGACGTTCGGCGTACAGTCGGCAATGCCGTAGGTACGGGCGCCGTGCTTATCCCGCCGGGCTGGGTCGACGAAGATCACGTCAGCGCTGTCCAACTGGTGCAGATAGTCCGCACCATCCGCATTGACAATCGTGATATTCCGCAGCCCTAAAGCCTTTACATTCTCCGATGAAATGGTGCATAACTCAGGCTGTCGCTCCACGTAGACAGCCTGTTCGAACTGCAACGACATCGTGAAACAGTCAACACCGAAACCACCCGTCAGGTCCACCAGCCGATGGCCTTTACCGACGATTCCTGCCTTATATTTGGCCGTCTGCTCGCTCGAACACTGCTCCATAGAGAGATGCTTGGGATAGACGATGCCATCGACAGCCGCCCAACTTGGCAACTTAGCCGCAGCCTTCTGTCTGCCGGCAATCTGCTCCAAGGCATACGTCAGATCCACCTCGGGGTGTCTGCCACCCTGAAGTGCCAACTGGCGGACATCAGCCCCAGCATTATTTCGGATAAAGTCGAGTGTCGCCTGGTTCACCTTCTCACCTCTAATTTGCTGCAAAGATACAAAAAAGAAGTGAAAAGTGGAAGGTGAAAGGCGACAAATCCACCTATTTTGTTCCTTTTGCGTATTTTTCTCTTCATTTTTTCTGTATTTCCAAAGATTATGCTTAACTTTGCAGGCGAAAATCAACCAAAGAAGGAAGAATATGAAAAGAACTCTTATCCTGATAGTTACGGCCCTCGGCCTGACTACTGCCGCTCACGCCGGCGGCCTGATGACAAACACCAACTACCACATCGCCTTCGACCGTATGATGGCCCGCGGCGCTTCGTTCGACATCGACGCAGCCTACTCAAACCCCGCCGGACTGGCCTGGGGACACGAAGGATTCCAACTGTCACTCGACTTCCAGAAACCCTGGCAGTACCGCAACATCGAGGTGAACGGCACCAAGTATGAGGGCAAGGCATCGGCTCCAATCGTACCCGCCCTGTTTGCCTCCTATAAGCACGACCGCTGGGCACTCTCTACGATGATCGGCATCGTGGGCAGCGGCGGCTTCGTGGAGTACAAGGCTGGTGTGCCGCAGTTCAATATGCTGATGGCTGGCCTGCTGGGCAGCAACGGCATCACGCCAGACCAGTACAGCCTGAACTCTGAAATGAAGGGAAAGCAGTACATCTACGGCGGACAATTGAACTTCACCTATCGCCTGGCCGATTGTCTGTCGGCTGCCGTGGGTCTGCGCGCCAACTACTATGACGGCTACTATCGGGGACACGTTCGTGCCGAGAACCATCCGCAGTTAGGCGAACTGGCTAAACTGCTGCTCGACGTCGACCAGAAGGGCTGGGGCTTCACGCCACTGGTAAGCCTGAACTACCATCAGGGGCCTCTCACGTTGACGGCCCGCTACGAGTTCCGCACTAAGATCAGCACGGAGAACAGTACCAACGTGCTGGATGCTGGACTGGGCACCAACCTGATAAACGCCATGATTGCCATAGACCCCGCCGCCGCACAGGCCAAGATGACCGCGCTGAGCACCCAGTTAGGCACCTACACGGCTCCCTATGCCGACGGTGCCACCACCCGCTATGATATGCCCGCCCTGCTCAGCATCGCCGCCGGCTATGCGTTCACGGACAAACTGCGTGCTACACTGGAGTACCACTTCTTCGACGACAAGCACGCCAAGATGGCCAATAACCGTCAGGAGGAACTGGAACACGGCACCCACGAGATACTGGCTGGTGTGGAATATGACATCAACGACAAGTTCACCATCAGTTGTGGCGGTCAGCGTACGGACTACGGCCTCAGCGACGGCTATCAGCAGAACACCTCGTTTGCCTGCGACAGTTACAGCATCGGACTCGGTGGTGCCTGGAACGTCACAGAGAAACTGCGCCTGAATGCAGGCTACTTCATCAGCCTCTATTCAGACTACGACAAAGCCTCAACCTACGGTACAGAAACCTACAGCCGCACCAACAACGTGATCGGCGTAGGCTTCGACTACAAGTTCTAATCCCCTACCCCAAGAAGAACAGGCTGACACCGATGACGGATATCACGGCACCGGTGACAGCCTTCCACGTGATTTTCTGACCAAAGAGCCAGTAGGACGGCAGGATGATGATGATCGGCGTGAGCGCCATCAGCGTCGAGGCAATGCCGGCGCTGGTGTACTGAACCGCCATCAGCGAGAAGCCGACACCTACGAAGGGTCCGAAGATGGTGGTGGCCGTTGCAGCCGTCATTCCCTTGCGGTCGTGGAGGGCTTCACGGAATGGGGCAAAGCCTTCCCTGAAGTACAGCAGCAACGTGAAGCCAACGATGCCCGCAATACAGCGGAAGAAGTTGGCACTGAACGGTACGAGCCACTCTGGTATCGCGTCCGGCTGATAGTAGTCCATCCCGATCTTGCTCAGTACCAGTCCGATACCTTGACAAAGGGCAGCACCGATGGCGAAGAGCACACCGTTGAGCGGTAGTTTCAGCGACACCTTATGGTGCTCGCCCCGTCCCAGCACGGAGATGCTGATACCCGCCAGCGTCACCAGCATCGCCACAATGCTCATTGCCGACATCTCCTGCCCCAGCGTCACCCAAGCCATCAGGGCAGCCGCCAGCGGTGCCAGCGTCATAAACAACTGGCCATAGCGCGAACCTATTATTATATAGCACTGGAACAGGCAGAAGTCGCCGATGACATAGCCCACAAGACCCGACAGCAGCATCCAGCCGTAAGCCTCCATCGTGCCGCCGGCAGGCAATGGCGAACCTATCACCGCCCAGAAGAGCACCATCGAGAACAGCAGTGCCAAGGCCATCCGAAGCACATTGAGCGTCAGATTGCCCAGCCGCTTGCTGCCGAACTCGCTCAGCAGGGCCGTCGCCGTCCAAGAGAAGGCCACGCCAATAGAAATCAACTCGCCAAGATATGCTGTCATCGTCATTTCAATATTCCTGAAAACCCTGCCAGCGACACCAGAATAGAGATCGCGAAGAACGTCAGCACAGCGACAATCAGCATAATCAAACATATTTTCCACCACCTGAAGCCCGACATCTGCTTCAGCGGTATCAGCGGCAGTAGCATGCAGACATACGCCGTTTCAAAAGGCAGACAGAAGAACTCTCTCACAATGTCGTAGATAGAGAACATATCCGTCGTATAAACCAGTGCCACCAACAGTTCTGAAAAACGCAGGTCAGGGATGTTGGGACTCTTGCGGAAGAAGATGTAGAGGAAGCCCGACATCACCAGCAACATACCCAGCGTCATCGCACTTGGGAACTTCTGGGCATAGTCCATGATCTTAAAGGCAATTGCCTCCGTCTCCTTGTTTATCTGCTTCTGCTCCTCCGTCAGTTCTCCCGCCTCAGCCTCCTCGAAGGAGAAGCCGAATCCCTGTCGGAACTGTTCCACCGTGGTCTCAAAATAGTTCTCACGCTTCAGGTTAAAGCCACTTTCTACTATCAGCGAGAGCGTCATCAGCAAAAAGAACAACTTGAACGGCGGAAAGTAGGCCATCTGCATACCAGAGAGGTAGTCGCGGATCATATAGCCAGGCCGCAGAATCAGGTCGCGCAGCGTGCGGAACATACCGCGATTGCCCAGTCCCCACACATCGAGAAAGAGCAGGAAAGCCTTCTTAAACGAGTAACGCCCTATCCGAGCCGACTGTCCACAACGGGGGCAGTAATTGCCCTGGAACTCCTGTCCGCAGGTATGACAGCGGTGATGCTCCTCCGACATCGGCGCCACCTGATGGGGCCGCCGCTGCCACTCACGAAACTCGCGCCACTTCTCTACGATACTACTCATACGCTTCTGTACTTTCTCTTTATCGGCTGCAAAATTACTAAATTATTTCGTATTATCAAAGATTTCGCAAAGAATTACGAACTATTGTTCTGGCGGCTCCTGGTCGTGCATCAGTAATTTGCTATCCAAATATTTCTCTTGAAAAGTTTTCAAAAAAGTGGGTTAAGCCGTCACTTTTTCTGATTTTCCCTTTGTTTATCGATGTTTTAGATATGACGGCTTACCTTTTAAGCCGTCACTCAGCCGTCATTTTTAGGGCTTAAAGGCTGTTTTACCTCCTATTCTTTTGCTTGTTTAGATAATAGTTCCCAATGGTTCCTTGCGTGGGAACTGGCAGTTCTCCTAAGGGAAACTATCAGTTCCCGCCTTGGAAACTATGTGTTTCCTATATCGTTACTATCGTGGAACTACCTGTTTACCAATAGTTTAACCTCAGTTTTTGTCAATTTTAGTTCCCGAAAAGCCAAATAATGACGGCTATGTGACGGC
>FLNX01003864.1_pt1 | contig 16436 bp, 11 predicted proteins | sample 1140341 | NCBI WGS metagenome assembly FLNX01 (sample SAMEA3878208, study PRJEB12797) | bioreactor metagenome | biome: Moose rumen | place: Sweden | collected 2011-10
CCCATCTACGTCTATGCCGACCAGCTGGGCAAGCGCAACTACGCCCGCACCTACAACTCCATGTTCGTGTATGAAGGCTCCTACCTGTCCTTCCGCGAAGTCACTCTCTCCTACAGCATCCCCGCGGCGAGCCTTGAGAAAACATTCATGCGCGCCGTCAACGTTTACGTTTCAGGACAGAACCTCGGCTACCTTTCCGAGGCGGCCAAGTACCTCGGCAGCCCCGAGTATCTGAGCGCATCCAACTACAACGCATGGGGAACATATCCGCTCCCGCTGTCAGTGATCATTGGCGGCACCGTATCCTTCTAAAACGGCGAGACCATGAAACAGAAAAGATTAGCAATAACAATAATGGCTCTGGGGGTTCTGTGCGGGTGCAGCCTGCTGGACCTCGAGCCCGTAGACTACAATGCCGCCGGCAACTACTGGAAGACCGAAGAACAGGTGGCCACTTATCTGAACGGCCTGATGGTCCAGATGCGCTACGATTACCTGAGCCCCTTCCAGCTTGGTGAGGAACGCGGCGGCACCATGAAGTACGGCACCTCCATAGAGGGCGTCTCCCTTGCCGACGCCGAGATAGTCACCAACACCCTCACCGAGGATTCTCCCGGCGTGAGCAACTGGAACGGCTACTATGCGCGCCTCGTCGACGTGAACCACTACATCGAGCAGGTGCGGGATGAGTGCAGCTTCCTTACGGACGAAAAGCGCCAGACCTACCTTGCTCCGGCCTACGGCATCCGCGCCTACATGTATTTCATGCTCTACATGACTTACGGCAGCGTCCCAATCGAGACCACCGTCAAGCTCATGGGAGGCTCGGTTGACCTGAACGACCTTTACATGCCCCGCGCCTCTGCAGAAGACGTGCTCAAGCAGATAAAGGACGACATTAAGCTGAGCGAAGACAGTTACGGCACCAACCGTGAATTCAGCTGCTACCACTGGAGCTGGCATGCGACCCAGATGCTCAAGGCAAAGGTCTACCTGTGGAGCGCCAAGGTCAGCACCAACAGTTCCAACCGTGACCGCTCGGACAAGAGCGGCTCCCACACCGCGACCGGAACCCCGGACCTGGAGATTGCGAAGACGGCGCTCCAGAACCTGATCGACTGCGGAAAATTCAAGCTCCAGAACAATTTCGCAGACGTGTTCAGCTACAGCAACAAGGCCAACTCCGAAATTATCCTCGCACTCAACTTCGACTACACCGTAGCCACCAACGTGGGACAGAACTTCGTGTTCCAGGCCTCCATCTGGAACAACTCCTTCTACGACGAGTCCGGCAGCAAGTATGCGGATCCCCTGGACCTCTGCGGCGGCGGCATGCACCGCTATGAGTGGACGGAGGGCTTCGTGAAGAGCTTCGACAAGTCCGATACCCGCCGTGCGGCAACCTTCCTGGAGTGCTACTCCACGTCCAATGCCTCAACCGCCGATTTCGGCTCCGCCATGCTCAAGTACCTGGGCCACGCTGAGAACAGCGTCCGCTACTACGATTCGGACGTCATACTGTACCGCTACGCCGACGTCCTCCTGCTGATGGCCGAAGTGGAGAACAGCCTTGGGAACTATTCCGAGGCGGCCGATCTCGTCAACCAGATCCGCAAGCGCGCCTACGGCAACACGTCGCACGCTTTTGTGACGGCCGATTTCGCCACCACGGAACTCACCATCCTGGCGGAACGCGACAAGGAGTTCGCGGGAGAAGGCTCCCGCTGGTTCGACCTGGTGCGCATGCACAGCGCCTCCGGACAGCCTCTTGCCTTCTCGGCCGAAGCCGCCTATCCCGTGAAGGCCGGCGGCGTCGCAAATGCCGTGATAGAACACGAATACCAGCTTCTCTGGCCCATCAATACCGGCATACACACCGGAGATGCCACCATCTGGCAGACCTGGGGTTATGAATCGGCGTGGGATAACCAGGAAGACTAACCCGACAAAAAGACATACACGATATGAAATATTTGAAATACATATTGCTTACAGTCTGCGCTCTTCCGCTGCTTGCCTCCTGCGCAAAAAGCGGCTCTGCCGGCGAAGCGGCTCCGGATGTTTCCCTCCGAAGCTCCTACACGGAGTTCGAAGGCGGACAGGCTGCCGTGGAAATCCGGCTCTCACACTTCATCCACAGCGATGTCAAGGTAACCCTCAGCGTGGAAGGCATCGAAGCGGATGCAGTCACCTACGAGAGCGAGGTTGTCATCCCGGCAGGATCCGTCAAGAAAAACGTGGGCCTCTCGATCAACGGAAAGAAGGTCGAGCTGCACAAGGATTACTCCGTGCTGGTAAAATTGCAGAGTGCCGAAGGCGCCAGCCTTACCGGCAACACGTCGGTGTCCATAGCCGCCCGTATCGACGAGGTGCGCAACTGGGATTATACCCCGAATCCGGTTTCCACCTGGAATCCGTATCCCTATGCGTATAGCGGCTACTGCTACATCTACATGTATGCGGCCCCGGAATGGTATCAGATAGATTTCTTCCCTGCTGATGAGGGGGACCTCTCGGACCCCGTGTTCCTGCTCAAGAAGATGGATGCCTTCGCCGACGAAATCAACGCCCTGTATGAGCAGTACAAGGCTGATTATTCCGCGAAGACCGACATCCTCTGCCATTTCAGCTCCGCAGCCTACGCAACCTGCAAGTACGGCACCACAACCCATTATGTGGGCGTGTCGGATCCCGGGCGTTACTGGTTGCTCATGATGGAATTCGACACGGACCTTGTTCCTACCGGCAACTACAAGTCCGACGTTTTCACCTTTAGCAATTGATGCGTATGAAATACTTAAGACATATACTCCAGGCGGCATCTGCCTGTCTTGTCGCTTCCGTCCTCTTCTCCTGTATCAAGGATGACGGCAACGGTCCGGAATACGTTCTCAGGGACGTGTCGGTGAAGGTTTCCGTAGATTCCGGCAACGTTCCCGTGAAATTTCAGAAAGGGGACCAGATGGAAGTGCTCTACTACCGTGCCAATGCCAATACGCTCGGTTCCAATACGCTGACCACTGAAGACGGAACGACTTTCGAGGAATCGGCCTACATGGAGAATGCCTCCAAATACTGGTTCGTTTCCCCGTCCTCGGGCCTGAACTACGCTTCGGCATCAAAGATTTATGCCAGCGTGCCTTCGGTCCAGACGCTTGAGAGTGGCGGCATCGCCGCTTCAAGCGTGCTTGCGGTGGGAGAAAGCACACAGCTTGAAGGGACGGTTACCCTGACTCCGGCAGTTGCGTTCGTGCGCTTCTCCGTAGCCGGTGAAATAGCCGGCCAGGTGAGCAACGTTACCATCTCCTCCGAAAGCGGATACCTCGCCGGCGACGTGGCAATCACCAATCCGGGCAGCCGTCCGCAGACGGCGGTGGACCTTGACCGCGGCTTTGTGACGCCCTCCCGTTCCGTCATCCTTCGCGGTACGGTGGAGCCCGGCGCAGTTTACTATGCCGCCGTGGCGCCCGGGTCATACCCGGAAGGCCTCTCGGTGTCCCTTTCCGACGCGATAGGAAACGGAACGACCTTTGACATTTCCAGGGCGTTTGACCTGGGGAGCGGCGATGTGACCGACCTGGGCACCTTCCAGCTGGGCGACGAGTTTGAGAAGAACCTGTACCTGACACGTGTCCAGAAGGCCACCAGGGGTGCAAAGCCCACAGTTCTGGTGTTCGCCCCCGAAGGCTTCACCGAAGGTTCGGGTCCCAGCACGAGGGAGGATTATGAGAGCGCCTGTTACAGCGCCCTCGACCTCATGTTCACGATGGAGCCGTACAAGTCCCTCAGGGACTACTTCACGGTGTATATCGCATGGAAGGCTTCCGAAACTGCCGAAGTGGGCGGGACCTTCAACACCCAGCTGGGCCTTGACTATGACGGCTACTGGGGCATGAAGGTGGAAGACCGCAAAGTTACGCACGCCTGGGCCAAGGCGCTGATTCCCGAATGGAGGGATGACGTCACCAGCCAGGACGACGGCGGAATATTCCTCGTCGTAAACGGACGCGACCGTTACGGCTCCGTCTGCTGGTGGGAAACGGAAGGGCGTTTCATCGCGATTATCAACTACAGTCCCGATTACATTTATTGGTCCGGCCACACGCAGCCCGGTCAGGAAGTGTTCTGGTTCGGCGGCTCCGGATACTATGTCCGTCAGGATGACGGCACCGACGTCTACCATACGCTTACCGAGGATGAATACAGGGAACTTGGTCTCCAGCAGCTTTGGACAGGCTCTTCCTGGAGCTACCTTGGCGACTGGCGCAACGTCCTCCTGCACGAGGGCCTTGGCCACGGCTTCGGCCGCCTCCAGGACGAGTACTGGACCGGATATGACGAAGTGTATTCCGGAACCGGCATCAGGGAAGGCCAGAATCTGGCCGTTCCCCGCGGACTGAACCTCTCTGACAGCTTCACCGACTATCCCTGGAAGAAATTCAAGGAGATAGTGGACGCCGAGTATCTGAGCCGGGATGCACGCTACGGCCGCATGGGCCTGTGGCAGGGCGGCTTCGTCAAGTATTCAAGGGGCATCTGGCGCAGCGAAATCATCGACTGCCTCAAGGACGAGCGTCCGTACTTCGCCACATGGAGCCGTGCCCTCATCTATCAGAGAATCATGAAGACCTCCGGGGACAAGCCGGACTTCGACGTCATTAACAACGAGGACGACATCCGTGAATTCCTTGACTTCGACATTGCAAACAACGGAGCCTACGACCCCATCAGGAGACAATAACAGGAATCATATTCAACATTTTTAATTGCACTATTATGAAAATGAAAAAACGTTTACTATTCATCGCTGCACTTGTGGCGGCTGCCATGAGCGCCGTGTCGTGTTATGACGATACGGAGCTTTGGAACGAGCTTGACACGATGAAATCCAGGATTACGGCTCTGGAGAACGCCTACAAGGAACTGACGGATTACAAGACCATCATGCAGAACATGCAGGCGGTGGAGTCAGTAGTCCAGAACGCCGACGGTTCCTACACCATCAACTTCTACGGCGGAGCAGACCCCATCACCATCTCCAGCGGCGCTGCCGGCAGTACCGGTGCAGCCGGAAAGGACGGAAAGACTCCCTCCTTCAAGATTGAAGACGGATACTGGTATGTTTCCTACGACGACGGCACGACCTGGACCAAGATTGGCGAAGCGGCCGGGAACAACCTGTTCCAGAACGCCTACATGGACGGCGACTTCCTTGTGCTGGTCCTTATCGACGGCACCGAAGTCCGCATCAACACCAAGGGCGGTCCCGGCCAGGGCGGCGAAGGCGGCGATCCCGGCCAGGGAGGCGGCCAAGGCGGCGAAGGCGGCCAAGTCCAGTACGAAGACTGGATTGGCGACTGGACGCTTGCAGGTCAGACCGTAACCATCTCGGAAGCTACCAAGAACGAGACTCTTTACCTTGCCGCTTCCACGTATATCAAGACCGAACTTACCTATAACACAGACGGCAGCATATCCTTCTACTATCCCGACTACAACGGTTGGATCGGAACCGACGGAGAAACCAATTATTACTATGCCTATTGCTACAACGGTCAGAATTATGTAGCCAAAAGCAAAGGAGATTTAGTCTGTACGTGGACCCTTAACCAGTCAAAGGATAAGGCTACGGTTTCCGCAGAAGGCTTCAACAAACTTTATGTCGGTTCCTATGCCTCTGACAATGCAACCTGGCGCGGCTATGTGTCCGTATTCGGCAGCTCGAGTATCCTTGCCGATATGACCAAGGTCGACGGCCAAGGCGGCCAGGGTGGCGACCAGGGCGGAGGTGACCAGGGCGGAGGTGACCAAGGCGGCGACATAACTTACACGGTAAACTCTGCATGGAAGTTACAGTACTATTCGAACTGGTATTATGTCTGGACCGCGACCGGCAACTATGCCTTCTGGACAGTTCCCGCTTCTTCCGGCAGCCTGACTGACGATTCCTTCATCAAGACGACCCTGGACGATTTCGGCACGAAGCTGGCCGCGAATTCCGACGGTTCGGTCAACAATACCGGCAAAACTGCCTCTACCAAGTGGACAATCTTCACCGGTGAAAGCCGCTATACGAGCGCTCCGAACTACACCAACAACGGCGCCACCGACCCCGACGGATCCTACTATGTCTTCATGGTCGGGGTTGATGTGACCGACGGCGTGAAGCTCACCGGCGAGTATCAGGTGATCACCATCACCTGGCAGTAGTCTCCATTCCCCATACATCCCTGCGAGGCTGACTCAAAAGTGAGTCAGCCTCTATTTTTAGGAAGCGAAGTGGAGTCCCTCTGGAGTATTTTGGTATGCCCGTATTTGCATTCCCCGTAATTATTTTGTAAATTGCAAAGGATGAGGACAATTGCACTTTCCGCAGCCCTGCTGCTGGTTTCCTGCGCACCGAAGGCGGCGGCGCCCTCCCTGCTTCCGCTCCCCAAGGAGGTGGAGTGGAAGGGCGGCACGGTGCCGGAAACGCTGCCCGTGGCGGTGCGGAGGGCCCCCATGGACGTCCCTCTGAACCCGGAGCAGGCCTATCGCCTGACAGTGGACAGGGACAGCATCCGCATCACGGCGGAAACGGAGCAGGGCCTTTGGAACGCCCGGCAGACGCTCCGGCAGCTCGCCCGGGGCGGCCGCATACCCCGCTGCAGCGTCACCGACTGGCCGTCCTTCCGCGTGCGGGGCTGGATGATGGACGTGGGACGCACGTACATTTCCCTCGAGGAGCTCTGCCGCGAAGTGGACGTGTTCTCCGGCTTCAAGCTGAATGTCTTCCACCTGCATCTTACCGAGAACGAGGCCTGGAGGATGGAGAGCCTCAGGTATCCGCAGCTGAACGCACCGGAAACCATGAGCCGCCAGCCGGGCCTGTTTTATACTCAGGAAGAGCTCCGTGCACTTGATGCGTACTGCAGGGAGCGGGGAGTGACTCTTGTCCCCGAAATCGATATGCCCGGCCACAGCGCCGCCTTCGGGCGCGCCATGGGCTTCGGGATGCAAACGCCTGAAGGACTGGCTGTGGTGAAGGATCTGCTGGAGGAGGTCATGGACGTATTCTCATCGCCCTGCATCCACATCGGCACGGACGAGGTTCGCTTCACCATGCCTTCCTTTGTCCCCGAGGTGGTGGCCTTTGTCCGCTCCCACGGGCGGAAGGCCATTTCATGGAATCCCGGCTGGCAGTATGCCCCCGGGGAAATAGACGCCACCCAGCTCTGGAGCTACCGCGGCAAGGCGCAGGCGGGCATTCCCGCTGTGGACTGCCGGCTGCATTACATCAACCATTTTGACCTCTTCGCAGATATTGTCGGACTTCACACCAGCCGCATCTGTGATACTCCTGAAGGCTCGGAAGATCTGGCAGGCTCCGTCATCTGCCTCTGGAACGACCGCCATATCCCGGACGAAGATGCCATTCTCCGGGAAAACAACCTCTATGCGGCGGCCCTCACGCTGGCGGACCGCGCCTGGCGGGGCGGCGGCTACCAGTACTTTGACGATTTCGGCACCGTGCTGCCGGAAAGCGGTCCTGCCCGGGAGGATTTCCTTGACTTTGAGCGGCGGATGCTTCCTTTTCTGGACGGTCTTCCTACAGACTATGTCGCGCAGGGGAACGCACATTGGGCACTCTCTCCCGTATACGACAACGGGGGAGACCTTGATGCCGTTTTTCCGCCCGAGAAAGGGGAGTGGGAGACTGACCGCGTCCTTACCGGCTCCGGCTTTTATCTCCGCCATGTCTGGGGACCTTCCATCGTGGCGGGCGTTTATCCGGAGCCCCGGCCCAACAGTACCGTCTATGCCCGGGCCCGGGTGTACAGTGAAAAGGACCAGACGGTGGGCCTGCTGTTTGAAACCCAGAACCACAGCCGGTCGGAGCGGGATTTGGAACCGCCCGAAGGGGCGTGGGACTGGCGGCACAGCCGCCTCATTATCAATGGGAAAGAAGTGCTTCCTCCCGCAGAAACCGTCCGTTTGGAAAAGGGCTGGAACACCGTCCTCGTCAAACTTCCCGTGGGCGCTTTCTCCACCCCTGAAACCCGCCTTGTAAAATGGATGTTCACCTGCAGTTTCCTCACGCCGGACGGCCGTGCCGCTGCAGCATTGACCTATGATTCCAATCCCTGAATAATATGATACTGAGTTCCTTGCTTACCCTTTTTCTCACTGCCGGCATCCAGGTCCACCACTGGCAGGTGCCCGTATTGACCGACCGGGACGTCGCAGTTGCGCAGGTCACGGTTCCCGAGGGAGCCGTGCCGGAGTGGCAGTTCAAAGCCAAGGGCCTTCCCTGTCATGCCCTGAAGCATGCCTATGTAAAAGACGGACAGGTATTTGTACACATCGACGGGGCCCGCGTCAAAGACCTTTCCAAACCCTTCTCGCTCGCCGTAAAGGCCAAAGGAATGGAGGTGGAGAACACGGGCGCCTGGCAGCGGCACCGGCTGGCAAGGAGCGTCCGTACGGCGGGAGACGACGGCGTGGCCGCCTACCGCATCCCCGGCCTGGTGACTTCGAAAAAAGGCACCCTCATCGCCACCTATGACATCCGCCACGACAATGCCCGGGACCTTCAGGGCGACATAGACGTGGGCATCAGCCGTTCCACCGACGGCGGCCTTACCTGGGGGCCCATGATTACCGCCATGGACATGGGGGAGTGGGGCGGCCTGCCCCAGGAACTCAACGGCATCGGCGATCCGTGCATCCTGGTGGACGAAGTGACGGGAGACATCCTCCTTTTCGCCGCCTGGACGCACGGAGGCAGGGCCGGCTATCCGGCCTGGTGGAGCGCAGGCAGCGGTTTCGGACCGGACAGCACTCCGCAGCTCATGATGGTCCGCTCCTCTGACGACGGCCTTACCTGGAGCGATCCCGTGAACCTCACGCGCCAGGTGAAGCAGGAGCCCTGGCTCTTTACCTTCCAGGGCCCCGGGCGCGGCATCACCATGGCCGACGGCACCCTGGTCGTGCCCTTCCAGCATCAGGAGCCGGACCGCACCCCTGCGGCCGGGGTCATGTACTCGAAAGACCGCGGCGCCACCTGGCATGTGCACGAATACGCCAAAATCAACACCACCGAGTCGCAGGTGGCGGAGGTGGAGCCGGGCGTGCTGATGCTCAACATGCGGGACAACCGCAAGACCGGCCGTGCCGTGTACCTTACCCGGGACCTGGGCAGGACCTGGGAACCCCACGCCTCGGACGGCCTTCTTGTGGAACCGGTGTGCATGGCCAGTCTCCTGAAGGCCGGGAACCTTCTCCTTTTTTCCAACCCGGCCGATAATGCCGACCGTAAGAACATCACCATCCGGATAAGTTCCGACGGGGGCGTCACCTGGACCCGCAGCGTGCTTCTGGACGAAGGTTATGGCTGGGGCTATTCCTGCCTTACAATGATAGACAAGGATACCGTGGGAATCCTCTATGAGAGCTCCCAGGCCCACATGACCTTCCAGGCCGTCAAACTCAAAGATATCAATAACAAATGAAAAAATAACCTGCCTCAACGTTCCCTGTCGCTTCGCGACCCTATCCGGGAAAATGGTCACTTATGAGGCAGGTTATTTTTTCAAATTCCCAAATAGCCCATGAACAACGAAAAAATACAGAAAATCTATCCGTGGATAGTGGTAGGCCTGCTGTCCGTAGTGGCCTTCCTCAATTATCTGGACCGCCAGATGCTCTCCACCATGCAGAGCGCGATCGGCGCCGATATCGCTGAACTTCAGCAGGCGCAGAACTTCGGGCGCCTCATGGCGATCTTCCTTTGGGTATATGCGATCGTGAGCCCCTTCGCCGGCAGCATCGCCGACCGCCTGAGCCGCAAGTGGCTCATCGTGGGATCCCTGGGCGTATGGTCGCTGGTGACCCTTCTCATGGGTCACTGCCAGAACTTCACGCAGATGTACTGGCTCCGCGGCCTCATGGGCGTGAGCGAAGCCCTCTACATCCCTTCCAGCCTCTCGCTCATCGCCGATTATCACGCCGGAAAGAGCCGTTCCCTTGCGGTGGGGCTCCACATGACCGGCCTCTACCTGGGACAGGCCGTGGGCGGCTTCGGGGCCATCTTCGCCAGCGCCCTCAGCTGGAGGATGACCTTCCACTGGTTCGGTATCGTGGGCGTGCTCTATGCCGTAGTGCTCATTTTCTGCCTGCGTGAAAAACGCACCACCTGTCATTCTGAGCGAAGCGAAGAATCTGTCAGCAGCAAAGAATCCCCCTCCATCTTCAAGTCCTTCGGGCTCATATTCTCCAATATCGCCTTCTGGGTGATACTCTTCTTCTTCGCTTCCACCTCGCTGCCGGGCTGGGCAACAAAGAACTGGCTCCCGACGCTCTTCGCACAGCATATCGACGGAGGCATGGCCGTGGCCGGCCCCGTGGCGACCATCACCATAGCGCTCTCTTCATTTATCGGCGTCATGATAGGGGGGCCGCTTTCCGACAGGTGGGTCAAGCGGAACCTCAAGGGCCGCGTGTACACCAGCGCCATCGGACTCGCCATGATGATTCCCGCCCTGGTGCTGATGGGGCTGGGCCATGGCATGGTGCCCGCCGTTGCTTCCGGACTTATCTTCGGCCTGGGTTACGGCATGTTCGACACCAACAACATGCCCATCCTGTGCCAGTTCGTGCCTTCCAGGCTCAGGGCTACCGCCTATGGACTGATGAACATGGTGGGTGTTGCCATGGGAGCGCTATGCACCACTTTGCTCGGAAAGATTCCCAACCTGGGGCTCTCCTTCGCCGTTCTGGGCGGAGTTACGGCCCTGGCCCTCGTTCTGCAGCTTACCATTCTGCATCCTACGACCGACGACATGCAATAGAAAAAACCTCATCGATATGAAAAAGAATCTTTTGTTACTGGCCTGTGCCGCCCTGCTGGCTCTTTCCTGCCGGGAAACTACCCCTAGTCTCATAAAGCTGCCGGTTCCTCCCCGCGAAGCCGGACAGACTGACATGCTTCAGTTTGCGGCCGACCCGATTGCTGACGTAGGCATTGGAGTGGTGGGTCTGGGTATGCGGGGCGGTGACGCCGTACAGCGCCTTACCTTCGTGCCCGGCTGCCATGTGGCCGCCGTCTGCGACGTTGAGACCGACAGGGCCCGGCGCAGTCTCTCCTACCTTGAAGGGAAGGGATTGACCGCCAATGTCTACAGCGGAGAGGAGGAGTCATACAAGGCCCTCTGCGAGGATCCGTCGGTAGACCTTGTCTATATCTGTACCGACTGGCTCCACCACGTCCCCGTGGCCCTCTATGCAATGGAACACGGGAAGCACGTGGCCATAGAGGTGCCTTCCGCCGAAACCCTGCAGGCCTGCTGGGACCTTGTGAACACATCCGAGCGTACCCGCAGGCACTGCATGGTCCTGGAGAACTGCTGCTACGACTTCTTCGAGCTCTCCGCACTCACCATGGCCCAGCAGGGCGTTTTCGGTGAGATTATCCATGCCGAGGGCGCTTACCACCACAATCTGGATCCTTTCTGGAAACACTACTGGAACAACTGGCGTCTCGACTTCAACAGCAAGAACCGCGGAGACCTCTACCCCACGCACGGCTTCGGTCCCGTGTGCCAGGCGCTCAACATCCACCGCGGCGACAGGCTCACCACCCTTGTGGCCATGGATACGGACCCGTTCAACGGTCCCAAGCATGCCAAGGCCGCCGGCATGGAAGACAAGCCGTTCGCGGGAGGAGACGTGACCATGACCATGCTCCGTACCGCCAAGGGAAAATCCATTCTCATAGAGCACGACGTGCTTACCCCGCGCCCCTACAACCGCATGTACCAGCTGGTGGGAACGGACGGCTATGCCGGAAAGTATCCCATTGGGGAGGTCTGCCTGCGTCCTGAAGGCGCCGAGAACGTGAACTACCAGAATCTCGGTTACGAGAAAGTGTACAGGGGAGAAAGCCTGGACGCCCTCATGGCCCGGTATCGCAATCCCATACTCACTCCCGAGCTGGAGGCTCTGGCAAAGGAAGTGGGAGGGCACGGCGGCATGGACTTCATCATGGACTACCGCCTGGTGTACTGCCTGAACAACGGCCTGCCGCTGGACATGGATGTATACGACCTGGCCGAGTGGTGCTGTGTCACGGAACTCTCCCGCATCTCCCTGGAGAACGGCTGCGCTCCCGTGGAGGTGCCGGATTTCACCCGCGGCGCATGGGACCGCATAAAGGGATTTTCGTACGCCTTCGCGGAGCAGGCTCAACAGTAAGAGCTACGCTTTTTGCCTCCCCTCACCGAGGGGAGGTAGCCGCAGGCCGGAGGGGTCTCCCTGCCACTCATGCCGGATTTCACCTCATTTTCGGCACGGCCCGATGTCTTTCGAACTCCTCCGTGTCATCCCGCGCCTGCGGTGTCATCCTTTCCGAAGCCCAATGGGAAATGCTTGCTGCCATCGCAAAAGAAGGAAGTGCCACACAGATAACGTCATCGGCTTTTCTTTCAAAATACGGGATTTCAGCAGGTCCCGCCGCCATGAGGAACATTTGCCGATTACTGCGACAGTCTGTCGCAGTAATTCGCTGTATCCACCAGCAAGCCGCAGTAGGCGCCCTGAACGCCTTGCTGCCGCTGAATTAACAGATATTTTGGTTATATTTACTGAAAATATCGGAAGCGAAAGAGATGATCCTGAACACAGGCGGACGGACGGATACCGTCCAATACTATAGCGAATGGCTCCTGAGCCGCTTCCGGGAAGGATATGTCCTGTCCCGGAATCCGCTGTTCCCGGACATTGTGAACCGGATTGAACTGGATCCTCAGACCATAGACGTGGTGGTGTTCTGTTCCAAGGACTACAGCCCCATCCTGGGGCGCCTGCACGAGATTTCCGACCGCTTCAACTGTTATTATCATTACACCATCACCGCCTACGGAGAGGACATCGAGCCGAGGGTCCCTTCCATCGACAAGAGCATCGAAACGCTCAAGCGCCTCGCCGACCAGGTAGGGTCGGAGAAAATAGCCTGGCGATACGACCCCGTGCTCCTGACCGGCAAATACACCATAGGACGGCACCTGGACACTTTCGGCCGGATGGCAGGGGAGTTGACGCCATACGTTGACCGCTGCATATTCTCCTTCGTGGAGATGTACAAGAAGCTGGAAGTGAATATGCCTGAGCTAAAGCCGGTATCGGAAGCCGATAAACTCACGCTTGCTGAGGGCCTGGGCAGAATCGCCAGGGAAAACGGCCTCTGGCTCCAGACCTGCGCCACCAGGGAGAACCACGAGCAGTTCGGCATCCACACAAGCGGCTGCATGACCACGGAAATCTTCAGTAGTGCCCTCGGCCTTGACTTCAAGAAAACGCCGCACAAGGGCAACCGTGCGGGATGCCTCTGCATGGAGAGCCGTGGACTGGGTGATTACAACTCCTGCCCGAACGGATGCCGCTACTGCTATGCCAACAAGGACCACGCAAGGGCACTGCAGAACTATCTGACGCATGACCCTGCTTCGCCACTGCTTCTGGGACATCTGAAGCCTGGCGACAAAATTCAGCCCTCCCGGCAAGTGAGCCTTCTGAGCCGGGAACCGTCGTTGTTTTGTCATTCTGATGAGGTATCCAGGTGACGCTACAGGTCCAGCTAATTGGCAGAGTAGAAGCATTTTAAGCCTTTTTTGCTCATACAGGTCCAGTGGATTGACAGAGTAGCGTCACGCTACGGGTAGTACTTGTCTCTGAACCGGACTAATTCTTGCGGTTGATCAGGCTCACGACGACCTTGACCATCATGTCCATTTCGTCTGTATGGCTCTCAGCAATCATCCGGGTAAGAGCGACAAGGGAAGCGTCTGAGATGCGCTTCGATCCGTCGGGGCGGTAAAGGATTCCGTTGTTCTGCATGAACCAGAGGAAGAGCGTGGCTGCGATTCGTTTGTTGCCGTCCACGAAGGAGTGGTTCTTGACGAAAAGGCTGAAAATGCTCCCGGTACCCCTCGGAAGTGAGGACCTGGCGCGGTTGGGGATCCTTCGGCAGGCCCAGGATGACACAGGGGGAGGCGGGAGATCCTTCGGCAAGCTCAGGATGACAGGGCAGCCCCAGGATGACAGGGCAGCCCCAGGATGATAGGGCAGGCTCAGGATGACAGGGCAGCCCCAGGAAGACACGGGGTAGGAGTATTTATCAGCAACTGCTCCCCTGTTCAGGGGAGCTCCCCGAAGGGGTGAGGGGTCCCGTGAGGCGGGAAAACCGTGAGCCATGCCGAAAATGGAGTGAATTCCGGCATGGGTGGCCCGAAAACGCCGAGCCATGCCGAAAATGGAGTGAATTCCGGCATGGGTGACATAGGGACCCCTCCGGCCTGACGGCCACCTCCCCTGAACAGGGGAGGAGTGTATTACCCTGCCAAGTTAGTGGACCGGTAACCCCACTAATGCCGCCATACGCCACCCCGGAGACGCTTACTTCACTTTCCGATGCAGAAATTAGTCGAATTAGTTAACTAATTATAAATAAGAATTTTACAATTTTTATGTTTTCATTTTTGTTCCCCAATTGTCCCCGAAATTTTTAAGGTGACAAAATTTTTCCCGGGCGTTCTTCCGACGGGGGACAAAAACTGCATATTCGGGAGACAAAAACACTATGCAAGCAGCCATTCTGTTGCCGAGACTATGTGAATGGTCTTGCCATTGATTTTGACATCCCGGGTTGGGGAGAAGGCAATCAGAGTGAGATTTTCGCAGTGAAGCGGACCTGCTGCTTGAATCAGGGAAGAGGTCTCGCGATTATATGACTTGGGAGTGTCAATCTCGTAGGCGACCTGGATCAGCTCAAGGGCCCGGTCCTTGTCGCAGACAACGAAGTCAACCTCTTTGGCCCGCGTATTGGCCTTGTAATAATAGACATCCCGAAAATCGTATGCGCAGCGGCGGAGCAGTTCGATGTATACTACATTCTCAAGCCGCCAGCCGATATTCTCTCCGGCCATCGAGTTCTCCCGATTGTTTTGAAAACCGGGATCGACGATATATCCCTTCGGGCTACGAATCCTGTTCTTGGTTTTGAAGGAATGTTTCGACAGTATTTGTATGAGAAATGCCTGGCGAAGATAGTCCGTATATTTCTTGCAGGTTTTGTCGCTGATTCCGAGGATACTTGCCATATCGTCGTAATTGACCTCCTGACAAGCATTGTTAATCAGGTGGTTTGCAATCTTCCGCATCGCATCCATATTGCGGATTTTGAAGCGGCGCCCTATGTCCTTCTCGAGTATTGCGCCGATAAGGCTCTCGATGTAGCCCCGTTTGTTCCTCAAACCTTGGAGTTCGGGTAAGCCTCCTGTGACGATGTAGTCCATGAAAGCGCTCTTGCGGGCGGCATCGGCCTTGGTGGTGATGCCAGAAGTGTCAACCTGATGATATGCGCAGTATTCGGAGAAGGAGAAAGGATAAAGGCGGATTTCGTTGTAGCGCCCGGTCAGATGGGTAGCCAGTTCGCTGCTGAGCAATTTTGCATTGCTGCCCGTCACGAATATTCTCATCTTGCTCCGCAAAAGCCTGTTGACGAACAGGTGCCAGCCATCCACATCCTGAATCTCGTCCAGAAACAGATACGGGACATCTGTACCATAGAGCTGGTATATGCAGGATAGGACGGTATTCAGGTCTTTCGCTTCCATACCCAGCAGACGGTCATCGTCAAGGTTGACATAACCATACCGAATGCCGTGCTCCAGCAGGACTTTGTGGCAGATGGTGGATTTGCCGCTGCGCCTCACGCCAACGACGACCTGGGCCATCGTGCTGTCAAACTCGAACAGAGATTCCTCCCGGCGGGATACCCACCCGGAAGGATCATAACCGGCGATTTCATCTCTTTGTTCTGCAAGGACTTGCAGGATTATTCTTTCCTCAATCATATAATTTCCTAAATGGTTGATACAAAGGTAGTAAAAATATCAGAATTCCGATAAAATGCAGAAAACATCTTCTCGAAATCCGATAAAATGCAAGTTTTGGGCTTCTGAAATCCGATAAGATGCATACGAAAAAGGTGCGGCCGAGCACGGGGCCGCGGGGTTGCCTGTGGTGGGAAGGAGAGAAGTCCAATGCGCTTTGCGCAATCAATTCAGATTCCGGACGTTCTTCCGACGGGGGACAATGATCGAAGAGCGCATAGCGGCCGTCCTCCAGATGAAGCACAAAAAATCCCGCCACGGCCCGGGAGGAGGCTGTGGCGGGATGGGCTCAACGCTGCTGCCGGGCGTGTTATTCAGCAAAGACGGGACGTACGGACTGCCCGCCGTAGCGGTCGTAGCTGCCCCTGTACACATTGACGGAATTGAAGAACACGTGCCACGCGCGGCTCGGATTGCCCGTATCGAGGGAAGAAGACCAGTAGTCGCCGTTGGAACCCACAGAGAAGAGATAGGTATAGTACCGGTAGCCGGCGGCGGGAAGGAAGA
>FLNX01000043.1_pt1 | contig 16392 bp, 12 predicted proteins | sample 1140341 | NCBI WGS metagenome assembly FLNX01 (sample SAMEA3878208, study PRJEB12797) | bioreactor metagenome | biome: Moose rumen | place: Sweden | collected 2011-10
AAAAGAGGGGTATCGAAAACCGACACCCCTCTTTTGTGTAATAGATTGTAATTCAACATTTTACATTTCACGCTCAAAATCGGGAGCGGAGCCGGGACCGCCGCGGCCGCTGCTGCGGGGTTCGCCAGCGGAAGGGCGCTGGGTGACGAAGGAAGGGCGGAGCGGGGAAATTGGTTTTTCCGGCCCCGTCCGGAAAAATAATTTCACCGCGCAGCAGGGCGCCGCCGCGGCGAGGCGTTGGGTGACGAAGGAAGTGCGGAGCGGGGAAATTGGTTTTTCCGGCCCCGTCCGGAAAAATAATTTCACCGCGCAGCAGGGCGCCGCCGCGGCGAGGCGTTGGGCGACGAAGGAAGTGTCTAATTGCGGAGAGTGAAGCCGGGAGAGGCCCATTCAAAATATGCCATGCCGGAGGAGGAGATAGCACCGGAAGAGGTACCAAAGGAGGAGGTGCCGGAGGAGATGGCACCAGAGGGGGAACCAAAGGAGGTGGTGCCGGAGGAGGTGGCACCAGAGGGGGTACCAAAGGAAGAGGAACCAAAGGAGGAGGTGCCGGAGGAAATAAGGAAAGCTTCGGTGCCGGGGAGGGATTCGATAAGGGCCACCGCGGCAGAGGGGCCCACCACCATACACCAGGTCGCGAGAGCGTCTGCGGAGGAGGAGCCCTCAGGAGAAACAACGGTAGCGGAGAGAAGGTTATGGGCGACAGGACGGCCGGTGCGGGGGTCGATAGTATGGGCATACTTCACTCCGTCAACCACATAAAACTTGCGATAGTTGCCGGAAGTGACAACCCCGAGAGAGCCGCCGGGGCTTTCCCAGACAGCCTCGAGGTCCTTCCCCGGATCCTGATTTCCGTCCTCCGGACGGTCTACGCCCACAGCCCATGCTTTCCCCGAAGGATTCTTCCCCGAAAGCCTGATTTCCCCTATGTCGACGAGCATATCCTTAGCGCCTATCCCTTCGAGATAATCCGCCACCAGGTCCGCCGTAAGTCCCTGAGCTATAGCGTTGTAATTAAGCGCGACAGCCCAGCCATCAGCGACGGCCCCGCCACTCACATACTCCTCCCTCACAAGGTCCGCAGCCGAAACCGTTCCGTCCTCACGGACCGGAATCCTTTCTTTAAGCCTGCCCATACCGGATATGGATAGAAGCCGTTCCACCTCAGCATCCGACGGAAGGCGCCCTTCCCTGAACCCGAACCCCCAGGCATCGAAAAGTGCTCCGGCGGCAAAATCCAGCGCACCGCCGCTACGGACAAACCATCCGTAGGCGAGCTCGTAAGTATCCAGGAACAGCCGGTTGGGGACCACAAGCTCACCCGCATTGAAACGGGAAAGGATGGACCCTTTGTTATATCCGGAAAGGGTCGTGTCCACAAGAGTCAGGATAGAGTCGATTGCAGCCCTTACCTCAGGTACGGTTTTCGAAGTACCGGAGAGGTTCACGGTAACGCTGTAAACGCCGCCCTGGGCATAACCCCGGAAGCGGACATAGCCCGGATCCTTCCGGCAGGAAACCAAAACGGAAGCCAAAAACAAGGCCGGCAGCAGTATTACCCGGAACCACTTCATAAACACTTTGCGAAAATACAAATTTTTTAGCGATATTTGCAGTCCAATGAATCAAATGATGAAACTTCATAAACTGGCATATATGCTCCTTGGGGCGGCCGCCATCCTTACAGCTGCGGTTTCCTGCAAGAAGGACGATGAGGATACAACCGTCAAACCAAGCCTGTACGGCGTATGGTTCGACGTTCCTGAATTTGCAAGGATAGGCGATGAGGTGACTGTCAGTCCCTCCGGAGCCTATGCTGCCGCACAGTACGCTGACAAGCTCGGAGAAGTGGGCTACTTCATCAAAATCAACAGCCGCGGACGCGACACCCTGACAACCGTGAACGCGAAGGGGAATTACACCTACACCTTCAAGCTCGACACCCTCAAGACGTACACAATCCAGTGCGGAGCCTTCGCTGACGGTTTTTATGAGACCTCCACAACCGCGTACATCCAGGTTCTGGATCCCGGTTTCCAGAAATCCCTCAGGCGCAACGGAATATTCCTCGGAGATGACAGCATCATCGACCCCCGCGGCTCATCCGTTGAAGAAAACACCTATTTCTACACAACCGCAGGCGGACTGGAGTGGTTCCGCAACAACCTCGCTTACACCGGCTCCGGCATTTGCTATAAGGATTGTGAAGTCACCTCCTACATCTTCGGACGCTATTACACCTACGATGAGGCGCTTGCCGCCTGCCCCGCAGGATGGAGGCTCCCCACCGATGCCGAGTGGGAAGCGCTGGGGAACAAAGCGGGAGACTTTATTTCCGACGCATACCTTGGCGACATCAAGATGTGGGAGTACTGGCCGGAGATGGATATGAACAATTCCCTTAACCTGTGTGTAATCCCTGCGGGTTATGCAACCATCACTGGCATCAACAACTTCAAGGGCCTGTATGACTACGCCGCTTTCTGGACGGCGACCGAGGATCCCGACAACGCTTCCAACGCCCTCTACAGGGCCATATACAAGCAGAACCCCTCTGTCCAGAAGGGTTCCGCGTCCAAAACATCATTCGCTGCGTCTGTCCGCTGCGTGAGATAATCAGCGGAGATCCGTAATCACATACGAAGAAGGCAGGGCTGAGACGTCGAAGAGCATATCTTCCGTCCCGGCCTTTTCCGTCATACGGATATCCTTGACGATGAACCGCATAGTGCAGTCATCATCCACCGTGAGGGTAACATCCAGGGAGCTGTCAGTAGCGGAATTCACCTTGAGACGGTCCCCGAGGGATTTGTAGCCGGTGATGATAAGGACCGGATTGGACTGGAAATCCTCCGGGTCCACATCCTGGATTACGACCTCCTCCACCTGCTCGTCGACCATCCACAGAGTCTTTCCGTCAGAATAGACCTTGATCCCGAATCCGGAAACCTTGAATGAATTGTCCTCCACGACAGCCATCCCGGACGTTACGTCAGACTTCTCGCCGCCCCGGAGGGTCTCCATCGAGTATGAGAATGTAACCCTGTGACCGGGGATCCGGTCAAGGACCGGAATATCCACGGCTCCATAGAGAAGAACCGCAAAGAAAAGGGCAGCAGCTACTGTCAGTATCTTTTTCATCATTCCTTGGGAGATGTGAACCGCCGTATTATATCATCCAGCTCAGCGAAGTCCTTCACATAGACTTCGCGGGGTTTGGACCCGACCTGGGGCCCGACGATTCCTGCGGCCTCGAGCTGGTCCATCACCCTTCCGGCTTTTGCATAACCCATGCCAAGCCGACGCTGGAGGTCTGAAGTAGAGCCTTTCTGGTTCTGGACAATAAGGCGGGCAGCCTCTTCGAAACGCTCGTCAAGAACCTTCATATCTACCATTCCACCCTCCGAGGAGCCCTCCTCTGCGGGAGGTTCAGGCAGATGGAAGGCTGTGGAATAATGGGCCTGATAACCGTCCTGGTCTCCGACTGCGTCCGTTATAAGGGATATTTCCTTGTTGGAGACAAAGGCGCACTGGACGCGCTCCATATCGACTCCGCTGTAAAGGAGCATATCGCCCCGGCCGATGAGCTTTTCCGCGCCGTTCTGGTCCAGGATCGTAGCAGAATCCGTTCTGGAAGTCACACGGAAGGCTATTCTCATAGGGAAGTTCGCCTTGATAAGGCCGGTGATGACATCAACGGTAGGACGCTGGGTAGCGAGGATTACGTGGAGACCCGCGGCACGGCCCTTCTGGGCAAGACGGATTACGGAAGTGGTGATGCTCCTTGCAATGGCCTTGGCCTCCGGGCCTGCTCCGACGGACATCGTAAGGTCCGCATATTCATCAATGACCGTAACGAGATAAGGCAGAAAGGAATGGCCTTCCGAAGGAAGGAGATGGCGGTCACAGAACTTCTCGTTGTAGAGTTTGATATTGTTCACGCCGGCCTTCGAGAGCATCTCGTAGCGGCGGTCCATCTCGATGCACAGGGACTGCAGCACATCCGCAGCGGCCTTGGGCTTTTTTATGATCGCGTTTTCCTTCTCCTGCGTTTCGTCGGATGCTCCGGGTAGAACCGCGAGGTAGTGGTACAGCAGCTTTGCATAAGCGGAGAACTCTACCATCTTCGGGTCAATGAAGACAAACTTCAACTCCGATGGGTGTTTCGAATACAGGAGCGAAGAGACTATCACATTGAGCCCCACCGACTTACCCTGTTTTGTCGCACCGGCGACCAGAAGGTGAGGCGCATCAGCGAGGTCGAAGACCTTGACTTTCTGGGAGATGGTATAGCCTATGGCCACCGGCAGCTCTGCCTTTGAAGTGGTGAACGCTTCGGAAGAAAGGAGCGTCTTGAGGGGGACTATGGACGGGATGTCGTTCGCGACCTCGATTCCGACGGAATCCTCCAGGACGACGATACGCACCCCCTTTGCCTTAAGGGCGACGCCGATATCGTCAGAGAGCTGCTTGATCGAAGAAATCTTGACTCCGGGCGCAGGGAAAACCTTGTAAAGGGTAACCGTAGGGCCCACTATCGCTACGACATCCTGGACCTGGATCTTGTAGCTGGCAAGGGTCGCGCGGATTTTCTGGTTGTTGCGGCTGAGCTCCTCCTGGGAGACTTCGAAACGCCCTTCAGCGTGATCTCCAAGGATATCCAGAGGGGGGAACTTGTAACGGGGAAGACCGCCGTTGCCATAGTCCAGACGGTTGTCGATACGCGGAAGAGGCTGGGCCGCCTCCGCGGAGAATGTCTCGTCGTCAGTTACGACGGTAAGGCCTTCATCGGCCTGGACAAGCTCGGATACGGCCTCCTCCTTAGCCTCGCGCTTTTTCTGTTTTTTGATGAGCGGCTTCGCCGCCGGTTTTTCCTCAGGGGCGTCGACCGGTTCCGCAGCGGAGGGAGTCAGCACCCTCTCCGTATGGAAGAACTCATCGTCAGGATCATCCTCCGTCTCATCGCGCTTACTTGAGAAAGCGGGGATGCGGTTTTTCACATAAAGGCACCACAAGGCTGCGACGACAATGACGCAGAGACCCGTTATAATGGGCCCTATAAGCCCGTTCAGCCAGGATATCGCATATGTTCCCGCAGCGCCGCCGGCCCCGCTTCCGAAAAGGTATTTCCCTCCGGCGAGAAGGTCAACATAAGCCACGGCCCACGATACAACGAAGGAGCCGCCAAACAGTATCAGGAACCATTTCCCGAGGGAAAACCTGCGGGGAAGGAAAAACCAGACGGCGAGGACGCAGAAAAAGGCGGCCAGCAAAAGCGCTCCGAATCCAAGGCTCCGCCCGACGAGGAAATCAGCCCACAGATACCCCAGTTTCGCGGAAGAATTGCTTGCAACCGCAGACCGGTCGCCGATAAGGCCGTCCACCGTCGAAAGCGACGCGTCCTTCCACCAGGTAAAGAAGTAAGATATCACCGCCACAAGAGTAAAAGCGGCAAAAATGGCCGCGACAATTCCTGCCGCGGTCCTTATCCCCTGCCGGACCTGGGGTTTCAGCCTGAGTCTTCCTGCCATTACTTTTTCTTCCCCCTGTTGTTCCTGTTGCGGTTCCTGCCTCCGCGTCCGTGTCCCTGAATCATTCCGGGACGGGAGTATGAGGCGGACTGGTCGATCTTGGAAAGCTCCAGTCCCTCCGGGACGCGGACCCTCCCGCCGGAGAGGCGCTCGATATCCTGGAAGATGGTCTCGTCAGCGACGGTATCCTTATTCCAGATAAGGTACTGCTGCCTCATATAGATAGCGAGGGAACGGATCATCGCGGTCTTTATGTCGCCGTCTTCTTCCGATGCGATAAGATCGATTATGCTTTCGATGTTACGGCCGTAGTGACGGGCCTTGATGGGCCTTGTATTGAGGGGAATCTTTTCCGGACGGCTCGTGATAAACTCCACGACGGGAGCGGGATAGGGAGAGTCGATGTCAAGGTCATAGCCTGCGATCATATAAAGGTGGTCCCAGAGCTTCTGCTCATAGTTTTCCTGCTGATGGACCTGGGGATTCAGACGCTCCATTACCTTCACGATCGCAAGCGCCTGTTCCGAACGCTTCTTCCTGTCCGGGATGTCCCTGAGCCGCTCGACCATACCCAGCACAATCCTTCCGTACTCGGGCATCTTCAGCGGTTCGACTTCTGTGTTGTAGTATAATTTGATAGAATTCTCCGTTGCTTCCATAATGCTGCAAATATAGTGAATTCAACTGACTTTCTCAAAGGAATCTTCAGCGCCTTCGCGGATATACCAGAGATAGCCTTCGACCGATTCATAGCCCATCCGGCGGAAAAGGGAGACGTACCTTCTGACCTGGGCCCTGTATGAACTTTGCATCCTTTCGCTGACCGTTTCCTCGAGGGGGAACTTGTAGTCTATGACGGTTACGCGGCCGTCCGGGCCCATTACGACCCTGTCGGGCCGATGGACCCTGCCAGCAGAGTCCATAACGGACACTTCGTTCAGTATCCGGGATCCCGGGCCGGGATACCAAAGCGGGCACGAGGCGGTCTCATCCCTGAGGAAAGCCGCCGCGGATTCTGCATCCGCCTCCGGTATTTCTCCGGCACCGACTGCGGCGATAACCGCAGGAGCGATGTCAGAGGGCGTTTCACATCTTGAAAGGACGGCGTGAAGGACCTTGCCCCGGATGCGTCCGGACGCTTTTTCTCCAACCGCACCCTCAGGTCCGAAGAAATCCCTCGCCTCATCCCCGAAGGACAGGCGTTCGCCTATGTCAAAGGAGTGGCAGACAACGGGCACCGGTTTTTCCTCCGGAGCGTCTTCCGGCAGGGCGTCAGCCGGATTGAACGGAACTCCCCAGCGGAAACGCACGTCCCCTTCCGGAATATCTCCGGGAGGAGCCGGGATTCCGCTTTTCACCGCAAAGGTATAAAGCACCTGCGACATATTCTTCGGATCCGTAGCGCTCAGGCTCTTCGGAGGCAGGGCGGCAATTACGGTCATTCCGTAGCACGGTCTCGTAAGTGCGACATAGAAGACGTTTATGTTGTCCGTAACCTGCAACTGCCTCTCCTCCACATAGTCGTCGCTGAAAAGGGTATCCACGGACTTCGAACTGAGGTTGACGTGATAGACCGCATCGCTAACCTCGTCGAGGGCTGTCCCTGCGGCCTTCGGAGCGCACCAGGCTTCCGTATTGCGGAATATGTTGACAGATTCCGCGAAGGGGAATATCACGTAATGGAATTCCAGTCCCTTGGACTTATGGACCGTCATCACACGGACGGAAGTCTTTGTCCTCGGGGACGCAATCATCGGATCTGCCGCATTCCAGTCCCTCAGGAATGATGCGAGGTCGTTGCCGTTCCGGCCGGTCCAGTCCTGGAGCCAGTCCATAAAGGCAAGGATGTAGAGGGTTTCCGCGGCGAATGTCTCCGGGTCGAAGCGTCTGACATCCCTGAGTACGGATTCCGCGAGGTCCGGAAGGGAGTGGCAGGTTTCCCCTCCCCGGGCGCCCATAAGCGAAGCCAGATAGCCCTCGACGGACCCTTCCCCGCCGGCCTTGTCAGATACGGAAAGCTGTGATACGAGACGTCTTACCGTAACGGAAGATTTTACGGAAAGGGAGTCGTCCGAGAGTACCGGGATACCCTCCTCGACCAGCATCGAGGCGATGCGTTCTCCGTGGTCATTGTTCCTTACAAGGACGGTGATTTCCCCATAGCCGGCACCCTCATCGTGCAACTGTCGGACCTTCTCAAGCACGGCGGACATCTGGTCGCCGGTAAAGACAAGGTCCACGGAGCCCTCCCCTTCCACCGGAGGGGCCTTCTGCTGGACGACATCCGAATACAGCGATTCAACGCCCAGCACCCCGGCAGCCTCAGTGAAGAAGGCGTTGTTGAAATCCACGATCCCCGGAAGGGTCCTTCGATTGGTCTTAAGGTGCTCCACGACGGAAGGGAATTCCTTTTCGATACGGTCTCCGAGGAGTCTCCAGTCAGAGCCTCTCCACCTGTAGATGGACTGTTTCACATCCCCGACGACGAGGTTCCGGAACCCTCCGGCCTCGCTGTTCCCGATAAGCGGACGGAAGTTCTCCCACTGCAGGAGGGACGTGTCCTGGAACTCGTCGAGAAGGAAATGTTCATAGCGTACGCCCAGTTTCTCATATACGAAAGGAGCGTCGCTGCCGTCAATGATATCCCGGAGGATGGTGTTGCTGTCGTCGATTGATATAACGCTTCGGTCCTTCTGGACCTCTTTGAATTCCTTCTCGAGTTCGCCTGCGATACCAAGGGCATACAGTCCTCCGGATATGATGCAGGCCGTCCTGTATTCGCGGAACCGAAGGCCGAAAAGCTCAAGGAATTCGTCCAGGGGCCCGTCGAGGACTCCCTCGAGGGATAATCTGTAACTGTCCCTTGATTTAGGGAACCACTTGGAAGAATCCCTGGAGTTTGAGAGGAAAGCGGCGGACGGCGGGGACACGGCATCCTTTTCCGTCAGGGCGGAATAGTTGTAAATCGCCGTCATAAATCCCCGGTTTGTAAGGGCGGGATCTATGTCCTTGGCCTTGAACACAGCTATGACTTTTTCCGCTGCTGAGCTGACATCGACCGGGAACTTCTTCTTGATCCGGGAGCAGACAGTCATCGTCCTGAGGAGCCTTTCCCTCGTGAAAACCTCTTCCGCGGATATGCCCTTCTCTCTCGATGCGGACTCGAACGAAACGGATTTCAGGTTCTTTGCCATCTCAAGGAGCTTCGGCTCCAGAGAATAATAGCCGTCATTCTCAAGGTCCTCCATAATCCCCTCCCGGAGCCACCCGAGAAGCACCGGATCGTCCTCTGACAGAGAGTCCAGTATCCTGTCCACGCTCTCCTGCACGAGGGAATTCCGGTCAAGCTCCACCTGATAGGCGGAGAACTGGCCTATCTCGCGGGAGAAGGCGCGAAGCGTCTGCTGGAAAAACTTGTCTATCGTGCTGACGGAGAATGCCGAATAGTCGTGGACGATTGCGGACAGGCACGCCTTCGAGCGAAGCTGCAGCGTAACGGCGTCCGGTACCGTTTCCGGCACGATGTAAGGGTAGTATCTGGACGATGCGGGATCTGTGGAGAGTTTGAACAGTTCCTTCAGGATACGGTTTTTCATCTCCTCGGTAGCCTTGTTCGTAAAGGTTACGGCAAGGATGTTGCGATAGCCTTCAGGGCCATCCGCTTCCAGAAGGAGCCTTATGTATTCGAGCGCGAGACGGAATGTCTTTCCGGAGCCCGCGGATGCTTTAAGAACCTGGATCATCGCCCGCAGATGTTTTTAAAATCGCAATAAGAGCAGGCGTCCCTGTCTCCGGTCCTTCGGAAAGGAACGGAAACGTCCGTCATCCTGTCCAGTTCCTCCTTCAGCGCCTTTGACACCTCCGCGGAGAAGGCCTTGCTAAGTGGTGTATCCTGCAAAGGCTCCTTGAAAAGATGTGAAACGCTGTAGATGGAATTCTTTATGGTCTTGCCGCGGAGTTTTTCCCGCGTACTGTCAGAATGTCTTGAGAGGGCATCATAGAGGAAAAGCTGGAGGGATATCTTGGGCCTTTTCGAATCCTCGTCCCCGAAGAGGGCTTCCGCAACCGCCCCGGCATTCTCATCCGTGATGTAGATGTCATCCTCGGTAACTTTTCCCGTCTTATAGTCCACAACGCGGACTTCCCCGGGGATATAACTGTCTATCCTGTCAGCGATGCCGTAGAAGGTGAATCCGCCATAGGAATAGTGCATCTTCTGCTCAAGGCCGATGATCTCAAATCCCCCGGAGCCCGAATCCGCGAGGAGTTTCCGGTCATAACGGAGGGTCCTCATCACGTACTCCCTTATAACTTCCTCCACGACGAGGTTCCTTCCGGAAACCTCCACCGTCTGGAGTTCATCCAGAATGTGTGAACGGATTATGGCATTGATCCTTGCCTTGTCTTTTATAATACCGTCGAGGATAGCCGGAGTAACGGTGCCATATTCCTTGTAGAGGTCCTCCATCGTGTCGTGGAACACAGTTCCGGTAATTCCGGCATCCATAGATTCGGACACCTCGTCAGCGCTTCGGAGTCCCTTCACAAAGCTGTAGTAGAATTTCGCCTCGCAGGAGAGCCATTTCTGGAGAACCGTGGCGGAAAGCCACTTGCCCCGGATAGTCTCCACGTCCTCCGTCGTCTTCGGGATAACCTCATCCGCCGCCCTCAGCGACAGCTGCGCCGTCGCGACTTCGCGGATCAGCGGGACATTGAAATGATACCGGAGCTGCTTGATAAACCGGCTCTCTTCCCCGCTGTGAAGCCCTTCCGTACGGCTGTCGTAGATAAGCCACACCTTTTCCGCCCTGTAAATCATCCGGTAGAAATAATAGGCCCATACTGCATCCTGATATTCGCTGCTCGGAAGCCCGAACGCCTTCCGGAGTTCCGGCGGGATGAACGAAGGGGATGCGCTGTGATGAGGGAAAGTTCCTTCGTTTACGGAGAAAAGCACAAGATTCCGAAAATCCAGCGCGCGAGTCTCGAGCGGGCCCATGATCTGGAGCCCTTTCAGGGGCTCTCCCCTGAAGGGAACGGACACCGTCCCCATCATCTTGTCCATAATGGAGAGCCAGGTCACGGGCTTTACCGGAATGGACTTTCCTTCGAGCTGATTGAGGACAAAGACCGCCCTCCGGGCGAACTCAAGGTCCATCGAAACAGCCTCTCCGCCTCCGGATGCAAGACGGAATCCGGTCTCACTGACTATTTCCCGGAGGTAAACTTCAAGTTCATCCGCCGTCTTTCCCGAAGCGTCTTCCCGGTCTGTTACCATCGGCCTGAATATCCGGGAAAGGAAGCCTTCGGAAAGGTCTTCCTCCGGAATATAGTACTTCGCGCCTCTCAGCACATTCTCTGCGGCTTCTTTCTCCGGAGGAGTCATTATGCGGGACAGGATGGGCCCGGAGAGAAGGTCCCTTACCTGACGGTGATAGAAATACCACTTCCCGTCCTTCTGGCGGAGACGCAGCTGCATCGCCGCTATTTCTCGTATGAAATTATACAGGGCGCTTCCTCTCATAGGGAAGCCCATAGTGACATTGACATCCGGATATTCCTCCGGAATGGAGTTCAGAAGGGGCATCAGAAGGCCGCTGTCCGGAAGGACCAGGGCGGTCTCGACGGGATCCCCCGCAGCCTGTGACAGGATCTCAGGGACAAGTTTTACCTGCCCGGTCGCGGAAGGTACGCTCACGACGTGAATCTCCGGGAAGGGAAGGTTCTGCCCATCGAGCGGGAAGGCCTCAGGGAAGTTCTCCAGGTTACCCTTCATAAACACCGAGGACTTGTTCGCGGGGTCCTTGATCATAGGCCCGCACCAGTCCCAGACGAATTCCGCAATCCCCGCATCCCTCATTTTAAGCATCATCTGCTCTTCCGCCGTGGTGAGCGCATTCAGGCCAACGAATACGTACTTGCTGACGCCGGGAAACACCGGAGACAGAAGGTCTACGGCCGGGGTTCCACCACGGAGGGCTTCCGCAAGTTCCCGGTACGCCATCCCCTCATAGGCCATCCCTTCGGAGGAAAGCTTTTCCCGGAAACGGGAATAAAGGGGGAGAAGGATGTTCCATATCCTTAGGAAACGGGCCTTGGCGGGGATCTTTCCCTCTTCCTTCACCGTGAGACGGCCCTCGGAATCGCGGAAATGGGACATAAACGCTTCGATTGCGGCCCTCTGGCGCTCGGAAAGATATGAGAAGGTGTCTTCCAGGGACTTGAAATCCGCTACGTTCTGGAGCAGCGCCGGCGCATCCGCAAGGTATTTGTCCATATCGTCGAAGTCCTTCAGGAGGACTTCCCCCCAGAAAATGAAATCATCCAGGGGCTCCGGATCCTTGTAGAGGGTTTTGTATATGTCGTAGAGCCTCAGGATGAGCGACACCTCATCGGTAACCGATTTCCCGGAGACTTTGCACAAGAAGTCGTTCACCGGATACATCGGGGGAAGGATAAACGGGTCCTTGTCCCCCCTCGCGGCGACAGCCTCACCGAGGTATTTCCGGAAGAACACGACGGCCCTCCGGTTTGGAAAGACAAAACATGTCTTCCCGAAGGACTCCTCCGCGAGATAGTGTTCTGCTACTTGCTTTAGGAACGGTATCATCATTGCCAATAATAATATGAGGGATACTATTTGTCAGACCAAGCGTCGAATTCTCCCCCGTCTAAACCCGATTATCGTTTCGAATTATCTCTATACTTGTAAAGTCATCTTCAATAAGATCTCCTATATCAACGTCTATCCATTTTACTTGCAGCTTGTGACAAGGTCATCCGTCAAATGGGTAGACGTTGAACCTTAAATACGATTATTCTTTCTTATTGTTTCAATGAATTGATAGTCTTCTTCTGGAAAATAATAATCCACTATTTTCTTCTTATATATCCAACAGTCTTCTGGAATTTCATCTCTCTCTCTTTTTATGGTTTCAATAAGTTCTTGCGCCTGTTGGTCAAATGATTCCCAATAGCGGTTTGCAATATCTATTATTTCTACATATATCTTTAGGTGCTTTTTCGATAAAGCTGGAAGACTTGTATGGATTATCGCCAGTTTTCTGTCTTCCAGCCATGTCAAATCCGTAACCGCATCTAGGAACCCATCCCAATTATCTTTGTCATAGGGAGACTCTAAGGCGTTTTCTATCGTGTCTATCAGCATCCTTTCCTGCTTAATATAATCTCCAAGTATCACAACACGGTCATAATTAGCAGAGATAGTTTTAATTTCGTCACGTAATTCATTTTGTGATCTATAATATATCATTATTATGTTTTATGGTTTAAATGGTATGAAAGTAATGTGGTGATCTGGAGTGTAGTACCATTCCCCATTGCTACTGACAATAATTCTTGCAGTACCTGCTCCTTGTCCTCTCGTCACTGAAATAACGCTCCTCCACTGGCAAGTTCTCCAACCCCTCAAATACATCCGACTCGGTAAGGTGAGTGCGAGAAATTAAAGGAACTTCAGATATTCCGATAGTACTGTCTTTCATCTGGTTTGATTGGGCTCGTGCTTCAATCTTAGACGAAAGGAGTGTCAACAGCAATATGACAAAAAGGCGAAGTCTCATATTTGGTGCTCTCATTTAAAAAAGAACTGGCCATACATAACGTCTGGCCAGTTCAATTCCTGACAGTCTGATCAGTTCTTAGGAGCGATACCATTCCAAGCAAGGGCGCTGAGGGCGCCGCCCACAAGGGGCGCGCAGATGAAGACCCAGAGGTCCTTCAGAGCCTGTCCGCCGGCGAAGAGTGCCGGTCCGATTGAACGGGCGGGGTTGACGGAGGTGCCGGTAAGCCTGATGCATACGAGGTGAATCAGGACAAGGGTAAGGCCGATTGCAAGACCCGCGGGCTTTCCTGCTCCGAATTTGGAGTCAGTGGCGCCAAGGACTACGAGGACGAAGATGAAGGTTGCGATAACCTCTACGAGGCACGCGCCCCAGACGCCTCCGGCGTTCACGACGCCGTTAGTGCCAAGTCCTCCGGTAAGGTCAGGAGCTGCGACGACCTTGGTAAGAGCAAGGAGGAGAGCGCCGGCGACGATACCGCCAATGACCTGTCCTACCCAGTATCCGCAAGCATCTTTCCAGCTCATACGGCCGCTGAGGGCGACACCGAGGGTAATTGCAGGGTTGATGTGGCATCCGCTGATTTCGCCGATGGTGTAAGCCATTGCGATTACGGCGAGTCCGAAAGCAAGTGCTGTTCCGACGACTCCTGCGGGAGTGTCACAGCCAAGGAACATTGCTGTTCCGCATCCAAGGAAAGTAAGAACGAAAGTTCCCACACATTCTGCGATGTACTTTTTCATAAACAGAAAGATTTAGTGTTACACGTATATTGCAAATATCGTAATTTTCCGGAAAAAACATATCGTTTTTTCAGGAATGTCCACGATGGTTCAGTCTTCGTAAAGGGAATCCACAGCTTTTCTGTATCTTATTCTTCTGAATTCGGCCAATAATTACTTCTGTCATTATCAAGTATTTTTCAGCATGCCACCATCCGCTTTTTAACAAAGATGAACTAGGATTATCAATATGTGTCGTAATGCACTTTACTCTCATATGCTAGTTCTAAAACTTAATACCGCTCTTGTAAGTAACGCCATTGACCGTCTTTTGGTAATAATCAAAGATTTAAGTTATTTTAGGATGTTATCATACAGCTTATCAATTATGCTTTCTATTATAATCCCCGTGTCTGTAGGATTATAATCTTCATCAAAATGAAATACGACTTCATCTATTAAACTATTCCATAGAAGATCCGCAAGGGGTATATCGAGATCAACATACAACTCGTTTCCTTCAGGAAAAGAAATGTCTTGAATGTTCTTTTCCGTAACAAATTCTTTCAGAAATTGATACTCTGCTTCGTTTAAAAAGATTTTCATTTTGGACTATTATTATGTTTATATAGCAATCGATTTAGAGTCCGCGACCCGGTAGGATATACTGTAACTATCTTGTTAGTATCGGGATTTATCACCACTGTTGCTTTCTCTCCAATGATTTTATAACTAGGTCGACCTTGTGCATCATATTTCACCGGTTCAATGCTAAGCGGGTTGTCCATGGCATCATTAACAGCATCAATTGTCACTCCGCGTTCTTGCATCCGGTCCATCGCGTGAAGGGAAATATCATTATTGCTGCTCTTTTCAAATTTTAATAAGGGAAGATCGTTTGCTATGTTATATGCCGCCGTGCTCGCGGCGGAAAAGGCGCCTCCCATCAGAACGCTTGCGCCAATTCCTGCGAATGAATTTCTGAAAGCAGTGTCAAGACTGTCACCCCACAGTATACCAGCAGCAGTGCCTCCTGCAACATGGCCAGCGGCCCCTGTGGCGGCGCCTACTAAAAAAGAAGATACGATTGGTGACTCTATCACTGTCCCATTAATGTTGACAGGAATATGTACTCCTGACATAGCTATTCCAACACCGGCACTTGCAGCTCCAGAAACTCCTCCAGCCGCAGCGCTAATGCCCACACTCTTCCAATCCAGATTGCAGATTCCATCAAAATTATACCCCGTCTGTCTTATAATGTCTCCGCTGGCGCTTGATACTGCACCTCCTGCGGCACCTGCTCCGATTACTCCTGCGGTTGCCCAGAATCCCCCGCCGGCAGCAGCTGCAGCGCCTCCTGTTGCCGCAACGGTGGCTCCAGCAAGAGCCCCAACCCCAAATGCGGTGAAGTATTGCCAGAAGCCGTCACAGTTTTTCCAATTTGCAATCAAATTACCAGTCCCGCCAAGAACTGCACCGATGACGATATGTATCCATTCGCCATCCTCATCGCTATACTTCAGCGGATTGTTTAATGCATAGACATATCTGTTCAGGTTTTGAGTGAAGTCGGGAGCTTGAATGTATGGATCGGGACTTAGGAACCGCCCGTAGATGGGGCCGTATAAGCGGGCGTTCATGTTGATGAGGCCAAACCAGGGGAGATGTTCGTGTCCGGTAAAGCCTCGTCCCAGAAGAAGGGTACTATCTGCCGGAGCCCTCGTGTATGCATTATATGCACGCCCCCACGGGTCATATCTGTACCAGGCCTCGATATTACCTCCGTCGTCGCAAACAGAAACGATACTTCCGAGATAATCGCGTCCAAGAATATGGGCCGACCATGAACTGCTTCCGTTTCTTGTATATACCAGCGGTGCGGAATATGCGTCGCCGCCGATATACAGCCGCTCTTTTCTTCCCGAGGGCGTATCGTCCACTTCATACTTCGCCTCAACGTAGTGCCTGACAAGAAGAGTGTCAGCTCCGCGGATAACGGTCATGCCAGTACGGTCTCCGTCAACCCCATATACAAAGTCCGCATGTGTTGCACCTTGGACTATGGACGAAGGCATATCGAAAGAGGTGTAAGATACTTGCAAGGAATCAGCCGGCACCGGCAACGTGGACACCGGAGTAAACGATGTCATTGTGTAGGGGTGGTCGGGATCATCGTATGACATGGTTCCGACAGTGGGTACAATTGAGGTGATATTCCCATTAGCCTGATAAGAGATGTTTGCCTCCCGGGAGCTGGCAAGCCTGTTCAAACTGTCATAGGAGAAGGTTTCGGGGCCATAGTCGGGGCCGTCTTCCCGTAGAAGCAGATTGCCGGTAAGAGGATCGAACTGGTACTCAACATACATGGACGAGCCTCCGTTTATGGAGCGCATGGTTGGGAAACCGTACTGATTGAAAGCATATTCCCGGGTGCTTTGGAAAGTACGCCCGCGCGTGGTTTGCCCAAGGCCGTTCTCCTGCACAAGCGTCCAAATGTCACCGCCTCCGGTGAGGGATATGCACGCAGTGTGTCCATATCCGTAACTGTAGTTC
>FLNX01003668.1_pt1 | contig 16354 bp, 13 predicted proteins | sample 1140341 | NCBI WGS metagenome assembly FLNX01 (sample SAMEA3878208, study PRJEB12797) | bioreactor metagenome | biome: Moose rumen | place: Sweden | collected 2011-10
CTAAATGATGACGGCACAATCACTACCGACCCCATCATCGAATATGAGAACACCGATGCCTACGGCAGTCTGATAGACCAGCTGTTTGACACCCCTGAGGAGCGCAAAGCCTACAAGACCGATGTGGGCGGCAAGCGGCTGACCATCCCGCAGAACCTCTTCGTGGTGGGAACGGTAAATATGGACGAGACCACCTTCTCGTTCAGCCGCAAGGTGCTTGACCGCGCCATGACCATCGAGATGAACGAGGTGGACCTGCACGGAGGCTTGGAGAAAGGCGCCGGCAACGCGATAGGCTATATCGCGGGCAGCATCATCGGCGATGCCGCCGAGGGCTGTGACATATATGATGACAACCGAGACCTCTGCGACCAGGTGCTAGCCTATTTGGAGAAGGTGAACAACATCCTGGAGGGCACCCCCTTCAAGATAGCCTACCGCACCCGCAACGAGTTCCTGATGTACGCTGTCAATCGGCAGAAGCTGGCCCCCGACAGCCAGCTGTGGCAGACCCTCGACGAGATGACCAGTATGAAAATCCTCTCCCGCATCGAAGGCGACGAGGAGCGCACCAAGAAAGTCCTCGACGGCCTCAAGACCCTTGTGGAAGAACAGATTGTTTCCGCCATCCCGCCTGCCGAAGAGGACAAGCCCGCCATAAAGAGCATCTCAAATACAAAGATAGACGAAATGCTCGCCAAGCTGAAGGCCACCGGCTTCACCAGCTATTGGGCATAAAAACCGCATTGACATTGATAGGAAAAACCATGACGAATGATTTGACCAAGATTTCACCAGTCTCTCTGCAAACCGACGACTCGGAATATGAACGACTCGTCACACTCATCTCTGATGTGTGGGAGAATGCAAGGAGGAATGCCGCAATAACAATAAACACAGAATTGCTAAATGCCAACTGGCAAACTGGCAGATACATCGTGGAATTTGAACAACATGGTAATGTCAAGGCTGAATATGGGAAACGGCTACTGACAAACTTATCCAAAGATCTTACCAGACTTAAAGGGAAAGGCTATTCCAGGTCCAATTTATTCAACATGAGGTTGTTCTATGTACGGTTCCCAAAAATCCAAACAGTGTCTGGACAATTGACGTGGAGCCATTATTTGGAACTTCTCAAATGCGACGACCCGTTGGAGATGCAATTCTATATGAAAGAGTGCATCAACGAAGGATGGAAGGTCCGGGAGTTGAAACGTCAAATCAGTTCTTCCCTGTTTCAGCGGCTTGCGTTGAGTACAGACAAGGAGGGTGTATTGACACTTGCCAACGAGGGACATCAGGTGATGAAACCTGCTGACATTATATGTGACCCATTTGTGTTGGAATTTGCCGGACTTCCTCGGCAAAGACAATATAAAGAAAAGGAATTGGATGATGCGTTGAAAGCCAATATGGAGAAATTCCTGCTGGAGCTGGGCAGAGGTTTTGCTTTCGTCGGTCGCCAATATATCATACCTATTGGAACAAGGCGTTTCAAGGTTGACTTGGTGTTTTACCACACTATCTTGAAATGCTATGTCTTGATTGACTTGAAACGTGCCGAGATAAAACATGGCGACATAGGGCAAATGAATCTTTACTTGAATTACTTCAAGAATGAGATATGCCAACCAGACGATAATCCGCCTGTCGGAATCGTGTTGGGTGCAAGGAAAGATGAGCTGCTCATGGAGTATGCCCTTCAGGGTATAGACAACCAACTTTTTGCGGCACGCTACCAGCTTTATCTGCCCAACCGTGATGAACTACAGTCACAACTGAATCTATTGCTTGATAATACCAAAGATTAACTATAAGCAATGGACCTCCTGCGCATCATGCACGAAGACTTCACGCTGACGGTGGAGAGTACCCAGTTCCAACGGATGCGGGACAAAGGGGAGCGTATCCTCGGCGGAGAGAAACTGATTTCCTCCTACCGATGGAGCGAGGGCGTGGAACATGTGCTGTTGGTGCAGGACGATGCAGAACGGGAGATTGCCAAAGACCAGCCAGGCGAGCCAGCCGTGTTCTTCGAGCAGACGGACTACAGTGTGTGGGTAGACTTCAACAGGAAAGTGACGAAGGCGTGGTTCGACAGCCCTCGCAAGGATGTGGGCGACCGCTTCTCGTGGAAAGAGAGCAAACAATTGCTAGCAGGATTTCTGAACTATGGCAACGAGATAGGCCGTGCCGACATGCCGATATTCTACACCCTCGACGGCATTCAGAAGCGATTCGTTTTCTCTTACGATGTCATCTCGGCCAAGCTCGACTACCACCACGACTGGAAAATCATTCTCCAAGACATCGAGGCGGAGTACCGTATGCTCTCGCTCGACTACCTGAAGCGTACCTATCACGGCATCAAGGAGGAACAGGGCGAGAGTTACGACATCATCTGGTGGAACATTTTCGGTGGGCTGCAAGAGCAATTCCTGCGTACTGTCCATAGCATCATCGACCGGCCACGCCACCGGCTGAAAGCCATCGAGATCTACAAACGTGCCGACCAGATACGTCGCTTCGCACCACAACTGGAGCAACAACTGGCCGAACACCGCACAGAGGAAGCCCGCCTCTACCGCGTGGAGGAGCAGCAGAACACCTACAACACCCCCGAGAACCGATTTTTGAAGCATGCCTTGCTGACGGTACAGAAGCGCTATGCATCACTCGCCGAGAGAGTCCTATTGCAGGACACCCGCATGGCCGACACCCATAGGGACAGGATAGCCCGCACCCGCGACGAGTTGAACCGCCTGTCGCGACATCCCTTTTTCCGCACCGTGGGCCCCTTCGACGGCATCAAGCAGGAGTCGCTTGTCCTACAAAAGGATGTGAGCTACTCCAAGGTATTCCGCATCTACACCATACTACAGAAGTCCTTCAGCCTCAACGACGGCCTCTACCGCATGGAGACCAAGGACATCGCTACCCTGTATGAGATATGGTGCTTCATCCAGGTCGAGAAGGTGGTCAAAGAGCTGACCGGCACCGAACCCGAGCAGCACAGCCGGACGGAGATGAGCGGTCTCTTCTCCTACTCGCTCGGCAAAGGTGAGCACTCGAAGATTATCTTCAAGAAAGACGATGTGACACTCGCCGAATTGGTCTACAATCCACGCCATAGCGACAAAGACGACATCAAGGGCATCGACAAACTGGAGTCGAAAACCGTGCCGCAGAAGCCCGACATCGTGCTGCAGCTGACCAAGGACGACCTGCAGGAGGGCATGAAGCTCACCTACCTCTTCGATGCCAAATACCGATTGGAGAAAGATGGCAGCAACGATGTGCCGCCCGACGACGCCATCAACCAGATGCACCGCTACCGCGACGCTATCTATTACAACAACAATCACAAGGACGAGAAGATAAAGAAAGAGGTCATCGGTGGCTATATACTCTTCCCCGGCCAGATGGACGACACCTCTCGCTTCCGCCAGAGCATCGACGAGGTGAACATCGGAGCCTTCCCTATGCGACCCGGCGACAACCAACACGAACTGCTAACCAACTTTATCAAGGAACTGCTGAACAAGCACGCTGTGGAAATCGTTGAGCAGGTAATACCGCAGAAAGGCGCTACCTTGGAGGTAAAGAACCGCGTGCTTATAGGTGTCGTCAAACCCGACAACCCACAGTATGTCAACTTCCTCAATGGCGCAGCCACAAGTTATTATTCTGGTAATACCTTCCCGACCACCATCCCACTCGACGGCATGGACTACTTTGCCCCCTATATTCCCGACAAAGGTATCCGAGACCTCTATCTTGTAACAGGCATCCACACCTCAACCAAAGCCAAGTGGGCTGATAACGACAAACTCCGCATCACTTTTGACCTTGTGTTTGCCCGTCCGTTGTTTACTGACTATAGGATGGTTCTGCTCCCGATACAACACACATTCAACGACACCACGCTTGATCAATTAGTATAATTAACCATGCAGAAGAAATCCAAACACGAAATAACCATCCGCAGCGCGGCGGCGGAGTACCTTACTTTTGTCAGCACCATTGGCGATCAACCGGGGAGTGTGGAACTACGCTACGAGGATGAGAATATATGGCTGACGCAGCGACTGATGGCGGAACTGTATGGTGTCAGTGTACCTGCCATCAGCCAGCATATCAAGCAGATTTATAGCGACAACGAACTTGACGAAGGAGCAACTGTTAAGAAATACTTAATAGTTCAAAACGAAGGCGACCGACAAATTGCAAGAGAGGTGAACCATTATAGCCTACAGATGATTATCGCTGTGGGTTTTAAGGTGAACAATGAACGGGCGGTTCAGTTCCGCAAGTGGGCCAACGCCATTGTGAAAGACTATACCATACAGGGGTGGGTGATGGACGATGAGCGACTGAAAAAAGGCGGTACCATTCTCACCAAGGACTACTTCGAGAAGCAGTTGGAGAAGGTCCGCGAGATACGTCTTTCCGAACGCCGTTTCTACCAGAAAATCACAGATATCTATGCCACCAGCATTGACTACGACCCCACCGCCACCGCCACGAAACGTTTCTTTGCCGCTGTGCAGAACAAACTGCATTACTCCGTCCACCAACATACCGCAGCGGAACTCATCTACGAACGTGCCGATGCCGACAAAGAACACATGGGGCTGACTTCGTGGGAAGGTGCTCCCGAAGGCAAGATCCACAAATACGATGTCTCTGTCGCCAAGAACTACCTGACGGAAAGTGAGCTGCAGCAACTGTCGCGCATTGTGTCGGCATACCTCGACCTGGCCGAGATGCAGGCCATGCGTCACATCCCTATGACTATGGCAGACTGGGAGGAACGCCTCAACGGATTCCTGACGCTATGGGATAAAGACATCCTCAAAGATGCTGGAAGGGTTTCGGCAGAATTGGCCAAGGCCCATGCCGAGAGTGAGTTCGAGAAATTCCGCATCGTGCAAGACCAACTCTACCAAAGCGACTTCGACCGTTTCCTCCAGTTGGAACAATCTGTGAAAAAATAATCCCATGACCGACACGATGACACCGGAGCAGCGGCACCGCTGCATGTCGCACATCAAGGGCAAAGGGACGAAGCCGGAGCTCTTGGTGCGGCGGTGGCTGTGGGGACATGGGTATCGGTATCGGCTCAATGTGAAGTCGGTGCCGGGGAAGCCGGACATCGTGATGCGACCCTACCGCACGGCGATATTCGTAAACGGGTGCTTTTGGCATGGACACAACGTGAAAATGCGTGAATGTGGGAATGCGTTAATGCATGAGTCCTCAGAACCGCGAAGCGGAAATAATCTACAAGATTTACAAGATCTCGCAAGCACGAAGTACGAGCAGGAGCACAAAAAAATAGATCTACTGAGTTCCAAATGTTGCAAGATCCCGTCGAGCAATCGGGAGTTCTGGTTAGCCAAAATAATGCGCAACCAGGAACGCGACGAGCGCAACTACCGCCTGCTGCGGGAAAACGGATGGCAGGTCATCGTCGTCTGGGAATGTCAGCTGAAGCCCGCCGCACGGTTGGAACGCACCTTGCGAGAAGTAGAGCTGTTGCTTAACAACAACCTGCTGTCAATGTACAAGCACACGCCGATTCCCTACACCGCCGATGAAGAAGACGAGGCTCCGCTGATGGCCGCAGAGGGAGCTGAAACAGCAATAGCATGAAGCGAATAGAGGTGGTAGCGGCAATCATACACGAAAGCGAGGGACACACCTTCGCCACACAGCGGGGTTATGGCAAGTGGAAAGACTACTGGCGAACACTCGACAACAAATACGAGGAGGATTCCATCATAGGTGTCGCCGAATAGCAAGTCACCCGCTTTATCGCTTGTCCTGCACGCCGTAGCTTATCCATTCCGTCTGCGGATAACAGCCCTTGATGGCTTTGCGGAAGGCGAGCATCTGCGACTTCAGGTCGGCCAGCAGCTCGCGGTTCTCATGGCCTTTGAGGGTCGCCTGTCGGCGCAGGGCATCCACCTCCTCGTCTTTCTGCTTCAGGGCCTTGCTGGCCTCTTCCAGTTTGTTGATGGCGTCGGTGGAGATACCGAGCTGTTTCACCTCGCCGAGGTGCTTGCGGAGACCGGCCACGAGGACGTCGGCCTTGTCGATTTCAGTCATGATTGTTACTGACATAATACTTCGTTTTTTGAAACAGTCGTTTTTTATTGATGGTTATTAAGTAATATCGTTGTTAATTTTACAGTAAAGTAGTATCGTTTTTTTGCTCTTGATATGTGCACATGTGCCATCGGTCGATTAGTCACAAAAACAGAATATTGCATGGTTGCTACCGACTATCTGGACAACACATGCAAAGATAACAAATATTTTCGATTAGAGAAAAAAAAATTCTCAACGGAGATTATCCCCCGCAGTTCCACAGATTCTGCCGTGGCGGCACCTTGCCGGTGGGGTGAGGAGAATACCTTTCTCAAGGTGAAAGGAGAGACACCCACGGACTCTCACCTCTCAGCGACGCCATCAACGAGTTCAAGGATGCCATCGAGGGAAAAAACAGATTCAGAACGAATACTTCACCATCGCGCAGAGGCGGTGGTTGGACACCTGGTGCAGGTTGTCGTTATCGGCCACGGTGCCGTCGGACTGTAGGTCGCCGTAGGTGACGGCGGTCCACTCGTATTCCAGACCTATGCTGAAGGCCGCGGCGTTGTAGCTTATCGACGGTGCGATGCGGTATATGCTGTTGATATTGGTGATGCCCTTCTTGACGTATATTGCATCGTCGGCAATGGCAAAGCCTTCCTCAAGGCCGAAGTTCTTGTGGTAGCCCAGCAGGAGGTTGGCGCGCCAGCGTCTGCCATAGGCCATGTCGAGGTAGGTCGTCGAGGAGCGCAGCGGCTTGTAGTGCCACGTCGAGGGGTCGGCTGTTTCCACCGTGCGGGCATAGCCGCTCATCATGTTCATGTGGCCCAGGTTCTGTGCCAGCGTGCTGCGCATCTTCAGCGAGAAGAGGCCCGGAGTGTACTGGAAGTATAGCGTCGGCGAGAAGCCGTTGATACGGCCCTCGAAGAGGTAGGGGTAAGTCGTCGCTGTGCCGTCGGGCAGGGCCGACAGTTTCTCGCGTACAAGCATACTGGTAAAGTCGGCTCCAAGTTGTGCATAGAAAAGGTCGTTACGGAGACCAATGCCAACGAACAGCTCGGGCAGCAGTCCTTGACGCGAATACTCGGTGCTCTCGCCGTTGGGACCCGGCGAGGTGTATTGGAACTGCCACAGTGCTGCCGCCGTCAGTTGCAGCAGGCCGCGAGAGAGCTCGTAGCGCACCTGTGGGGTGCGGCTGTGGGGCCGGAACGGCGAGCCGGCAGCCATGCCGATGGCATCGGGCATGATGCTGCCGCTCAGCGGATGCCAATCCTGTCCGACGAGCAGCGACTGTGCCCCCTTCGCATCGTCCCACCGCAGCTGCACATAAGCCAGTCGCAGGCGCAACAGCGTATTGTTGGTGCCGGAGCCTGCGAAGTCGGCCTCGAGGCGTCCATTGCTGGTGGCACCGAACAGTCCCTGTCCCGACAGGGCGACGCCGAAGCGGCTCGTCAGCGCCAGCAGGTGCATCTGTGGCACGGCGTTGGCGTCGTAGCGCGCGGTGGCTCCTTCGGGCAGCACATTGTCGTCGGCAGAAGCTTGTGTCTCGGTAATGTTCCACGCCTCGTCGCGCGGGATGATATTGTACTCCTCTCCACATACTGTCACTGTCTTTCGGCTGTCGAGAACCATGTAGTTGCGCACGAAGCCGTATGGCTTTATCGAGACCTTGTTGTCGCCCTTGCCGGGTACAGCTGCGGTATCGGCACCCTTCCCATGTCCCTGCGCCACGGCGGAGAGCGGAAGCATGGCAAGACAAACGACTAGCAGCAAACGAGATTGGGACATAGAGAGAGGTTGTGATTTTTAACGCGAGACAAATAAAACCGGTGGTCTACTTCGACAACATCTTGTCTTCGGCGACATCTTGTCTTTCGGCAGGAGCGACCTGTTCTTCGGGCAGGTGGATCTCCTTGAAGCGGCTTTGGCGCTTCTGCCAGCGTTCGCGGGCATACTGCTGCATGTCGGTCACCTCGTCGCTCTCGTCGATTATCTCCAGGCCGAAGATAGTCTCGATGATGTCTTCCAGGGTGATGATACCCTGAAACGAGCCGTACTCGTCGATGATGCCTGCTATCTGTTCTTTGTGGCGCAGAAGGCTGTCCCAGATGTCGGCCACCGACATCTCTTCGTTGTAGAGCGGTATTTCGCGCTTGATGTCGCCGAGGGTCTTGCTGAAGTGGTCCTCGGCCAGTTCTTCGAGGACCTCGCTGCGCAGCACATAGCCGGTGATGAAGTCCTCCTCGTCGGCGTAGACTGGTATGCGCGAGAAGTGGCTGTAGTCGTCGGAGCGGTAGAACTGTTTCAGGGTCATGCTCTCCGGTGCAGTGGCAGCCACCACGCGCGGTGTCATCACGTCGTAGGCCTTGATGTCGCCAAGCTTGATGACGTTCTGTATTATCTTGTTCTCGTCCTCGTCGATGACGCCCTCGTCCTCGCCCATATCGGCCATGGCGGCCACTTCCTCGCGACTCACCGTCGCCTCCTCGTCGTCCTTGCGGGCGATGAGGTGCGTCAGCCCCTCGACGAGCATCACTATGGGGTAGAGCACCACGATGAGGGCGCGTATGGTGTAGGCCGTGAAGCCCATCAGACGACGCCAGTTGTTGGTGCCGATGGTTTTAGGTATTATCTCGCTGAACACGAGGATGAGGATGGTGGTTATCGCCGACACCAGCCCGAACCAGTGACTGCCAAACACCAGGGTGGCCTGCCGTCCCACGCCTGCGGCACCGATAGTGTTGGCTATAGTATTGAGACTCAGTATAGCAGCGATGGCACGGGCATTGTCAAGTTTGTACTTCTTGAATATTGTGGCAGGACGGTACCCTTCGTCCTCACGCATGGTGATGAACGACAACGGAGTGGACATCAATACCGATTCCAATACTGAACACAGGAACGATATCGACATCGCACCTAGCAGAAAGACAATAAGTAGCGTCATTTCTTGAATAATAATATGCGGTGCAAAGATAGTAAAAAAATCCTCGCGTTGCGAAGATTTTTCAGGAGTTAAGGGGTTACGTAGAGGTCTGCAGCCTGGGCCACAGCCTCGGGTGTACCCACATCTATCCATCGTCCCTTGGGGTGCATATAGTAGCCTATGCGGTGGTTCCTTGCAAGTTGCAGATAGCATCCGAATACGGGGTAGGGATGGTCGTCGGCAGGCATCAGGTCGAACAACTCGGGGCTTACCATCGACACGCCGCTGAAGGGTAGTGCCTGCATGCCCGTGGCATCTGTCTGGCCATAGATGCCGGCCAGATTGCCTCTCTTGTCGAAGAGGAGCATGCGTGTAGTGGGACGTTGGCAGCAGCACAGTGTAACCAGATTGCCGCTGCGGCGGTGGTGCTCTTCGAGAGCCTTCAGGTCGATGTCAGAGAGTATGTCGACGTTGTGGACGAGCACCGGCCCGTCGCCACGGAAGTGGGGCGCTGCATGTTTCAGTGCGCCGCCGGTGTCGAGCAGCTGCTGCCGTTCGTCGCTGATGCTGACAGAGCAAGGCCACTCGTGGCCAGCCAGGTATTCGATGAGTTTGTCGCCGAAGTAGTGCACGTTGATCACACAGTGTGTGGCACCGGCGGCGGCCACACGTCCGATGTTTCGTTCGAGCAGTGTGGCGCCGCCTACTTCGACAAGAGCCTTGGGTCGGTCGTCGGTCAACGGCCGCAAGCGTGTACCCAGGCCGGCTGCGAGGATGAGTGCTTCCATGTGGGTGACTACTGTTTAGGTGGGGTGAATGGGTTGTAGAATACGAAGTGTTCGTCTATAGCGTCGATGATGATAGTCTCGCCGGTGTGTATCTTGCCTTCGAGCAGCTGACGGCTCATCTCGTTGAGTATCTCGCGCTGTATGACGCGTTTCACAGGGCGTGCACCCATAGCGGGGTCGTAGCCCACTTCGGCAAGACGGCTCACAGCCTCGTCGGTGGCACTGATGGTAATGTCGTTCTGTTCGAGCATGGCAGCCACACCCTTCAACTGTATGCGTACTATGTCGCGTATCTGGCTCTGGTTGAGAGGCTGGAACATGATTATCTCATCGATGCGGTTGAGGAACTCGGGACGTATGCGCTGTTTGAGCAGTTCCATGACGGCCTGTTTGGTCTCGTCGAGCTCGTACTGCGTGGGTGTGCCGTGCTCCAGCTTTTCGCGGATGATGTCGCTACCCATGTTCGAGGTCATGATGATGATGGTGTTCTTGAAGTCGCACGTGCGTCCCTTGTTGTCGGTCAGGCGTCCGTCTTCGAGCACCTGTAGCAGTATGTTGAACACGTCGGGGTGAGCCTTCTCTATCTCGTCGAAAAGGACGATAGAATAGGGCTTGCGGCGTACAGCCTCCGTCAGCTGACCGCTCTCGTCGTAGCCCACATATCCCGGAGGTGCGCCGATGAGGCGGCTGACGCTGTGGCGTTCCTGATATTCGCTCATGTCGATACGCACCATCATGTTCTCGTCGTCGAAGAGCACCTCGGCCAATGCCTTGGCCAGCTCGGTCTTGCCGACGCCTGTTGTGCCGAGGAAGATGAACGAGCCGATGGGGCGGCGGCTGTCGCTGAGGCCTGCACGCGAACGGCGTACAGCATTGGCGATGACGCTGATAGCCTCGTCCTGACCGACGACGCGGTGGTGCAGTTCGTCTTCCAGGTGCAGCAGTCGCTCGCGCTCGCTCTGCAGCATGCGCGTCACGGGTATGCCAGTCCATTTGCTTACCACCTCGGCAATCTGTTCCGAGTCCACCTCTTCGTTTATCATGGCGTTGTCGGCTTGCATCTCCTTCAGTTGCCCCTTGAGGTCGTCCAGCTTCTTCTCGGACTCCTTGATTCTACCGTAGCGCAGCTCAGCCACGCGACCGTAATCGCCACTACGCTCGGCCTGCTCAGCCTCGAATCGGTAGCTCTCGATATTCTTCACCTCGGCCTGTATGGCTTCGACAATCTGTTTCTCGCTCTGCCAACGGGCCTTCATCTGGTCGCGTTGTTCGCGCAGCGCCCCCAGCTCCTTGTCGATCTGGGCTATCTTCTCCTGGTCGTTTTCGCGTTTTATGGCCTCACGTTCAATCTCCAGCTGACGTATGCGGCGTTCTATCTCGTCCAGCTCTTCGGGCACCGAGTCTATCTCCAGACGCAGTTTGGCGGCTGCTTCGTCGATGAGGTCGATGGCTTTGTCGGGCAGGAAACGGTCGCTGATGTAGCGGTGCGAGAGCTCGGCGGCGGCTATGATAGCCTCGTCCTTGATACGCACACGGTGGTGCACCTCGTAGCGTTCCTTAAGACCGCGCAGTATGCTGATGGTGTCGGGCACTGACGGCTCGTCGATAAGCACACTTTGGAAACGGCGTTCGAGAGCCTTGTCTTTCTCGAAGTATTTCTGGTATTCGGCCAGCGTTGTGGCACCGATGGCACGCAGCTCGCCGCGAGCCAGTGCAGGCTTGAGGATGTTGGCGGCGTCCATGGCGCCTTCGCCGCCGCCGGCACCCACCAGGGTGTGTATCTCGTCGATGAAGAGTATTATCTCGCCGTCAGCTTCGCCAGTCTCACGGATAACGCTCTTCAGCCTCTCCTCGAACTCACCTTTATACTTGGCGCCGGCGATGAGGGCGCCCATGTCGAGGCTGTAGATGGTCTTGCTCTTCAGGTTCTCGGCCACGTCGCCGCTGACTATACGTTGTGCCAGCCCTTCGGCGATGGCCGTCTTGCCGACGCCAGGCTCACCGATGAGTATCGGGTTGTTCTTGGTGCGGCGGCTCAATATCTGCAGCACGCGGCGTATCTCTTCGTCACGTCCGATGACCGGGTCGAGCTTGCCGGCTTGTGCCAGCTGGTTAAGGTTCTTGGCGTACTTGTTCAGGGCGTTCATGGTCTGCTCCTGGTTCTGGCTGGTCACCTTGCTGCCCTTGCGCAGGTCGGCGATGGCGGCCAGCAGCGTCTTCTCGCTGCAGCCGGCGTCTTTCAGCAGCTGTCCGATGCGGTCGCGTCCCGACAGTATGCCGAGCAGCAGATGCTCCACGCTGACGAACTCGTCGTTCATCTTGGTGGCACGTTGCTGGGCACCCACCAGCGCCTGGTTGGCGTCGCTACTGAGGTACACCTGTCCGCCGCTGACGCGTGGCATGCTGCCCAGGATGTCGTCCACCTGCCCCGTCAGACGGGGTATGTTGACCTCCATCTTCTTAAGGAGGTAGGGGGTCACGTTCTCGTCCTCCGAGAGGAGCCCCTTCAGCAGGTGTGCCGTCTCGATAGCAGGATGCTGCCCGCCAAGGGCTATCTCCTGCGCCTTTTGTACGGCTTCCTGCGCTTTGATTGTAAACTTGTCTAAAGTCATAGTTATGGTGTTTTTTTGTTTGACAATGAGCAACAAACGTACCAGCATAGCCCCGACTGCCAAAATGTCAGTCACACTGTCAGTTAATTCGTTAATGTGTTAATTCGTTAATGTGTTAGTCGCTTGCGCAGCCTGACTCACGAATTCACAAATTAACAAATTAACGCATTCTTCAGAGGTTGCCGAAAAAAAAAACATTCACTGTATTCATTTTTTTTATGTATCTTTGCAGCGAATTGGCAAATAATTTATAAACAAAAATATACCGTTATGTCAAAACTCCTTTTACTGGGCGACGAGGCAATAGCACAGGCCTTTATCGACGCTGGTGGTAGCGCCATCAACAGCTATCCCGGCACCCCGTCCACCCAGATCACCGAATACGTGATGAAGAGCAAACAGGCCAAAGAACAGGGCGTTGTAGCCAACTGGTGTGCCAACGAGAAGACGGCCCTCGAGGCCTCTATCGGTGTGGCCTACAGCGGCAAGCGTGCCATGACCTGCATGAAGCATGTGGGACTCAACGTGTGCGGCGACCCATTCATGAATGCCTCCATCATCGGCACCAAGGGTGTCATCGTCGTGGTGGCCGACGACCCCTCGATGTTCTCCAGCCAGGACGAGCAGGACAGCCGCTACTATGGCCACTGGGCCATGATTCCCATGCTCGAGCCGAGCAACCAGCAGGAGGCCTACGACATGGTCTTCGCCGGCTACGACCTCAGCGAGCAGCTGGGCACCCCCATCCTGATGCGCATCCCCACACGCTTGGCCCACAGCCGCGCCGGTGTCGAGCGCAAGCCCGTGCGTCCACAGAACCCGCTCAGCAGCCCCAGCGACCCCAAGAGCTATGTGTTGCTGCCCGTCAACGCCAAGCGTCTCTACCGCGACCTGATTGACAAGCAGCCCCTCTTCACCAAGATGAGCGAGGAGTGCGGCTTCAACCAGTACATCCCCGGCAACGACCGCAGCCGCGGCATCATCGCCACCGGCATCGCCTTCAACTACCTGCAGGAGAACTTCCCCGATGGCAAGTGTCCCTACCCCGTGGTGAAGATCACGCAGTATCCCCTGCCGTTCAATATGCTCAACAAGCTCTATGACGAGGTCGACGAGATTCTCGTGCTCGAGGACGGCCAGCCCTTCGTCGAGGAGCACATCAAAGGCTTCCTGGGCAAAGGCAAGCCCGTGCACGGACGCCTGGACGAGACCATCCGCCGCGACGGCGAGCTCAATGCCGAGAAGGTGGCCATCGCCCTCGGCAAACCCATGCCCAAGGGTCCCGCAGTGCCCGAGGTGGTCACCAACCGCCCGCCGGCACTCTGCGTCGGATGCCCCCACATCGACAGCTATGAGGCCGTCATCGACGTGATGAAGAAGTATCCCGACGGCCGCGTGTTCGGCGACATCGGATGCTACACCCTCGGCTTCAATATGGGTGCCATCGACACCACCGTCTGCATGGGTGCCAGCGTCACCATGGCCAAGGGTGCCGCCGAGATGGGCATCTTCCCCAGCATCGGCGTCATCGGCGACGGCACCTTCGGACATTCCGGCATGACCGGCCTGCTCGACTGTGTCAACGAGAAGGCCAACGTCATCATCATGATCCTCGACAACGACATCACCGCCATGACCGGTGGCCAGCCCTCGAGCGCCAACATGAAGCTCTTCAACATCTGCAAAGGCCTCGGCGTCGACCCCGACCACATCCGCACCATCGTGCCGCTGAAGAAGAACCACGACGAGTTCGTCAAGATCCTCGAAGAGGAAATTGCCTACAACGGCGTGAGCGTCATCATACCGCAGCGCGTCTGCATCGTCGAGAACAAAAAGAGAATTGCCAACAAAAAATAGTTTTACTAGTCCAACTAGTTCTACTAGAAAAACTAGACAGAAAGGAAAACAACAATGAAAAAAGACATCATACTTTGCGGCGTGGGTGGCGACGGCATCGTCTCCGTGGCCAAGATCATCAGCGACGCCGCCCTCAACCTGGGCCTCAACGTCAAGCAGAGCGAGATTCACGGCATGAGCCAGCGCGGCGGCTCGGTGTTCAGCCACCTCCGTGTGAGCAGCGACCCCATCTTCGCCGACGTCATCCCCGAAGGCAAGGCCGACATCATCCTCAGCAGCGAGCCCATGGAGGCCCTGCGCTACCTGCCATTCCTGGCCCCCGACGGCGTGGTCATCACCAACAGCGACCCCTTCGTCAACATCAGCAACTATCCCGATATGGCGCTTGTCAACGCCGAACTCGGCAAGCTGAAGAAATGCGTCAGCTTCAACGCCAACGCTATCGCCAAGGAACTGGGTGCCCGTGGCAACATGGTGCTGCTCGGAGCCGCCGCCCCCTATCTGGAGATAGCCTTCGACGAGCTGGAGAAAGCCATCAAGAGCATCTTCGGACGCAAAGGCGATGAGGTAGTCGAGACCAACATCAAGGCCATCCGCGCCGGACGCGACGCCAAGTAAATGGAACCGTCGGCGTTCCCGCCGGCATATCGACGAACACAAATGCAGCGGAATGACCGTAAGGCTGCTCCGCTGCTTTTCGCTTTTTAGAAAGCGAAAAGATACAAAAAAATCACTTTCGCAAAAGTGATTTTTTTGTATCTTTGCATTTTGAAAAAGAATTGCATTATGAACCAGGATGACTATAAACAAATTGAGAATGTGTTTCTTGTGAGATTGAATGCCATAAACACAAGGTTTGTCAGATACTTGTATGACCAGATAAACTGGGATTCTCGTCTCATTGGAATCAAAGGTGCACGAGGTGTCGGCAAGACGACCATGCTGTTGCAACGCATCAAAAAGACATACAAAAAGCTGGATACGGTTTTCTATGCCTCGCTCGACAACATGTGGTTCCAGACACATACGCTGCTGGAACTTACAGAGTGGCTCTATCAGCGTGGGGTTCGCCACCTGTTTCTTGACGAAGTCCACAAGTACCCTGACTGGGCACAGGTGATAAAAAACATCTACGACACTTATGTCGACTTAAACATTGTCTACACAGGCAGCAGCATGTTGGAGATTGACCATTCGAGGGTCGACCTTTCTCGCCGACAGACCATGTATACACTCTTCGGACTTTCGTTTCGCGAATATCTTATGGTGAATAAGATTTTGGATGTGAAAGCCATGCCATTGGCAGTAATGCTGGAAGAACATACAAGCCACGCGATGTCCATTGGTCGCGAAGTGCCGATCTTGAAGTATTTCTCGTCATATCTGAAAGAAGGCTACTACCCGTTCCAGCTGGAAGCGGGGGTCGATTTTCTGCCACGTTTGAGCGAAACTGCCGAACTGGTTATCGACTCGGATCTCCCTGCTGTGGAGAATATTTCATATTCCACTCTGCAAAAAACCAAACAACTTCTCATGGTCGTGTCGAAGAACGTTCCATTGACTCCTAATATCAGCAAGCTGTCGGCACAACTCGAAACGACACGCGACATGTGCCTGAAGATGCTCTACCTGCTGGACCGGGCAGGGCTGCTTATGTTGCTGACTCGTGAAGAAAAGAGCTATAAACACCTTGTGGGGCCGGAGAAGATATACCTCGGCAACACCAATTTGATGTACGCCCTCGGCAGCACCGTCAACGAAGGCACATTACGTGAGACCTTCTTCTTGAACCAGATGTCTGTAGTGACCACGCTTACAGCCCCCCCGCAAGGCGACTTCAAGACCGAAGAGGGGCTGCTGTTCGAAGTTGGCGGACGTGGAAAAGACTTCACGCAAGTAGCCAACCTCCCCCACAGCTACCTGGCCATTGACGATGTTGAATACAGCTCCGGCAATCGCATTCCCCTGTGGATGTTCGGGATGCTATATTAATGGAGAACTCTGGTAAGACAAGCGGTAGGGGCGGCCGAATGGCCGCCCCTACCGCTTTATGGGGTCTTTGCGCATACGCA
>FLNX01003865.1_pt1 | contig 16341 bp, 6 predicted proteins | sample 1140341 | NCBI WGS metagenome assembly FLNX01 (sample SAMEA3878208, study PRJEB12797) | bioreactor metagenome | biome: Moose rumen | place: Sweden | collected 2011-10
TGTTGCAGTTGCCGCTCCCGCCGCTGGCGCCGAAGCTGCCGCTCCCGCAGAGCAGACCGAATTCGACGTTGTCCTCACCAGCGCCGGTCAGGCTAAGCTCCAGGTCATCAAGGCCGTCAAGGAGAATGCCGGTCTTGGTCTGAAAGAGGCCAAGGAACTGGTGGACAAAGCCCCTGTCGCCATCAAGGAGAAGGTCTCCAAGGCAGAGGCCGAGGCCCTGAAGGCTGCCCTCGAGGAAGCCGGCGCCGAGGTAGAACTCAAATAAGTTCTTCCCGCTCCCTATATGGGAGACCCCCCACAGGTTTAGAGCCCACAGCAGGCTCTAAACCTTTTTTCCGTCTTTAAAAATTATTCCCCCTAACGAAGGCAGAACATGTCTAATAAGACTAGCAATAAGCGAATTAACTTCGCAACATCCAAAATTCTGGAATATCCTGACCTTCTGGACGTCCAGCTGAAGTCTTTCAGGGACTTCTTCCAGCTGGAAACCACCCCGGACAGCCGCCGCAGCGAAGGCCTGTTCCAGGTGTTCCAGGAAATTTTTCCGATTGAAGACACACGCAACAACTACGAGCTCACCTTCATCGATTATTTTATCGATCCGCCGCAGTATTCAATCGAAGAGTGTCTTGAGAGAGGGCTCACTTACAATGTCCCTCTGAAGGCTAAACTCCGCCTTTCATGCACGGACCCGGAGCACGAGGACTTCGACACCCGCGTGCAGGACGTTTACCTCGGGAACATCCCTTACATGACCCCCGCCGGTACGTTCATCATCAACGGCTCCGAGAGAATCATCGTTTCGCAGCTTCACCGCTCGCCGGGCGTTTTCTTCGACCAGAGCATGCATGCCAACGGCACCAAGCTCTATTCCGCCCGTATCATCCCCTTCAAGGGTTCCTGGATCGAGTTCGCGACAGACATCAACAACGTGATGTACGCTTACATCGACCGGAAGAAGAAGCTGCCTGTCACTACGCTCCTCAGGGCTATCGGCTATAGCTCCGACAAAGATATCCTGGACCGCTTCGGCCTTGCCGACGAAGTGGAAGTCACTCCCGAACTCCTCCAGGAGAACGAAGGCCGCAAACTGGCGGCCAACGTGCTCAAGACCTGGATCGAGGACTTCGAGGACGAGGATACCGGCGAAGTGATTCCCATTGAGCGGACCATCGCTATCGTGGAACGCGGCGAAATCCTGAACGAGGACACCATCGCCCGCATTGCCGATACGGATGTGAAGACCATTCTGCTTCAGAAAGACGAGGCGGTCTCTGCAGAGAACTCCATCATTTACAACACCCTGCAGAAAGACCCCACCAATACGGAAATCGAGGCTGTGAACTACATCTACAAGCAGCTCCGCAACTCCGAACCGCCGGATGAAGCCACCGCCCGCGACGTCATCGACAAGCTCTTCTTCAGCGAGAAGCGCTACGACCTCGGGAGCGTGGGCCGTTACCGGCTGAACAAGAAACTGAAACTGGATACGGATCCCGGTGTGCGTGTGCTCACCAACACGGATATCGTGGAAATCATCAAATACCTGATCCAGCTTATCAACTCCCGTGCGACGGTGGACGATATAGACCACCTGAGCAACCGCCGCGTGCGTACCGTGGGCGAGCAGCTGGCCAACCAGTTCAGCGTAGGCCTCAGCCGCATGGCCCGTACCATCCGCGAAAGGATGAACGTGCGCGACAGCGAGCAGTTCAACCCCATCGACCTCATCAACGCCAAGACGCTGTCTTCGGTGATCAATTCCTTCTTCGGCACCAGCCAGCTGTCCCAGTTCATGGACCAGACCAACCCCCTGGCCGAGATTACGCACAAGCGCCGTCTCAGCGCCCTGGGTCCCGGAGGCCTTTCCCGTGACAGGGCCGGTTTCGAGGTCCGTGACGTGCACTACACGCACTACGGCCGCCTGTGCCCGATCGAGTCGCCTGAAGGCCCCAACATCGGCCTTATCAGCTCCCTGTGTGTGTATGCCCGCATCAACAATCTGGGCTTCATCGAAACCCCGTACCGCGAGGTGCACGACGGAAAGGTGGACCTCTCCGACGAAGGCTGGAAGTACATGAGCGCCGAGGAGGAGGAGAACCAGCACGTGGCCCTTGCCAACGTGGGCATGTCGGACGACGGACAGCTCCTGGACGACCGTATCCAGTGCCGTCTGGAGGCCGATTTCCCGCTGGTCACCAAGGAAGAGGTGAACTACATGGACGTGGCCCCGAACCAGATGGCTTCCGTGGCGGCCTCCTTGATTCCGTTCCTGGAGCACGACGACGCGCACCGCGCCTTGATGGGCGCCAACATGATGCGCCAGGCCGTTCCGCTCCTGAGCCCGGAGAGCCCCATCGTGGGTACCGGCCTGGAAGAGCGGGTATGTATAGACTCCCGCACCCAGATCATAGCCGATCGCGAGGGTACCGTCACCTATGTGGATGCCAACGAAATCCACATCAAATACAAGAGGACCGAGGACGAGAAGTTTGTGAGCTTCCAGCCGGAAGAAACTGTGTACAAGCTTCCTATCTACCGCCGGACCAACCAGAGCACAACCGTCATGCTTAAGCCCCTTGTGCGCAAGGGAGACACCGTGAAGGGCGGTCAGGTGCTCACCGAGGGCTACGCCACCGAAAAGGGAGAACTGGCCCTGGGCCGCAACCTGATGGTGGCCTTCATGCCTTGGAAGGGTTACAACTACGAAGACGCCATCGTGCTCAGCGAGGAAATGGTGAAGTGGGACATCCTAACTTCCATCCACGTGGACGAGTACCTGACGGAAGTCCGTGAGACCAAGCGCGGCATGGAGGAACTCACCTCCGACATCCCGAACGTGAGCGAGGATGCCACCAAGGACCTGGACAAGGACGGTATCGTGCGCATCGGCGCCCACATTGAGCCGGGCGACATCATGATCGGCAAGATTACCCCGAAGGGCGAGAGCGATCCTTCTCCTGAAGAGAAGCTCCTCAAGGCCATCTTCGGCGACAAGGCCGGCGACGTGAAGGACGCCTCCCTGAAGGCCAATCCTTCCCTCAGCGGCACCGTAATCAAGACCGCCCTGTACGCCAAGGTTTCCAAGGAAACCGGCAAGCGCAGTTCCAAGACCGAGCAGAAGACCCGCATCGAGATCAAGCAGGAAGAGTTTGCGGCCTGGTCCGACAAGCTCCGCGCCTCCTTCATCGACAAACTGTGGAGCCTGGTGGGCGGCAAGAAGAGCGCCGGCGTGAGCGACCTCTACGGCGTGGAAATCTTCCCGAAGGGCAAGGAGTTCACCCTCCAGGGCCTCAAGGATGCCGATTACCAGAACATTTCCACGGCCAAGTGGGTGAACGACGCCAAGACCGCCCAGATGGTGCGCGACCTCATCAGCGGTTACTGCATCGCCCAGAAAGAGGGCGAAACCCGATCCAAGCGCGAACTGGACAAGATCAAGGTGGGGGACGAACTCCCCAACGGCGTCATGCAGATTGCCAAGGTGTACATTGCCAAGAAGCGCAAGATCACCGTGGGCGACAAGATGGCCGGCCGTCACGGCAACAAGGGTATCGTGGCCAAGATTGTTCGCCAGGAAGACATGCCGTTCCTCGAGGACGGAACTCCGGTGGACATAGTGCTGAACCCGCTGGGCGTGCCTTCCCGTATGAACCTGGGCCAGATTTACGAGACCGTGCTCGGTTGGGCCGGCCGTGAACTGGGCCTCAAGTTCTCCACGCCCATCTTCGACGGCGCCTCCATCGAGGAAATCTGCTCCTACACGGACAAGGCCGGCGTGCCTCGCTTCGGCAAGACGAACCTCCGCGACGGCGGTACCGGCGACTGGTTCGACCAGCCCGCCACCGTGGGTGTCATCTACATGATCAAGCTGGGCCACATGGTGGACGACAAGATGCATGCCCGTTCCATCGGCCCGTACTCGCTCATCACCCAGCAGCCGCTGGGCGGCAAGGCGCAGTTCGGCGGCCAGCGTTTTGGTGAAATGGAAGTCTGGGCCCTCGAAGCCTACGGCGCCGCCAATGCTCTCCAGGAGATTCTCACCGTGAAGTCCGACGATGTGAACGGACGGTCCAAGACCTACGAAGCCATCGTGAAGGGCGACCCGATGCCCACTCCCGGTATCCCCGAGTCGCTGAACGTGCTCCTGCACGAACTCCGCGGCCTGGGTCTCAAGGTCACACTGGACTAATCATGGACAAATAGAAAGTAAAGACTATGCCTGCTTTTAACAATAAGGAAAACAAGGTAAAGAGCAATTTCTCCCGCATTTCCATCTCGCTCGCCTCGCCGGAAGACATCACCGCGCGTTCCTGCGGAGAGGTCCTGAAGCCGGAAACGGTGAACTACAGGACTTACAAGCCGGAGCGTGAAGGCCTCTTCTGCGAGAAGATCTTCGGTCCCACCAAGGATTACGAGTGCTACTGCGGCAAGTACAAGCGAATCCGCTACCGCGGAATCGTGTGCGACCGCTGCGGTGTGGAAGTGACGGAGAAGAAGGTCCGCCGCGAGCGCATGGGCCATATCACCCTCACCGTTCCGGTGGCGCATATCTGGTACTTCAAGAGCGCTCCCAACAAGATATCGGCCCTTCTGGGCATCCCTTCCAAGAAGCTGGAATCCGTGATTTACTACGAGAAGTACATCGTGGTGAACCCGGGCCTGCTGGACAGCGAGGAGGTTCCCGAGGAAATGCGCGTGCACAAGATGGACCTGCTTTCCGAGGACGAATACTTCACCGCCCACGAGCGGATGTACGACCTCAGGCACAAGAAGGAAGAGGAAGGCACCTGGGAAGACAGCATGAACTTTGTGGCCAAGATGGGCGCAGAGGGCATCTACGACCTCCTGAAGGAAATTGACGTGGACGAGCTGGGCAAACAACTCCGCCACGCCATGCGCAACGAAGGTTCCCAGCAGCGCAAGACCGAGCTTCTCAAGCGCCTGTCCGTGGTGAAGTGGTTCCAGGAATCCAAGGACGTGAACCGTCCGGAATGGATGATCATGAAGGTGATTCCGGTTACCCCTCCGGACCTGCGCCCGCTGGTTCCGCTGGATGGCGGCCGATTCGCCACCTCGGACCTCAACGACCTCTACCGCAGGGTGATCATCCGTAACAACCGCCTCAAAAAACTCATCGAGATCCAGGCGCCGGAAGTGATCCTCCGCAACGAAAAGCGCATGCTCCAGGAAGCTGTGGACAGCCTCTTCGACAACTCCAAGAAGTCATCGGCCGTCAAGAGCGAGAGCAACCGCGCCCTCAAGTCCCTGTCGGATTCGCTCAAGGGCAAGCAGGGCCGCTTCCGCCAGAACCTCCTGGGCAAGCGCGTGGACTACAGCGCCCGTTCGGTTATCGTTGTAGGTCCCGAGCTCAACATGCACGAGTGCGGCCTTCCCAAATTCATGGCCGCCGAGCTTTACAAGCCGTTTGTAATCCGCAAGCTCATCGAGCGCGGAATTGTAAAGACGGTGAAGAGCGCCAAGAAGATTGTAGACCGCAGGGATCCCGTGATCTGGGACATCCTGGAGAATGTGATGAAGGGCCATCCCGTGCTGCTGAACCGTGCTCCCACCCTGCACCGTCTGGGTATCCAGGCCTTCCAGCCCCGGATGATCGAGGGCAAGGCCATCCAGCTGCATCCGCTCGCCTGTACGGCTTTCAATGCCGACTTCGACGGCGACCAGATGGCCGTTCACCTGCCGCTGGGCAATGCCGCCATCATGGAGGCCCAGCTGCTCATGCTGGGTTCGCACAACATCCTGAACCCGGCCAACGGTTCCCCTATCACCGTTCCTTCCCAGGATATGGTGCTGGGCTTGTACTACATTACCAAGGAGCGTCCCGGCGCCAAGGGCGAGGGGCTAAAGTTCTATGGTCCGGAAGAGGTGATCATCGCCTATGACGGAAAGGTAATCGATATGCACGCCCCCATCTATGTGCGTCTGCCCAAGGACAAGCAGGACGCCTCCAAGGGAACGGAAATGGTGAAGACCACGGCCGGCCGCATCATTGTGAACCAGTTCATGCCGGAAGAAGTTCCGTACGTGAACGAAGAGCTGGGCAAGAAAGCCCTCCGCAGCGTCATCACAACGGTGATCAAGTCTACCGGTGTAACCCGTACCGCCCAGTTCCTGGACGACATAAAGAACCTGGGTTACGACCAGGCCTTCCGCGCCGGCATCTCCTTCAACCTGGGAGACGTGCTGGTACCGCCGGAGAAGAACGCCCTGATCGAAAAGGGTTACGGCGAGGTGGAGGCCATCAAGAACAACTATGCGATGGGCTTCATCACCAACAACGAGCGCTACAACAAGGTCATCGACCTGTGGACGTCCATCGACAACCAGCTCACTTCCATCGTGAAGAAGCAGATTTCGGCCGACCAGCAGGGCTTCAACCCCGTGTACATGATGCTGGATTCCGGAGCCCGTGGTTCCACCCAGCAGATCAAACAGCTCTGCGGCATGCGAGGCCTGATGGCCAAGCCGCAGAAGTCCGGCGCCGCTGGCAACGAAATCATCGAGAACCCCATCGTGTCCAACCTGAAGGAAGGCATGTCCGTGCTGGAGTACTTCATCTCCACCCACGGCGCCCGCAAGGGTTTGGCCGATACGGCCCTCAAGACGGCCGATGCCGGTTACCTGACCAGGCGTCTGGTGGACGTGTCGCACGACGTGATCATCACCGAGGAAGACTGCGGAACCCTCCGCGGCCTCATTGCCACCGCCATCAAGAACAAAGACGAGGTGGTGGAATCCCTGGGCGAGCGTATCCTCGGCCGTACTTCCGTCCACGATATCATCAACCCGCTCAACGGAGAGCTCATCATCGCTGCCGGCGAAGAAATCCGCGAGGATGTGGCCGCCCTCATCGACACCCTCCCCATCGAGCAGGTGGAAATCAGGAGCGTGCTCACCTGCGAATCCCGCAAGGGCGTGTGCGCCAAGTGCTACGGCCGCAACCTGGCCACTTCCCGCATGGTGGAAACCGGCGAGGTGGTGGGCGTGATTGCTGCCCAGTCCATCGGCGAGCCGGGTACCCAGCTTACCCTCCGTACCTTCCACGTGGGCGGTACCGCTTCCGGTTCGGTGGCCGATTCTTCCATCGTCTCCAAGTACGAGGGCAAGCTGGCCTTCGAGGAGCTCCGCACCATCGAGCGCACCAACGAGGATGGCACTGTCAGCCAGATCGTGGTGTCCCGGATGGCCGAACTCCGCATCCAGGACGAGCGTACCGGCATGAACTACTCCCAGTACGACGTGCCCTACGGCTCCGTGCTGTACTTCAAGGACGGGGATTCCGTGCACAACGGAGACCTCATCTGCGAGTGGGACGCCTACAACGCCACCACCATCGCCGAAATCGCCGGTAAGGTGCGCTTCGAGAACATGGCCGACGGCGTCACCTTCCGCGAGGAGAGCGCCGACGAGTTCTCCAACGCCACGGACAAGGTGATTATCGAGGGCCGCGACAAGACCAGGACGCCTTCCATGCTCATCCTGGACGACAAGGGAGAAATCCTCCGTCAGTACAACCTGCCGGTGGGCGCCCATATCATGATCAGCGACGGCCAGGAGGTGAAGGTGGGCGACGTGATTATCAAGATCCCGCGCGCCGTGGGCAAGGCCAGCGATATCACCGGTGGTCTGCCGCGTGTGACCGAGCTCTTCGAAGCCCGTACTCCTTCCAACCCCGCCATCCTCTCCGAAATCAACGGCGAGGTGCACATGGGCGATGTGAAGAGGGGCAAACGCAAGATCACCATCAAGAACCGCTCCGGCAAGGAGTGCGTATACGAGGTGCCCATGACCAAGCAGATCCTGGTGCAGGAGAACGACTATGTGAGGGCCGGTACCCGTCTGAGCGACGGCGGCACTTCCCCTACCGACATCCTGAACATCCTGGGTCCTGTGAAGGCGCAGGAGTACATCGTGAACGAGATTCAGGCCGTGTACCGTCTGCAGGGCGTGAAGATCAACGACAAGCACTTCGAGATCATCGTGCGCCAGATGATGCGCAAGGTCATGATCAACAACCCCGGCGACACCGAATTCCTCCAGGAGGAACTGGTGGACAAGTGGGAGTTCATGGACCGCAACGACGCCATCTTCGGGAAGTTCTATGTAGAGGATCCCGGCGACAGCATCCGTTACGAGGAAGGGGACATCATTTCGGCCCGCGACGTGCGCGGCGAGAATTCCTCGCTGGAGCGTCAGGGCATGAAGATGATGGCAGTGCGTCCGGCCCGTCCGGCCACCGCTTCCCAGGTGCTCCAGGGTATCACCCGCGCCGCCCTCAAGACGGGTTCCTTCATCTCGGCCGCTTCCTTCCAGGAAACCACCAAGGTGCTCTCGGAAGCTGCCATCCGCGCCCGCGTGGACTATCTGGAGGGCCTCAAGGAGAACGTCATCTGCGGCCACCTGATTCCCGCCGGCACGGGTCTGGCCCGCTACCAAGACATTGTAGTGGGTTCCAGAACCGAGGCGATGGAGGTGATGAACGACCTCTGAGGCGGTTCTTAAGTTCCTTTAAACCGGCCCGGTCTTTTACCAAAGTATCGGGCCGATTTTTATTATTAGAAAATAATGACTATTATTGTATCCGAATATAAACAGAAACTACAATATATTCTAATTTAAAACACTATGGGTAAAAAAGCTTTGCTATTCATGCTGAGCCTCTTCCTTACTATTGGGGGGGGTATCTTTGCTCAAACCCGTACTGTCACCGGTAACATTACCCTGGAAGAAGACGGCTCTCCGGCCATCGGCGCTTCCGTCATTGTCAAGGGTACGTCCATCGGTGTAGTTACGGATGTCTATGGTCATTTCGTCCTCCCGGGCGTTCCCGCCAACGCTACCACCCTGGAGATTTCCTCCATCGGCATGGTAACCGTGGAGGTTCCCATCCAGAATGTGGTGAATGTGGCCCTGCAGGCCGACATGGAACTGTTGGACGAAGCCGTGGTCACCATCGCTTACGGCGCCGCCAAGCGTTCCACCCTTACGGGCGCCATTTCTTCGGTGGACTCCGATAAAATTGTGAACCGGCCTTCTTCCAGCGTCACTTCGGCCCTGGAGGGAACGGTAACCGGTATCCAGGTGGCCAGCTCGTATGGCGCCCCCGGTACCGAGCCCAGCATCCGCATCCGTGGCGTGGGAACGGTAAACGGCAGTTCTTCTCCGCTGTATGTGATTGACGGCGTTCCGTTCGGCGGAAACATTTCCGACCTGAACCCGGCCGACATAGAGTCCATGACCGTCCTCAAGGATGCGGCTTCCGCCGCCCTGTACGGCAACCGCGCCTCCAACGGCGTCATCCTCATCACCACCAAGAGCGCTACGGCAAACACCCGCCTTTCCATGACCCTGGACATCAAGCAGGGTATCTTCGAGCGGGGTATCAAGGAATACGACCTGGCCAGCGCCAATGAATTCATGGAAATGGAGTGGCAGAACCTGCGCAATTACCGGGTCTCGCAGGGCGACGACCTGGAAACCGCAGGTGCCTATGCCGGCGCCAACCTGGTGGGAGACATTCTCTACCTGAATATCTACAACAAGGCCGACGACGCCCTGTTCACCGCCGACGGAAAACTGGTTTCGGACGCAGCCATCCTGTCTGGCTATACCGACGACCTGAACTGGTTCGACCAGACCATCCGCAAGGGATACCGTCAGGAGTATAACCTCACCGCCAGCACGGCCAGCGACAAGGCCAATGCCTATTTCTCGCTCGGCTACCTGGACGAGAACGGCTTCCTGTACAACTCCAACTTCAACCGTTTCACCGGCCGCGCGGTGGTTAACGTGCAGCCCGCTTCTTACATCAAGGTCGGTCTGAACCTGTCCGGCAGCCACCAGTCCTCCCTGAACTCCTCCGGTATCGGCGACGGCAGCAACAGCTACGTGAACCCGTTCATGTATTGCCGTAACATCGCTCCCATCTATCCGGTTCACCTGCACGACGTGCTAACCGGCAACTATATGCTGGACGAGTTCGGCGCCAAGCAGTACGATCCGGGTTCCTACACGGCCGCAGACGGTTCCATCGTTTCCACCCGTAACCAGTACCTAGACCGTCACGTCATCTGGGAGAATGCCCTGGATTCCAACGAAACGGTGCGCAACACCCTGGACGGTATCGCCTTCGTAGACTTCTACTTCCTCAAGGACTTTACCTTCACTGTAAAGGGAGACCTTAACGTCCGCAATTCAGACAACCACACGTACAACAACGCCATCATCGGCGACGGCAAGGGCAACTCCGGCCGTGCCAAGAAGGTGGTTTACCGCTACAAGAATTACAATGTTCAGGAGCAGCTCCGCTGGACGCACTCCTTCGGCAACCACAACGTGAACGTGCTCGCCGGCCATGAGAACTATTATTGGAACAGGGATTACCTGTACAATTACAAGACCACCCAGGTCTTTGCCGGCAAGGGATACATGACCAACTTCACCGACATGACGGATATCGACGGCTATGCCGACAATTACCGTACGGAAAGCTGGCTGGGACGTGTCCGCTACAACTACATGGACCGTTACAATGTGGAGGCTTCCTTCCGCCGGGACGGTTCTTCCCGTTTCGCTCCGGAAGCCCGCTGGGGTAACTTCTGGTCGGTCGGCGCCAACTGGATGATTTCCAACGAGCCTTTCATGGCCTCCGTTACCTGGGTGAATTCCCTCAAGCTCCGCGCCGACTATGGCGAGGTAGGTAACGACGCCGGTGCCGGATACTATGGCTACATGGCCCTTTATTCAGCCAACCAGAACGCCAACCAGGGCGCCTACTATCTGTCCCAGAACCCCAACCCGGACCTCAAATGGGAAACCGGACAGTCCTGGGGCGTGGGTCTCGAATCCCGCCTGTTCAACCGCCTGAACTTCAATATCGAGTACTTTGACAAGCGGAACAAAGACCTGCTCTTCGACGTGTACAATCCGCTCTCCGCGGGCGCCACTTCCTCCGGGAGCGCCGAATCTGTGGTTACCAAGAACCTGGGCGTCATCTCCAACCGGGGTGTGGAAGTCGAGGCCGACGTGGACATCGTCCGCACTCGCGACTGGACCTTCAACATCGGCGCCAACGCCTCCTTTATCCGCAACAAGGTGATCACCCTCCCGGAGCAGAACAAGGACGGCATCGTCTCGGCTCCGCACAAGATAGTGGAAGGCCGTGACCGCTATGCCTACTTCGTGTATCTGTTCGCCGGCGTAGACCAGCTCACCGGACAGTCCCTGTACGAGTTCAACTCGGAAGACTACTATATCACCGACGACGATACCGCCGACGGAACCGTCCTCTTCGGCTCGGCCACGGATGAAGAAGGGCTCGCCAACAACCTGATGGCGGCAGGCAATTATGTCGTGATCAACGACACGCCTTACGTGTACAAGACCACGTATGCCAAGCGTGATTTCTACGGCTCTTCCCTCCCGAACGTGTATGGCAGCTTCAATGCCAGCCTCAGATGGAAATCCCTCTCGCTGTCGGCCCTGTTCACCTATTCGCTGGGCGGATATACTTATGACAATGTGTATGCCGGCCTTATGAGCGTGGGCAGCACTCCTCACAGCATGCACCGCGACCTGCTCAATTCCTGGACGCAGGCCCCTGCCGGCATGACGGAAACGGACCCCAACCGTATCGACCCCAACGGCCTCCCGGAGATCAACTACGGAACATCCACCGACAACAACGCCGGCACCAGCTCCCGCTGGCTCACCGACGCCAGTTATCTGGTTGTCAAGAATGTGGCCATCAGCTACGATCTTCCCAAGAAATGGGCCCAGGCCCTCAAGATGCAGGGCATCACGCTCAGCGCCACTTGCGAGAACCTGGCCACCTTCACCGCCCGTCAGGGCATGAACCCTCAGCAGGTATTCAGCGGTTATCAGTATAACTACCTGCCTACCGCAAGGGTATATTCTGCCGCAGTTTCCTTCAAGTTCTAATCTGATTAAAGGAATTAAGACATGAAAAAGAATATCTTATATAGCATTTTGGTTTCCTGCACTGCAGTCCTTGCCCTGGTCTCCTGCTCCAAGGAGTATCTGGATACGCAGCCTGAATACGCCGCTTCTCCCGATGTCATCTTCTCCGATGCCGATGCGGCCCGCCTGGCCGTCAACGGTCTCAGCAAGATGATGACTACCCAGTATCTTAGTACGCAGGGCATGAACGGGGAAGGCACCATCAAGTCCTGGTATGGCAACTTTACCGGAAACGACATGCAGAAGTGCAACCAAACCGGTTGGGCTGCCTTGTGGAACAGTACCTATCAGGAACGTGACACATCCCCTTACGACTATTATCCCTGGTTCTATTATTACAAGCTGGTGGGAAATGCCAACCAGGTTATCTGCGGCATCGAAACCGATGGGGAAGACGTGGCTTCCGAGCTGAAGTTCATCAAGGCTCAGGCCCTGTGCTTCCGCGCCTATTCGTTCTTCATGCTTTCCCAGCTTTATAGCCACCGCTGGGTAGACAGCAACAATGGCGCCGATCCTGGAATCGTCCTCCGCATAGATCTCTCAGACGGAGCCCAGGGTCTTTCCACCCTGGCCGAGACCTACAAGCAGGTCTATGACGATCTGGATTTGGCCATCTCCCTGTTCAAGGCTTCCGGCATCAGCCGTGGCAAGGGTGAATTCTATGCTCCCGACCTTGAAGTTGCGTACGCAATCTATGCCCGTGCCGCCCTTACCCGCGAAGACTGGGCCACCGCAGCCCAGTATGCAGCCCTGGCCCGTGCCGACCATCCGCTGATGTCCGAGAGCCAGTATCTGGACAGCGGCTTCAACGAGCCCAACGACGAATGGATTTGGGGTGTGTACGAAGCTTCCGACCAAACCATCTACTACTATAGCTTCTACGCCTACCAAGGCTCCAACGCTTCTTCCAGCAACTGCCGTTCTTATCCTACCGCCATCAGCAAGGAGCTTTACGACCAAATTCCGGAAACCGACAGCCGCCGCAGGCTCTGGCTGGAGCCCACCGAGGAAGAATACGCGGAATCCAAGCTGAACAAGACCACCGGGCGCAGCACCGGTCTGCTCCAGACCCGTGCCTTCAAGGAATTCGGCGACAAGCTGTACAGCACCAGCCTCGTGTTCATGTATATGCAGTTCAAGCACATGTGCTCCTTCTATCCGGGCGGAGGTTCCTTCAACATTTTCCGTTCCGCGGAAATGTACCTCACCGAAGCGGAGGCCGACTGCCATCTGAACAAGGAGGCCGAAGCCCAGAAGCTGCTGAACGAGCTGAACAAGAATCACGACAGCGCTTACAATTGCACCAAGACCGGAGACGACCTGCTCACCGAGGTCAAGCTGTATCGCCGCATCGACCTGTGGGGTGAAGGCTTCGACTGGTTCGACTACAAGCGTTGGAAGCAGCCCATCGTCCGCAAGTCCATCGCCAACGGAGGCAGTTTCCACTCCACGTTTGCCATTACCCTCAAACCCACCGATGCCAACAACTGGACCTGGGTAATCCCCAACAAGGAGAAGGACTACAACGACCTTATCAAGTAGGTCCCTGCCTGTCCCATGAAAAGAGACTGACCAAATAGTCAAAATGACTTAGGTCAGTCTCTTTTTGTTGCAGGCAAACGCGCCCAGTGTTTCCAATGTCCCACTTTTTGGGACATTGGAAACATTTAGAACCGATTTTGCGCCCAATGTCCCGGATTTGGGGACATTGGACACGGCGGCACCGACAAATCCCGATTTATCGAAGACAAAGGTAGTCTATTCCCCGAAAACGCACCACTACCGGAAAACCATCTGGAACACGGTCTCATTCACGTCGCTCTTCAGAAGGTCGATGCTGCCGTTATGCTGGCGCATAATCTGACGGGCAAGAGAGAGTCCGATGCCGGAGCCTTCCTTTTTGGTGGTGTAGAAGGGGACGAAGATTTGCTCCTGGGCGGCGATGGGGATGGGGTCGCCGTCATTGGCGATTTGTAAGATGACATCATCCTCCTTGCCCATCTTGCCGGTGATGTTGATATGCTTTGCCCCAGCCTGAAGGGCGTTTTTGATGAGGTTGATAAGGATTTGTGAGATCTGGCCTTCGTCGGCATAGACCATCAGGTCCGGCTCCTCCGGGGTGTAGGTGCAGACGGCGCCCTTGTCGGCCAGCAACTCTTTGTCCAGGCCAATGACCTTGTCCATCAGTTCCTGTAGGTCAATGGCTTTCTTTACAGGCCGGGCAACTCCCGAGAGTTCCCGGTAGGTTTCTACGAACTTAATGAGGTTCTTGGAAGAGTCAGAGATGGTGTCCAATCCGGCTTTGACATCCAACTCGCTGTGGCCGGTCTCATCCATTGACTTCGACAAAGCATCGGATAGGGAGGCTATCGGCGACACCGTATTCATAATCTCATGCGTGAGCACACGAATCAGTTTGGTCCAGGAATCCTGCTCGTGCTGCTGGCGCTGCTTCTCGAAGATGGTGCGGATGCGGTTCAGCGTGCGGTTGAACTTGCTGCTGTCCTGGAAGCGGAAATTGAGTTCCCCGTCCTCCAGGGCGTCCATCATATAAGCCACCTTTTTAATGTCCTTCCGGCGGGTGCTTATGGTCGCTATCACCGCCGCGAGGATGGCGATGATGGCACAGAGCAGTATGATTTGCCAGACAGACATAGATTCTTCGCTTCGCTCAGAATGACATTAGAGCCCGTATTTCTTCATTTTTGCGTAAAGTGTCGGCCGGCTGATGCCAAGGGCCTTAGCGGCAGCGGAAATGTTGCCGTTGCTGCGAGCCATGGCATCCCGGACCAGTTGTTCTTCATTCTCCTGGAGGTTTGTCATTCTGAGGGAGGCGGAGCCGACCGAAGAATCTATCTGGATGTCCTGAGCTGAAAGATCCTTCGCTTCGCTCAGGATGACCGCCTTCTCAATGCAGTTCTGCAGCTCACGGATATTGCCGCTCCAGCGGCCACCTTCCAGAACCAACTTGGCCGATTCGTCAAGCCCGGACACCGGCCGATGATACTTGTCTGCATACAGGGCGATGAAGCGCTCCGCCAGCGGAACGATATCCTCCCGACGCTCCCGCAGGGGCGGAAGGGCGATATGAACGGTGTTGATACGGTAGTACAGATCCTCGCGGAACCGGCCGTCACGCACCAGGTGCTCCAGGTCCATGTTGGTGGCGCAGATCAGCCGGATATCCACCGGAATGGCCTTGGAGCCGCCAACCCGCACGACGCTCCGGTTCTGAATTACCCGCAGCAGCTTCGCCTGCAAGTGCAGGGGGATGTTGCCGATTTCATCCAGGAAGAGTGTGCCACCATCGGCCTGCTCGAACTTGCCCACGTGGTCTGTATGCGCATCGGTGAAAGCGCCTTTCACGTGGCCGAAGAGTTCGCTCTCGAACAGCGTCTCCGTGATGGCCCCGGCATCCACCGCCACCATCGGCTTTTCGCTCCGGAGGCTATGGGCGTGGATTTCCCGGGCCAGGACATCCTTGCCGGTACCGTTCTCGCCGGTAATGAGCACCGTGGCATCGGTCGGTGCAATCTTATCGACAGTTTTCCTGATAGCTATCATTGGCTTGGACGTGCCCCAGAACATAGATTCTTCGCTGCGCTCAGAATGACAGGTTTCTCTCCCCATCGCCTTCCGGGCCTTGTCCCGTGCTGCCGTCAACGTAGCCACCAGCTTCTCATTGTCCCAGGGCTTCACGATAAAGTCAAACGCACCCCGTTTCATCCCTTCCACCGCCAGTTGGATATCGGCATATGCGGTAAAGAGAACCACTTCCACCTCCGGCATCATCTTCTTGATTTCCCCGGCCCAGTACAGACCCTCGTTGCCGGTATTGATGCTGGTGTTGAAGTTCATGTCCAGCAGTACCACATCCGGCCGGAACCGTTCCAGCGTATTTACCAGCGTCACCGGCGACGGCAGCGTCTCCACCTCGGCAAAATGCACCGGCAGCAATATCTTAAGCGCCTGGCGAATGCCGGCGTTATCGTCCACAATCAGTATCTTTCCTTTCTTCGAAGCCATAGTTTGAGTCCAAATTTACACATTTTCTCCTGCACATGCAAACGCACCCTAGGTGAAATGGCGCTTTTTGTTTTCATCTTAAATCTGTATCTTTGTCAAAACTCCTGGTTATGCAGATTCTTGTGCAGCCCATAACAAATGCTGAACTTAAAACTTTGGCGCAAAACACTTTTGGCGACATGATTAAATGTGTGGTCGATGTCGGGCGCGGCCTCCTGGCCATTGATGCCGAACTGCACGCGGACTTGGAGCGGCTTCTTTTGGAAAGCGGTTCTGCGCAGGAGAACCTCTGGGGGTTCAACCTTTGGGTGGAAG
>FLNX01004439.1_pt1 | contig 16330 bp, 11 predicted proteins | sample 1140341 | NCBI WGS metagenome assembly FLNX01 (sample SAMEA3878208, study PRJEB12797) | bioreactor metagenome | biome: Moose rumen | place: Sweden | collected 2011-10
GGCAACGGGTAGGCGAGTTAAAACTCGGGAATGCGGGAGTACATTGGACGAAGTCAAAGATAGGGATAATAATGGGAAATGTAAAGAAAATGTTAAAGAAGTGCAAGATTTTGAACAATTATTTGTATCTTTGCATGCCCTACATATATAAAACTTATGAAACAACTAATATTGACCATTGTGTTCTTTTGTGTTTCGTTGGTAGTGCTGCATGCGCAGACAGCCAAAGAGGAAATACAGAAAGATATACATAATTCGGCAAGTAACCAACTTGCTTATCCTGGTCCCAGACAGGCTCGACTAACACCGGCTCCTGATGGGAAACTCCCCTTTTATATCAGTCATTATGGGCGCCATGGCTCAAGATATCTAATTGAAAAGAATGACTATGCAGGGCCTTATACTATCTTGATGAAGGCAGATAGTGCAGGAGCATTGACCGAGTTAGGAAAAGATGTACTGCATCGAATCTCAATAATGAAGGAAGAGTCAGACAATCGTATAGGGGAGTTAAGTCCTTTAGGTGCTATACAACATCAGCAGATTGCCCGCAGAATGTTTGAGCGTTTCCCTGAAGTCTTTAAGGGTGATGTATGCATAGACGCAAAGAGTACAGTGGTGATTCGTTGCATCCTCTCTATGGAGAATGCCTTGATGCAACTCGTCATGCTGAATCCCCATCTCCGTATCCGTCATGATGCCTCTTATCATGATATGTATTATATGAATCTTCATGATAAGCGGCTTAGGAGTCAGAGAACAGATACTGTCATCAATGAGAAACTCAAGACTTTGTCCAAGAAATATGACCATAGTGGGCAGTTGATATCCAAGTTGTTCTGTGACATGGAGTATGTAAGCAGAGAAGTGGATTCTGAATTGTTGGCTAATTATATCTTTGGCTTAGCGTCTAACCTCCAGAACTTAGAGGCACGGAAGAAGACCACATTGTACGATTTGTTTACGGATGACGAGATTTATGACTACTGGAAACTACGGAACGCTTGGTGGTATGTCAATTATGGAGGCTATACGGAGAATGGCGGTAAGCAACCATATAGTCAGCGTAATTTGTTGCGTCGTATCATTGAGGAGGCAGACAGTTGCTTGCAACTGGAGAGACCAGGAGCCACCTTGCGCTTTGGGCATGAGACGATGGTATTGCCGTTGACTTGTCTCTTAGACCTGGACGGCTATGGTTTACAGACTGATAATCTGGAGTCCTTGGACCGCAAAGGTTGGGTTAATTTCAGAGTATTCCCTATGGCGGCCAATATCCAGTTTGTTTTCTATCGGAAAGACCTTGATGACAAAGATATTCTGGTAAAGGTCCTGTTGAATGAGAATGAGGCGAGATTACCTCTCAAGACCAAAGAGGCGCCTTATTATAAGTGGAATGATGTACGGAACTATTATTTGAAGAAGATTGATGCTTACGAGAGGAGTATTGAGTAATATGCTATTGGCTTTGCCATCAACAATGGTCATGATGTTGTTGTGTCTGGCGGATTCTCTTTCCGCCCAGACTGTTTATGATGAGATCAGCAAAGACCCCCATTTGTCGGCAAATAACTATTGCGTTTATCCTGATAATGATAACCATCAGTATACACCTGCTCCCCAAGGAAAGGCCCCATTTTATATCAGTCATTACGGTCGTCATGGCTCCCGTTATCTGAGTCGTCAGAATGCGTACAGCATTCCTCTTGGCATCATGGCAAAGGGCGATTCATTAGGAAAGTTGACACCATTGGGGAAGGATGTCCTTCGCCAGTTACGCATTGCCCATGAGGATGTGCAGGGTCGTTTTGGTGAGTTGACGGCGTTAGGCAGTGTCCAGCATCGCCATATTATCCGTCGTATGATGGAGCATTACCCTGAGGTGTTTGAGGGAAAGGCAAATGTGGATGTCCGCAGTACGACGAAGATCCGTTGTATTCTCTCTATGGGAGCGGCTGTCCAGCAGATGGTCGCCCTCAATCCGAAACTGCGAATCCGGATGGATGCCTCTAAGCATGATATGTGGTATATGAACTACCAGGACAAGCAGTTGCGCGACAGTATGATGACCGATGCCGCCAGGCAAGCCTATATAGAGTTTACGCAAAAGCGGGAACATAACGAGCGACTGATGGGAAGTCTTTTCAACGATACCGCATACGTCCGCCAATATGTTGATGACAGAGCCTTGAACTATTACCTGTTTAAGGTCGCCTCTATTCAGCAGAACACACATCTTTGCGACAGTCTCCATCTGTTGGACATTTTCACCTTGGAGGAGTTATATCATATTTGGCAGAAAGAGAACGCTTGGTGGTATATCACCTATGGTCCTTCTTTGCTGAATGGTGGTAAGGAACCATATACCCAACGCAACTTGTTACAACGTATCATAGAGGAGGCAGACAGTTGCATAACACTGCCAAAGCCAGGAGTCACCCTACGTTATGGGCACGACACCATGGTGTTGCCTCTAACTTGTCTGCTGAACCTGAACGGATATGGTTTCCAGACGATGGATCTGGAGGAAGTGGAGAAGAATGGTTGGATAGCCTATCGCGCTTTTCCGATGGCGGCAAACCTGCAGTTTATCTTTTATCGGAAGAATCCTTTCGATAAAGACGTGATTTTCAAGGTTCTCCTCAACGAAGAAGAGGCAACACTACCCCTTGAGTCCAGTAATGCCCCTTATTATCGTTGGAGTGACTTCAAGAACTATTATCTGAAGAAACTCGAAGATTACGAGAAAAGCCGTTAAAGACCCTCTTTTGTCTTGAAGGCAAGCGCATACATCCGCATCTGTCTCACCATGGCAAGCAGACCATTGCTGCGGGTGGGTGACAGATGTTCTTTCAAACCAATTTGGTCGATGAAATAAAGTTCCGCATCCAGTATCTCTTGGGGAGTATGCCCGCTAAGCACCCGTATCAATAATGCAACGATACCTTTTACAATCAGGGCATCACTCTCTGCAGTGAAGTCGATGAGACCGTCATGATAGTCGGCTTGCAGCCATACCCTGCTCTGACAACCGTCTATCAGGTTGCTCTCTATCTTATATTGTTCGTCTAACGGTTCCTGCTCATTACCTAAGTCGATGAGCAGTTGATACTTGTCCATCCAGTCGTCAAAACCAGAGAACTCCTCTATAATCTCGTCTTGTATTTCGTTAATAGTCGCCATGACGCTTTTCCATTTAGTGCTATACTTGCGGATATTTCTTTGCAAAGTTAAGTCTTTTATTGTTGACGACAAAATGATTTATAAGAAATTTGGCATTTTACTCACTAATTCGTACCTTTGTCCCTGAAATGAAAGATAGTATCGAAGATTTCGAGATTATGGCGCCAGTAGGTAGCCGTGACTCTCTTGCCGCTGCGCTGAAGGCGGGAGCAGGAAGCGTGTATTTTGGCGTGGAGCAGTTGAATATGCGGTCGCACTCCGCCAACCACTTCACGATTGATGACCTGCGGGAAATAGCCGCCACATGTGAGGAGCATGGAGTAAAAAGTTATCTCACCGTGAATACGATTATCTATGGGGAGGATATCGAACTGATGCACCAGATTATCGATGCCGCCGTTGAGGCTCATATCTCTGCCGTTATCGCCTGCGATATCGCAGTGATGACCTATTGTCGGCAGAAAGGGATGGAGGTACACCTCTCCACGCAACTGAATATCTCGAATATCGAGGCTTTGAGATTCTATGCCCAGTTTGCCGATGTGGTAGTACTTGCCCGTGAGTTGAACCTTGACCAGGTAGCCGAGATCTATCGTCAGATAGAGGAGCAGCATATCTGTGGACCATCTGGTGAACAGATTCGCATTGAGATGTTCTGTCATGGCGCTTTGTGTATGGCTGTCAGTGGCAAGTGCTATATGAGTCTTGACAACACAGGGCGTTCAGCAAACCGTGGGGAGTGTATGCAGATTTGTCGTCGTTCCTATATCGTGACGGATCGTGAGACAGGAACGGAGTTGGAGATAGACAATAAGTATATCATGAGTCCGAAAGACCTGAAGACCATCCGTTTCATTGACCGTATGATGAAAAATGGGGTAAGGGTCTTTAAGATAGAGGGGCGTGCCCGTGGTCCGGAATATGTGCTGACTGTCGTGCAATGCTATAAAGAGGCGATACAGGCGGTACTCGACAATACCTTCTCCGAAGAGAAGAAAGACGCATGGGACGAGCGTCTTGCCACTGTCTTTAATCGTGGTTTCTGGGACGGCTACTACCAAGGACAGCGTTTAGGAGAGTGGAACAAGCACTATGGCTCGTGTGCCACGGAGCGCAAGCAATATGTGGGAAAGAGTGTGAAGTATTTCTCGAGACTCGGTGTTGCGGAGTTTACCTGTGAGGCATGTGAGTTCTCTGTGGGTGACAAGATGCTCATCACAGGTCCTACAACGGGTGCGCTCTATGTCACTGTTGATGAGATACATGATGACGTACAGGCAGTACAGACCGCACAGAAGGGAACACGTGTCAGTATCAAAGTGCCAGAGAAGGTACGTCCCAGTGACAAACTGTTTAAGATAATCACCTGTTGACCTTAGGTCAGGAGGTAAAGGAGAGCATCCTCTCATCAAGAAGTGCTACCGTTCCATCACGGAACAGTGGCACTTACTACTTTTAATTACTAATAAAAATCGTGCCGCATGCTTCTCACAAAGGAGCAGCACCATACAAGTTATTTATTGATATTATATCTTAATAGTCGAAGTCATCAAATCCACGAGCCAACGGATCACTAACTTCACCAATCTTTTCCAATGAGCCTGCTAAAATCTGTGGTGACTCAACTTTAATAACTTCCATCTCTGGATTAATATATTGTTTCTTCATAGTTCTTACGTTTTTAAATTATTACTAAATTCCGCTTCCCTCCCCCTAAACAGGGGAGGTCAGGAGGGGTCTTATTTCAGAATCACTTTCTTACCGTTCACGATATACAAGCCCTTGGTTGGGTAGAGTATACGGCGACCCTGCAGGTCATAGTAGATGTTGTCCTCAGAACCCACCTTGATGTTCTTGATAGCAGTTGCATCACCATCGATGGCGAAGAATGCACGACTCTCAGTAAACTTAGAAGCAGGGATGTATGCTTTTGTGGCAGGCAGCACAACACCACTTTTCAGTAAGCCAAAGCCAACCTTAGAACCTTCTTTACCAAGCACATAGTAAGAAGTACCATTACCTGTTACAGGACCGGCAACGAGGTCGTTAATGTCTGTAGATACTTCAGCAGGAGCAGTAGTTGCTTTATATAACTGATAAGAATCAGCAGCACCCTTAATAACAAGTGGAGTTTCTGCTGGAGCAGCCTTCACCTCTGTCAGTTGAATGGTCTCCCCATTAGCCTTAGCAGCATAAGCGGTAACCCCTGGTGTTGCGTCGAAATAAGCATCCTTTGACAGAACAACTGTTGCATATCCTGCGTCTGTTATGGTAACCTCGTCAGCAGCAACTAAGCCCTCAAAGTTAATCTCATAGTAACGGAGGTTATTAGAATTTTCACCCTCATAACCCATAATCGTATGCTCGCCTGCTGGGATATATACAGATGCAGTTTTTGAATCTGTACTGTTTACAGAACCAAATTCTTCACCATCAATTGTTATTGTACGAGTATTAGTATTTGTACCTCCAAACTTAATGGTGAGAACACCAGGTATACTTGTATTAATAGCAAAACCATGTGCCTGAGCGCACCAATCGCTACCTGATTTATACATTGGTCGCTGAACTTTTAGCAGTTTAATAGCAGAAGCATCGCCAAACTCAGTGAAGTCAAGTGAAGCGACATTAGCAAGAATCAACTCATTTTCAGATTGGTCTACCTGACTCTTCGGAGTGATATTATTCCAACTAAATGAAGTTACCGTACCTATATTAGTTATTTCAGTCACAGCGGCAGTGCTGCTATATGTTACAGGAACAACAACAGACTTTAATCCAACTGCAAATGTAAGATTAACCGTTGCTTCTGCGACATCCTCGTTAGACTGATAACTAACAGTGAACTCTTGATTGACCTCACCACCATCTACAGTGAATGTTGTTGGGGTAATTGTCAATCCTGCAACATCACTTGCCCACGTAACAGATGCTTCACCTGTCAGGTTTCCACCAACCAAAGAAATCGTTGCACTTCCTGTACCAATTCTTGCTGACACCACAGAAATAGCAGTTGGAGTTGCTTCTAAAGTTGGGGTCACATCCTTCTTTACCTTCACATTATATTCCGTTTCATTGATGGTAGCAGTGCCAATGAAGTATCCACCTGTAACAGTTCCATCAAATTCCACATCAACATCCTCATCTTTTGTTGTATCATCAGTATAAGTGATGTGATTAATCAACTTAATGTTTTCAGGGGCAGTTAATGCTTTATGAGCGTCTGTCAATGTAATCACATTTTCTTCTACCGTATAGTCAGTAGTTTCCGTTAAAGTTGTTGAGCCTTCCTTAACACCTGCAAATGCTTGGGTGCTTATTACTCTCGTCTCAGTACGTGTAATAGTCACAGATGTTATAAAGAAATTAGTACTGGTTGAACCACGGGAAATTAAGAATTCCGTTACATCATTAGCACCTTCTCCAAGTGTTATCTGTTGTGCATCTTTTAAATTCCCACTATTATAGTTGGAAGAACTTGAATTCATATTAGCAAATGCTGTAGTACTAAAGGTTTCGGTGTAAGTACTTGAAAATTTGAAAGAAGGATAACTGTCTTTAGAGTTATTGTTACTAAAACCGTTAACGGTAAGGACATCACCTTTTTGAAGTTTAACACCAGATTTTAATACAACTTTAATGACAGATGTAGTGAAATCTGCTTTTCCTTGACATTTTAGCACATAGTTACTACTCTGAGAAACGTTTACCATATTTTCTGTTGTAGAAGAACCTTCACCAGAATAAGCAGTGATTGTGCCATAGTCATTTGATTCAGATGCTACACCTGTTGTTCTTTCACTGGATCCTGTCCACGAGAAAATCGTTTCGGTTGTCTGTCCCCACGCCGACCCTATCGAAATCAGTGCGAGCGTCAATAAAGTAAATAGTTTTTTCATACTTGTTTGTTTTTAATTAATATTAATAGTAGTTTTAGTATAACTTCACAGTTAACAGGGGGGGAGGGCTCTCGCGCGTACATTATATTATATATAACAGCAAACAAAAAGAGCGTAGAATTAATCGCAACTCTACATCTCTTCACTGAGGTTCTGGTATACCTATTAACGAAAGATATAGTGATACAATCATCCCACGCTAATGCGTGAGAGCAGTCACCATGTCATCTTGTCGTTAATTGAAATTTACCAGATTTCAGTGAACAAGACGAAGCATGCGCTTCTCTTCTATTTTCCCACAAAGACGGTGCAAGCCGAACACAATCAAAGTAGACTTTAGACTGCTGAGGCGTAGCCCGTGTTCGCCAAACCCATTTGGCAGAAGTCAGCCCACTTGCGTAGGCATCGGGGACAAAGTTAGGGAAAAAAGATGAATAAACCAAATTATTGCCTAATTTTCTTGTCTTTACGTCCGTAAACGTTTTCAGTTCCCTTACGAGGAACTAATAATTCCCAGTAAGGGAACTAATAATTCCCAGTAAGGGAACAAGTAATTCCCAGTAAGGGAACAAATAATTCCCAGTAAGGGAACTAATAATTCCCTCCGTGTGAATTCCCAAGAAGGTACTTATCATCGAAATCTGTGTCGTTACCTTGTTTTCGCTGCTCCAATATTTGGCATTTTACTTGCAAATTCGTACCTTTGTCGCCGAAAAATGAAAAAACTATTATATCTACTTCTAATCATAACCCTCTGTGCCGCCTGCCAGAAACGTCCAAAGGTAGTGTTTACGGATGAGGTGCGATTACCCATGACACCTATTAAGGACCAAGGGCATACGGACTTCTGCTGGGTTTATGCCATGCTTGCCACGATAGAGACGGAGCATATCGCACGAGGTGACTCTGTGCATCTGTCTCCTGCCTATATCGAACGGGTGGTGAGACGGAGGCATTTGCGGGGCATGGGCTCCACCTTATTAAATATAATAGCCAAGCATGGCATTGTCAGTTATGATGCTTATCCTGACACCTCTTATCATAAATTGCCTCGCCCTAAATGGGTGTTTATGTTGGGGGCGCGTTATACTCCGTTGGAGTTTGCGCATAGTGTCTGTGCGCCAGATGAGTATATCGCTGTGACAAGTAATGAGAAATATCCTTATTATAAAGAGGTGGTGCTCGACCTGCCCGACAACTGGGAGCATAACCGCTTCCTGAATATCCCGAGAGACTCGCTGCTTGCCCATGTCGAGCGAGCCGTCCGCAATCGCCATGCCGTCTGTTGGGAAGGCGACACGGACGAGTATGGCTTCTCTTTCGAGGGGGGTATTGCCGACAGCCATTACTGTACCTCTCCGACAGACAATCACTGTATGGCGATCATCGGAATAGCCCGTGACCCTCACAATCGCCTGTTCTTTACGATGAAGAACTCATGGGGTATCGCTAATCCCTATCATGGTCTGATGTATATGTCAGCAGAGTATTTGCGTGACAAGACCATAGCAGTTTATATGACACGAGAGGCATACGGTCTGTAAACGTGTACGTTACTTTTATGGCAAGAATTTGCTGTAACTCAATTATTTTTTGTATTTTTGCAGCCAGGAAACAAACTACAATTACTTTAATAATATGAAAAAGACCTTATTGACTTTTTTGACGATGATGTTATGTGCTATAACATCACAAGCAGCCTCTGTGACCATTAAGGAAACAGGTGGCTGGTTTGAAAGTGCCTATGTGACGTGGGATAAGACGGCAGGGGTAGAGTATAATGTGTATATTAGTCCGTATTCCTCGGACTCATGGACAAAACTTGACGACGAGTTGGTGCGTGAGTATCCCGATTATGGACGTGCCGATGCCCTCGGCTTGAAAGCAGGAAACTACAAATTCAAGGTGGTGCCTGTGAGCAATGGTACAGAGGTGACGGCAGATGCCGCAGTGACAACAGATGCTGTAACGGTAAAGGCGCATGACCGCAGCGGTTTTGCGCATAAGCAAGCAGGGGATACAGGAATTGGAGCCTATAAGAACGACGGTACTCTGAAAGACAATGCCCGTGTGGTTTATGTCTGGGCAGACAATGCCAAGACCGTATCGTTGAGCATTGCTAAAAATAGTAATGGAGAAGAAGAAATCTACACTGGTTTACAGCAAATTATCTATGGTTATCAGAAGGGAGATAATAATGGCAGTTACGAAAAACGTCCCCTTTGTATTCGTATCATAGGTACTATTAAGGCTGCTGATGTTGATGAGTTTCTGAGCAAGGCTGAAGGTATTCAAATTAAAGGTGCCAAGGCATATCAGAAAATGAATATAACCATTGAGGGTGTTGGTAATGATGCTACGATATGGGGATTTGGTTTCCTCCTCCGCAATACCGCTTTAGTGGAACTGCGTAACTTTGGTATCATGTGGTTTATGGATGATGCGGTGAGTATCGACACAGACAACGAGATGCTGTGGGTGCATAACCTCGATATCTTTTATGGACAGCCAGGTAGCGACAGCGACCAGAAGAAGGGTGATGGAACGATAGATATGAAAGGTGACTCCCGCTATCTGACCGTTTCCTACAATCACCTTTTCGACAGTGGTAAGGCTTCACTTTGTGGTATGAAGAGTGAGAGTGGTCCTAACTGGATAACCTATCACCATAACTGGTTCGACCACTCCGACTCTCGTCATCCTCGTATCCGTACCATGAGTGTTCACGTATATAATAACTATTACGATGGAAACTCCAAATATGGTGTGGGTGCTGCCTACCAGAGCGAAGCCTTTGTAGAGAACAACTATTTCCGCAATTGTAAGTACCCCATGCTGATCTCTATGCAAGGGTCAGACTTAATTGGTGGCAAGGGAACCTTCTCCAGTGAGGATGGAGGTATGATTAAGTCATTTGGCAACTATGTCACTGGTGCCAGTGCGTTAGTGACATATCAACAGAACAATACAGAGTTCGATTGCTGGGAAGCGACAACTCGTAATGAGACAGTTCCTTCAACTGTCAAGGCAAAGCAAGGTGGTAAGACTTATAGCAATTTCGATACAGACAATAGTATCATGTATTCTTACACGCCTGATGACGCTTCTGATGTTCCTACTATTGTCAAGGGGCAGTATGGTGCTGGGCGTGTACAACATGGTGATTTCAAGTGGACATTCGACAACTCTGTTCAGGATAAGAATTATGAGGTGATCAGTGAACTGAGTTCTGCCATTGGAAACTATAGTTCCACGCTTATAGGTTTCTTTGATGGAGATCATATCAGTAACGGTGGCGCTGATAAGACAGTCAATGGCGGTGACAGTTCCTCTGGGGATGAATATACTCCGGATTGGGGAGGAGGTAGCAGCAGTGGCGGTGCCACTGTCGAAAAGCCGGACCCAAATTTCTGTGGCTCAAAAAAAAGTAACAACACATACGACTATCTGTGGTTCAATGCTGATAATAGCACAACAATCAACGGTTTGATAAATGGCAATGGAGGATTGTTGACTTTATCAGATGAAAGTTCCTTCAATGCTACTCGTGAATTGAAAAACGAAGATGGAACTATAGCCAGTAAATATACTGGTTCTGTCCAACTCCCGAAGAGTAATGGCTCCATCACCTTCAAGTGTGTCAATGGTGTCTCTTCCATTTCCGTTGCTATATTCCGAACGGGTAGTGCCAAGGGTGAGATTCAGATTAGTACGGATGGTACGTCATTTACCAAATTAAGTGAATATAGTGCTACTAAAGGTGACCAGACAATTAACGTAAGTACCACAGAGTATACTACTGGACCTGTATGGGTTCGTATCACAAATGCGGCAACAGGTTCACTCCATATAACTGGTATAAAAATCATGTATCCAGATTCCGACGGAGCAACTGTTGGTGAGGACGATTATGAGGATGCTGGTGATGACACCTCTTTGTCTGACGACACAGCGGCTGATTTTATCGTCAATGACGAGAGTATTAGTTTTACAGACTATATGGCAACTGTCGCTCTGGCTTACGATGATGCGAGGACAACAATCAGTGTGAAGGTGGAACTTTCTGATGAGAATGCTAAAATCTCAGACTGTACAGGAGCAGAAGGAACATCAGTAAGCGGTACCTATACCATCACAGTCCCGACAGCAGGCAATGCAACAAGGGCTACTTTCACCATCACCGCAGAGGACGGTTCCAAGCAGACATATATTATTAAGGTGGAGAGAGAGGCTGACCCGGCAGACATAGAGGTAGAGACTGGTACTATCAATCTGCAGTCAGATAATGTCCCAGAAGGCTATAAGGTAGACGGCTCTTCCACAGTCACAGCATATACTTACAGCAGTGATCTGTGTAATGATGCGTTGCTATTTAAAGCCTCTGCATCTCAGCATACTGTTACGCTGCCCACAGGTGCAAAAGTCACCAAGATTGTGATGTATGCTGTAGGTGATAACAACACGGCAAACAAAGGAGAGATCACAGAATTGGCAGGTCAGGTATTTGCCGTCGATCTCCCCAGTCGTAAGACAGGAACAGCGTTCGCGACCGCAACAGTTGAGGATGTTGCTATTACTGGCAGTTTTACCTACACAGTCACCTATGCAGCAGGTGTGAAATTTGAACTGACTGTCGTGGAAAATGGTAGCGGAGAGCAGGGTAATGAGCCTTCTGTTGTAAAAAATGAAGTGGCTTATATAGCAACAACAGGAACGACGGACTTTGACTACTATTGGTTCAATAAGGAGAATGAAGACGAAGTAAATGCATGGATCTCTGATGGCACGATAACGTTGACAAACGGTACTGGTGAGGGAGACTCTCAGTCCAAGTCATCCTTCAAGCCGACCACGAAACCAGGTAGTGATAAAAACGGATGGTCAGATAAGATAGGAACTCTTGAAATTGCAAAGGCTGCTGAAAAGGGAGCAACTGACGGCGGCACGGTGACGTTCTACTGTCCTTATGGTGCGAAAGAGTTCAAACTCTATATGTTCCGTACAGGTACTTATAACTTCCATGTCTATAAGAGCACTGACAATCAGCAATGGACAGACATAGGTTCCGATACGAGTTCAAGTAAAGGAAAACTGGAGGTAAGTTATAAATCAGACCTGGATACTACCGATCCTGTCTATGTGAAGATAGAGAATACATCTACAGGTGGTCTGAATATCCAAGGCATTATCATCACTTATGAAAAGAGCGTGAATGTCGTAAAGACTGCAGCAAGTGGATGGACTTCCTTGGTTAGTGGAAAAGCCCTTGACTTCACAGGCAGCGGTCTGAAAGCCTACATCGCCACCAGCGTTGACAATGGTGCCAAAGAGGTTACACTTCAGGAGGTAAGTGCTGTTCCTGCTAATACGCCTGTTCTCCTGAAGGGCGAGACTGGTACGGAATATACCATTAGTATCGTTGATGCTGTTGACCGACTGACCGCTACCAACCTGTTACAGGGCAGTGCTACACAGAGTACTTATCTGGCTGAGGCTTCTGCCTTTATCCTGACGGGTGGCAAGTTCTACCTGAATCAGGCTGGCACGATGCCTGCAGGTAAGGCTTATCTCCCTGCTTCGATAGCAAGTGGTGCCCACGAACTGACTATTGCCATTGGTGGTGATGCTACGGCAATCAAGAACATCAAGGTGGGTACGGAGGATAATGTTTACTATGACCTGCAGGGTCGTCGTGTTCTCTACCCAACCAAGGGGCTTTATATTGTGAATGGTAAGAAGGTCTTAGTGAAGTAAAATAGAAGAATTATGAAGAAGACATATATCAATCCAGAAATGGAAGTGGTGACTATTCAGCACCCATGTGCTTTACTCGCAGGGTCAACAGAAGTTCTGGAGTTTGTGATAGGTGGTGATACCGAGGTGCCTATTAGTGATCAGGATACTCATATCCTGGACCTCTTGGGAGGATTATAATTATAAATAGTATCAATCAATCGGGAGCCATGTGTGATGCATGACTCCCGATTTGTTTTATGGATATAAATAGTCTATTTATTTAGTCGCCACGTCACTCCGTCTTTGGTGTCCTTGACCTCAAAGCCGGCAGCGGCAAGTTCGTCACGGATCTTGTCGGAGGTAGCCCAGTCCTTATCTGCCTTCGCCTTGGCACGCAGGTCGAGCACCATATCCACCACCTTACCGAAAGCCTCCTCACGGGCATCACTGCTGTCACCTTTCTCCTCCCTGAGTCCGAGAATGTCGAAAGCGAAGAGACGCATGGTCTCTGTGAGTTCCTTTAGGCAGTCGGCACAGATCGTTGCCTTGTGGTCGACGAGTTTGTTGACAACGGTGCATGCCTCGAAGAGATGACTGATGACCTGTGGGGTCGCAAAGTCGTCGTTCATTGCCTCATAGCATTTCTGGCGCAGTGCCTTCACGATCCTCTCTGTCTCTGCGTCACACTTGTCGCTTGCCTGTACCCTGTCTAAGTCGCTGATGCCCTGCAACAGTTTCTGCAGTCCCTTCTCAGCCGCCTGCAAAGCCTCGTTGGAGAAGTCGACCGTGCCGCGATAGTGGGCGGAGAGCACGAAGAAGCGGATAGTCATCGCCGTATATGCCTTCTCCAGCAAGGGATGGTTACCCGTAAAGAACTGCTCCAGGGTGATGAAGTTATTATACGACTTACCCATCTTTTGTCCGTTGATGGTCAGCATGTTGTTGTGCATCCAGTACTTGACGGCAGGATGTCCCATCGATGCGGTAGCCTGTGCGATCTCGCACTCATGATGGGGGAAGACAAGATCCATACCGCCACCATGGATGTCAAAGGTCTCTCCTAAGTATTTACGCCCCATTGCCGTACACTCGCAGTGCCAGCCTGGGAAACCGTCTGACCACGGAGAGGGCCAGCGCATGATATGCTCGGGTTGTGCTTTCTTCCAAAGGGCGAAGTCTGCCTGATTGTGTTTCTCACCCACACCAGCCAACTCTCGGCTCTCATCCTTGATGTTCTCCAAGGAGCGGCCGCTTAGGATGCCATACTTATATTTCTTGTTATATGCCTCGATATCGAAATAGATGGAGCCGTTCGACTCATAGGCGAAACCATTGTCCAGGATCTGCTGTACCAGTTGCTGCTGCTCGATGATATGTCCTGTGGCATGTGGCTCGATAGAGGGAGGAAGCACATTCAGTGCCTCCATCGCCTGATGATAGCGATTGGTATAGTACTGGGCGATCTCCATCGGCTCCAACTGCTCCAGTCGCGCCTTCTTGGCAATCTTGTCCTCTCCCTCGTCAGCGTCATGCTCCAAGTGACCCACATCTGTGATGTTACGGACATAGCGCACCTTATAGCCTAAGTGCCTCAAAAAGCGGAACACCAAGTCGAAGGTGATGGCAGGACGGGCATGCCCCAGATGGGGGTCTCCATAGACGGTAGGACCACAGACATACATACCCACATGAGGGGCATTGATAGGCTCAAAACGCTCTTTCTGGCGTGTCAGCGTATTGTAGATAACCAGTTTTGATTCCATACACATCAATATATTTTGGCTGCAAATTTACGAAAAAATAAGCATTATGAACTATGAATTATGAATTATTTTGTACCTTTGCAACCAAATTCGTAAAATATTAATTAAGGTATGGCTTATACACGTATGACGGCTGCAGAGGCTGCAGCACTGATAAAGAATGGCGATAATCTCGCTATGAGTGGCTTCACACCCGCTGGTGTGGCAAAGGCGACAACCAAGGAACTGGCAAAGATTGCAGTAGCAGAGCATGAGGCTGGGCGTGAGTTTAAGGTGGGTATCTTCACAGGTGCCTCTACAGGACAGTCTACTGACGGCGACCTTGCCGTTGCTGGTGCTATCAAGTATCGTGCTCCTTATACGACCAACCCGGACTTCCGCAAGCATGTGAACATGGGTGAGATCCCTTATAACGACCTGCATCTGAGCCACATGGCACAGGAGTTGCGCTATGGCTTCTACGGACAGGTCGACTGGGCGATTCTGGAGGTCTGCGACATCGAGGAGGTAAGTAACGACTATCATGTCTATCTGACTGCCGCAGGTGGTATCTCTCCTACGGCTGCTCGTCTTGCCAAGCACGTCATCCTGGAACTTAACTCGTTCCATAACCCCAATGCGAAGTATATCCACGACGTTTATGAGCCGTTGGATCCTCCTTACCGCAAGCCCATCCCCATCGTGAATGTCAGCGACCGTATCGGTCAGCCCTATGTCTCTATCCCCAAGGACAAGGTGGTGGGTGTCGTAGAGTGTAACATCCCTGATGAGGCTCGTGCCTTCAAGGACAGTGATCCTGTGACGGATAAGATTGGCTATCTCACCGCTGAGTTCTTAGTGGAGGAGATGCACAAGGGACGTATCCCACGTGAGTTCCTGCCCCTGCAGAGTGGCGTGGGCTCAACGGCAAACGCTATCCTTGGTGCCCTCGGACAGGATAAGCACGTGCCCGACTTCAATATCTATACAGAGGTGTTGCAGGACGCTGTGGTGGAGATGATGCTGCATGGTCGTGTGAAGGATGCCTCGGCTTGTTCTCTGACGGTCTCTAACGACTGTCTGATGCAGGTATATGATAACATGGACCACTTCAAGAACCATCTGACCCTGCGCCAGAGCGAGATCTCCAATAGTCCTGAGGTGATCCGTCGACTGGGTGTCATCGCCATCAATACCGCCATCGAGTGTGACATCTATGGTAATGCCAACTCCACCCATATCAGTGGTGTGAAGATGATGAATGGTATCGGTGGCTCTGGCGACTTTATCCGCAACGCCTACCTGAGCATCTTCACCTGTCCTTCTACAGCGAAGGGTGGGGTCATCTCCAGCATCGTACCTTTCGTCAGCCATCAGGATAGTTCTGAGCATGATGTGAACATCATCGTCACAGAACAGGGTATCGCTGACCTGCGTGGTAAGAGTCCCGCCCAGCGTGCCGAGATTATCATCGAGAACTGTGCGCACCCTGACTACAAGCAGTTGTTGTGGGACTACCTGAAGATTGCGAAGGGTGGACATACCAAGCACAACCTGCCTGCTGCCTTCGCCATGCACGACACCTTGGCTCGCAAGGGCGACATGCACCTGACAGATTTCTCAGAATATGTGAAATAAGGAAAAAGGAAAGACCGCTTCTCATGAGGCGGTCTTTTTTTATAGGTATTCCATCAATACATCCCACACAGCGATGATATGACAGATGCTGCCTGCGAGGACGAAGAAGTGGAAGACGGAGTGCATGTACCG
>FLNX01005041.1_pt1 | contig 16323 bp, 16 predicted proteins | sample 1140341 | NCBI WGS metagenome assembly FLNX01 (sample SAMEA3878208, study PRJEB12797) | bioreactor metagenome | biome: Moose rumen | place: Sweden | collected 2011-10
GTCTGCCCGATCCAAGAAATCCAACCATTCCAATATTAGGGTCATCGGATGTTAGTTTTTGACCCCAACATGGTAAAGTGTAATCCATCTTGCCAGTTAAGCAAGCATAGCTCATGCAGAACTGGTTCATGGTGTTTCCATTGTCAAGATTAGTTGGCAAGTCATATAAGTTTTGCCAACCGTTATAGCTTCCATGTGTGTAAATTGTAAAGTAAGGGGTGCCATCGTTGAGCATGGATAATACTTTTGTTTTGTATGTGGTCAAATTATCTATCCATCGATTTGCTATGGTTAATGTTTGGTGGTTACCTAAAAAACTTTGGATATGAGGATATAAACTGTTTTCAAAATAGCCGTTAAATTCTTGATACACTATGTCATTTGCAGCGTTAACAATTTTACTCTTAACAGGTCTATACTCTCTTTCACGTTTTATGGTTTTATTTACAATGTTGCGAAGTTGACTTTCATTTTCAACGCAAAAACGTCCGATGAATAGGTCTCCTACTTTGTCATAAATATTTTGACTGTTATGGGTGATACAACTGAACCAATAATCTGATGGATATAACTCTTTGGGATAATTATCAAAGTTTTGTTTTACACCATGACTATAGGCAGTGGGGACGAAACCATGGTACGCTGGATTGTATTGAGTTTCGCTGTTTCTGACAGGTGGCTTGCCGACCAAGAGGACATAGCCTAAATGTCCGTCTATTGTGTTGTTGGCATTGCATCCATCATACACCGCTTTAATACAGGAGCGCATCATCCCTTCCCATTTGTAGAGAGGGTCGTTATAGGAAAATCCAACCTGAAGAATATTGTCCAATTTAAGTATAGCCACATCAAATCCATTGTAATATGCTCTGTGTTGCGCAATTCGCATTAATTCACTGGATGGTGCCCCGTTTTCAATAAACTGGTCGGCACAAATAATAAGATAGTCGGCTTGTATGTTGCCTGCTTGGAGTGGAGTCTGTAATTCAATATAACTCACGCTTCCTCCCCCAAGTCGCATATCGTTTTCTTCAGCAGTCTTGTTTGTCGATGTGTAGTTTAGCATGGTATTTGCGGCTACATTGTTGAAAATGCCCAAGTTTGACGATGTTGAACCTGTTGCATTTGTGAGATTTAGTGTTATTTCCAACTCGGTGGCAACATAGAGCTTTTGGGTTACAGGATTGTAACGAAATGGCGACACCTCAACTTCTATATATTTTTGGTTGCGAAAATATCCAATTTCGCTGTTTAGCACATTATTGTATGGAGAGAGTGTATCTCGCTCATATCCAACAACATCTTTACTAAATAATTCTGTTACAACACATGTACTGTCCGGGTTGGTTATGACTTGGTAGTCAGGGACGGGATATATATTGTAATTATCAAAAACACTTTCTTGGATGATTTGATATGTTATGTTTACATTGTCACATTCTGGAATCGCAATTATCTGGTGAATTAGTGGCAATTCCGGGAAGCCAGTTGTTTGGCTTCGTCCAGCTCCTGGAATCATAAGCCGTTGGTATGTTTCGTTTTTTGCTGTGAGCGTTTTTGAGTAAAACCCATGTGTGTCAAATTTCACTTTGATAGTTTGGCTGTTACTTTCAGTTACATATGCACTTATTTCTTCTGGGGAGGAACTGTTGATGACTACCCACGTTTGAGATTGAACGGAATATATTATTCCGTATAAAATGATGATTAATGAGGTAATCTTTTTCATAGCTTTAAATTTTTAAGTTTAAATGGAGTTAATATCCTTGCAAAGTTACAAAAGATTTTTTGCAAGGATAACATTATTTTTCGAGAAAAAGAACGGTTTTATAATTTTTATTTTACCAAACCACCCAATCTTCATTAACCAGATAAACCTTGTCATAGACTTTCGGAAGATGAATCGTCCAAATCAGACTGCCGGAGCTGTCGATGAGGCTCAGCTTTCTGTCCTTTTTCCAGTAATAAGATAGGAGAAAATCGCCGTCTGATTTTTGAACGGCATCGGCGAGGATATAATCGGACTCCGCTATGCCGTGTCTCAAGTCGAAATGGGCATTGTCATTCGAAAACGGCAACTCTATTTGCTTTCCGTTCTCATAATTGGTTATAACAGGCGCCGCATTGAAATAGGCGTTCCGGCTGTCGATTTCTATAAGACAAAGACTTGTTCCAAGGCCATGTTTTTCGTTAAATTCAGGAATAAAAGCGTTGTCAATCAACGACTTGAACTTGATTTCGCCATCACGTCGCTCCATTCGGCAAAGGATACGCTTTTCGCTTTTTTCCTTTTGCGAGACGCTCAAAACGATATTGTCCCAGTCTTTGATTAAAAACATGCAGTTCTGCCAGGCATTTATACTGAAATCGTCGAATCTCAACGAGTCGCGGAAGCGCAAAGGATAAACATCTTTGATTTCCAGATTCTTATCCAGCCCGACGATGGCCGTCTCATTCAAAATCGTTACAGTCGAGTCCTGATGCTCCTCGTTGAAATACGTATCCGTGTGATTCACATTGACAAGCAGAAACAAGGAGTCGTGAAAAACGCAGCCGTTGTCGATTTTTATCTTGCCGAAATCCGGAATATACGGACTGATTTGGTCGGAATATCTTCGAACCTCTCTCAAAGTCTTCTTATCGCCGAAAATATCAAGATATAGTTTTTCAAGATTTGTTTTCGAGAAATCCTGACTGGCAACATGTTTGAAGTCTCTGTCGAAAAGATGCAATTCATGATAGGTAAAATCCATAAACAAATAGTTGTCGTTCAATGAGATACATCTGTTGCTGGCTGACAAGACTATGTCTTCGGGCAGTTTGACGACTTTATCTTCGAAAGCGTTTTCATGCTGAAGCATTTTTAAGACAGGAATCCATTTCTTGCTTTGATTAAGTTCGGCGTCAAAGACAAGTTCGCCGTCTTTGTAAAGATACAGCCAAGGAAAGATGTTGTGTGTCAATGAATCGAACATCGAATCATCGCAAATGATGTCGTAGCTGCGGCTGATTTTCAGGAATTTTTCTGAAAACTTTTGCGCCTCGTTAGAGTTTGTTGTCTGAAACAGCAGACGCAGTCTGCAATCCTCGCTGATGCTGTCGAGGAAGCGGTATTCGTTGTAGCAGTTAGGGCACAGGTTAGTGTTGGCTGTGACGATGACCTCGATGTCCTGTTTATGCGAACAGGCCATTAAGCCTAAGAGAATAGAGAATAAAAAGAGTTTTTTCATGTTTGATAATTTGAATTTGACCATAATTTTGAATTTTTAATTGCGCCTACTCTATTTTTGCTTTTCGGCATCCACATCATTCTTTCTTTACCACTCCGTTTATTCTTAATATTGTTTTTTCATTATCTGTCGAGTTCGATTTCACAACAATTACTTTTGAAAAGCTTCCGATCTTTTCTGTGTTGTATTTGATTTTTATCTCACCTTTCTTGTTTGGAAGAATGGGTTCTTTCGGCCAAGACGGGACAGTGCAGCCACATGATGAGAATGCCGATATAATAATCAAAGGCTCATCGCCTGTGTTTTCAAATTCAAAAAAACATTCACCAGAAGAACCCCTGGAGATTGTGTCATAGTTATATATTTTGTCATTAAAATGTATTAATGGCCCATTTTTCTCAGCTTTTTGAGCTATTGCATTCATTGCAAACAATGTTGTTAATAATAACGATATGTATGTTTTCATTTTTTATCTTTTTAAGTTGGACTCATATTCTCTTTTTGCTTCAAGCAATTTTGCATAGTCGCCTAAATCGTCTGATTCATAAAGAACATCATTTGATGGAGAAAGAAGATAATAATACCCTAAATATGGAATCTTAATAAATTGCCGCATTCCTTTAGCATAATACATGATATCTTTTGTTTTTGTATTATTAGCAATTTTAAGAATCAATTCTTTGTTATCTGACAAATAATTTATTGCCATAATTTTGATACCTTCATTTTCAATAATACGATAACCCAAAGAATCTGTTTGTATTTTGTATTTTTGAAGATTTTTAAGGCATGGAGAACAATTAAAACTCCAAAAATTCAGCAAAACAAAACAATGTTCAGTTTTAATACATGTTGTGTCACCGTTTAAGTTGATAATGGGAAAATTCAGTAAATCATCACCTATAGTGTCAATCCGAGTGTCTTTTAAACTATATGGTGTAAAGAATTCAGTATGTCGAGTAAAATTCCTATATTGTGGACTGTTAAAATCGAATGTTGAATCAAAAAAACAGGTTTTATCATCGGTATTTATATTTTCAATGTGATATGTAATCAATTCGTCAAAAGTGTTATTTGATATGTTGTAGGCAATGACACTGTCAATTTGTGATGTTTTTTGATTAATCCAAGTTTTACATTCGTATTGTAATGGTATGTCAAAAGAGCCAGTAATATGGTTTTTTATGTATTTAGTGGGCGATTGTCCGGTATAACATTTTTGTTTTCCTTTGTCTGACTGTATGGTTTGAACATTATTAATGATGGGTTTATTAATGCAAAAATTTGATGGAAAGTTTGCAAAATAATAGGGCATAAACTCAAATGCCATAGTGTATAGTTGCGCTTTATAAAAATCATAATATTTGGACTTGTCGTCTTTCCTATTCAAAAAACAGGTCAATTCCTGATTTTGAAAATTTACCATTTCGATACTTTTAGGACTCACTCTGTATATTGTCATAGTTGACGAGTCGTTTACAATGAAATAAGGTAGTACATTGTCGTAACGCATAAAAATATTATAACATACAGTATAGTCGAGCTTTTCATCTAAATAGGATGTTTTTTCAATGTCAAAATTTATCCACATTGTATTATTTGTGGCTTTTTGGGCAGATTTATAATAATCTGTGTTGGCAGACGGTAAATGGCAAGCCGTCAATAGCAACAACATACAAACAAAAACAACGAGCTTATTCATGGTATAAATCAATAATCAAACAACCATACTTAGCAGTGTCACTGCAATGCTTATTACGGTCCACCATGGGAAGTCGTTACCTCCACCAGAAATACTTGTTTCACACCAATGTTGTTCATCAACGATATGACAAGGGGAACATCCTAGTGCAACACTTTGATCTAACGGGACGCATGTTCCGACATTGCAATTATGCCCTGTACATGTAACGACCCATTTATTAGAAGCATAACAGGCTAAACTGTCATTTATGATACTTATACCTGTAAGTTCGTTGTTTTCGATTATGAATAAGTATTTATCATTGTTAGAATAATATGTAAAACTATAATTGCCATCAACAACATCATTATTCATATAATAATAAATACTATCGTTGCTTATCTCTATGATAATAAAGTCATTATACAACAATACAGTTGTCGCGGTCTCTTCTTCTGTGTCAATAAAAGTAAATCTCAATCCATATTTGCTATAGTTGGTAGTGTCTGCCTCGACAATGTCTATTGACTCAATGATAATGTTATTGTTTTTATTATCATAAAACGAGCTGATTTCTTTTTGTAAATCATCTGTAGAGATATTATAATGAAACTCACCCGTCAACATACTTTTTGATGCTATTGGTGCCGTTTTGATGTGATTAATGGTCGGCACAGGATTAATGGAATGGTCGCTTTTACAAGCACTGAATGTTACAACTCCAATTGCCACCATGATTAAAGCTGTTAATACAGCAAATGTTCTTTTCTTGTTCATAATGTTACTTTTTTAAATGTTATTAAATTGTTTGATGTTATAATTTTTTAGTTATTCGACACCTATTATATACTCCGTGTTATCTCCTTTGACCATGATTTTGAATTTTTAACTGCAACTTTTTAGCGGCGTTAAGGGCGTTAAGGGCATTAAGGGCATTAAGGGCATTAATGGCGTTAAGGGCATAGAGAATAAAAAGAGTTTTTTCATGTTTGATAATTTGAATTTGACCATAATTTTGAATTTTTAATTGCGCCTACTCTATTTTTGCTTTTCGGCATCCGCTGTCAAGTGCAAAATTGTTTAAATTCTTTCTGAAAACTATGGAATTGTATTGGAATTTTACTGGAATTTTTATAAATTCTTATTTTGTAAATCATTGAAATACAATAATATACAAATAACACTAAATGGAAGTGCAAAAAACAGTGGAATTTTATTGGAAAAGGTCAAAAAAAATGACTACTTTTGCAAAAAAAACATGGAAACTGACACTATCAGAAAAGGATCGGTTTTTTATTTGGCTGATGATCATGTGGAATTTGGAGCTACTTTGGACCATGAGACAGGCAATGCGACTTATAGAATCGCAATTGTGCCAGATGAGGTTACGGTGGTTGAAAACAACGACAGTCAAAGCAGTCACATTTTTTTGTGGTTGGGTGTCGCGCTCGTGGTTGTTGCCAGCGTTTTGCTTGTCGTCAGATATATTTGGAGAAAGAATCGCAACAACGATAGAAAAGCAAAACAAAGCGAACAGGATACTTCGTTGAGATATGAACTGCTGAAACACAAGGAGATATATAAAAAGTTCTGTCAGAAAGGATATTTCTCAACAATCAGAAAACCTAATCTTGAAGTTGTTGAAGAACATGAAATTAACGAGCTTTGCGAGGCTGTTTCAGAAGTTTTCCCGACATTCGTCGAGTATCTTAATAACCATGGGATAGCCGCTAAAGATTTACAGTTTTGCTGTCTGGTGAAATCACGCCTTTCAACGTTGGAACTATCAGAGATTTATTGCATTTCGGATAGCGCAATCTTTAAAAAGAAACATAAAATCAAAAACCAGCTCGGTTTCGAGTCCGACCAAAGAACTTTGGATGAGATTTTTGAGGAAATGTAAAATGTTATTCTACAGATAGTTCTTTGCTGGAACAGAATATATCACGCCGTCGTCTCCGCATACAATGATATCTTCGTTGTTTTTGGCTTTCTCTTCCAACATCTTTCGTTCGGCGATTTTCAAGCCATAGACGATTTTGTCTATCATTTCTTTATGTTCTTTGGTTGACATATTCTTTGATTTTTGTGAAACAATCTTTATTTTCAATTATGGTATTTTGATTCTTACCACCAGTTGCAACAATTGTCCTTGGAGTCTTGCTGTTATCAACTAGAATCCAAGTGTCAACTATAGGCATATAAATATCAAATAGATTATTTAATCCAGTCCAATAACGTCTGATAATTGTATCTTTCGGAATATCATGGCCGCCATTTTCAACACGTTTCGCCACGCGTCTAATTGCCTGTTCAGGTGACTTTAACCATAAAAACAACAATGTTACTTCATATCCTTTTTGATGTGCCGTTTCGACCAGTTTGAAATATGATCGTGTTGATAATGTTGTTTCTATAGAGAAGCTTTCTTCTTTTTGCAGAAGTTCGTCTATGCGTTTGAGCATGAGTTTTCCTGCCTCAATAGCCATTCCGTCAGGATTGAAAGGAGAGAGTCCTCGTGCTATTTCATCGGCGTTGACAAATTCCTTACAGTTTAAAATATTAGGCAAAACACTGTAGGATGCCGTTGTTTTGCCAGCACCATTTGGACCACTGATTATATATAGATTTTTGTCTTTCACTGTTTTTAACAATGTGCAAAGATAATAAAAAAGTTTGATATGAGGTGTTTTTTGAAAAACTTTTGCGCCTCGTTAGAGTTTGTTGTCTGAAACAGCAGACGCAGTCTGCAATCCTCGCTGATGCTGTCGAGGAAGCGGTATTCGTTGTAACAGTTCGGGCACAGGTTGGTGTTAGCAGTGACGATGACCTCGATGTCATGTTTGTGCGAACAGGCCATTAAGCCTAAGAGAATAGAGAAATAAGAAGAGTTTTTTCATGTTTGATAATTTGAATTTGACCATAATTTTGAATTTTTAATTGCGCCTTTTTAGCGGCGTTAAGGGCGTTAAGGGCATTAAGGGCGTTAATGGCGTTAAGGGCGTTAATGGCGTTAAGGGCGTTAAGGGCGTTAAGGGCGTTAATGGCGTTAAGGGCATTAATGGCATTAATGGCATCAAGGGCGTTAATGGCATTAATGCCCTTAATGGCGTTAATTACTATTCCTTTACTATTCTTTCAGTGAACTCTGAGCCGTCAGCCATTCTCACTTTCATGACGTAAACGCCTGAGCTGAGGCCTGAGACGTCGATTGTGCCGGAGTTAAAGTTCTGCAACTTTACCAAACGCCCGTCTATCGAATAGATTGCTATTGAATTGCAGCCCGAGTTTTCCGCAAAGCTGATGCTGATGACATCTTTCGCAGGGTTGGGATGGCAGATGAAAGGATTTCCCGAAAATGAAATTTCAGACGCAGATAATTTTTCATCAAATATCACAGCATAAATTTTTGAAGATTGATAAAACTGAGAGTCGGACTCATAAAGCCAGCCGCTAATTGCCAATCCACCATTGGAGCGCACAACAAGCCCATAGTTAAGCAGTGCTCTATAGCCAAAACAGACCACCTCATCCAATACATTCAGGTCAAAATCGAGATATTCGACAGTAAGCTCCAGCTTGTATTGTTGTCTGGCAGTCCATACAATATATATTCTGCCGTCATCGGTCACAGCAATGTTATGTGGCATCAGTGGCATCGCAACATCACAATTACCATAGGCAAACTGGAATTGCTCAACAACCTGAAAATCGTGATTGAATTTTATAATGAAATTATAATATTTGTATGGATATGATGTTTCATGTGCCGGAATAGTGACAATAAAACTGTCGTCATTAAGATACTTGCCATTTATATGTCCGTAGTATCGCACATGATCATATTGCCCCACTCTATACAGGGGGTGTCGGGCGATACGGTTAAACATCTCGTCATATTCCTCAATATAAGTAATGTCACCATAGCTCGGATGTCTTGAACATGTAATGAAACCGTATCGTAAAGGATTTTTGCTGATGATGAAAAACGGGCGTTGAGCAACCTCCTCAAACATACGTCGGACCGGTTGTGAGACAAATTTTGTTGTGCCGTCGAGACCGACGACAATAAAACGCTCGGTGGTGTCGCTGTCGCAGCCGTGAATCACAATGTCGTTGTTGTGATTTATGAAAGCCCTGAAATCAGTACCTATTGTGCCGCTGATGTCAAGCTCAGTGTCGATTTCGTTGACAATTTCAAGATTGTCATTGATATACAAGGCCTTGAAGTGGCTGACATCGTCTTGGCGGTAAAACGTAGTCAGAATATTGCTATTATCGTCGAAAGGGTTGCGTAGTTTCGGACAACCGCCGTGAATCCTGAACATAGAGCCCGGTATGAAAGAGGAGTCTATCGCCACCCCTTCAGGAGTGATTTTAAACAGGTTCATTCCTATGTCATTTCCATTTTCGTCAAAAACATCGTCATCGACCAGAAAATTGCCGTCGCTCATCTCTATGATGCTGTAGCACTGGTGAGAGTGCCCGTCCGTGCCATCGTGGTTCCAAACATTGTAGTTCTGCGCTGAGACCACAAGGGCAAGCATAAAGATTGCTGTTGTTATAAAGAACTTTTTCATAATATTAAAATATCAAGTGACAATGGTTTTAAATAGACCCTTGTCACATATTATTACTATAATCTTACCTCTATTTGCGTTGCTGTAATGATACCATATTCAACATCCAATGTATGGTTCAGTGTGGTTTGTTCATTACAGGATTTATTATCAGGATCGGCACTCAAAGCTATTACAAGACCTTGAATAATGGTTTTAATATGAGGTCTGTGCTCTTCAGCCAAATCAAGATATGCATTCAAATAATCACACATGTCTTCACTGGTAATCTTATGGTGAGTAACATTACATCCATAACAATTAAACAATTGAGGATAGTGTAAGTAATCAAAATGTGTATTTGAAATACTTGTGAAGAAAACCCTTTCTGATAAATTAGGATGATAAATGCTCGTGTTAAAACATTCTGTCAAAACCAGTGCTGCATATTGCCATTGGTACAGCGTATCAACAGGAAAACAGTCACACAGAGTGCTGTCGTATGTGAAATTTCTGTACGACAAGCCGCTTGTCAATGTCGTGTTTACAGTTACGGTTGTTGTAGTGGCATTCGCATCAAACTCGGCAATCTCAGGTTCGATGCAATAATAGTTCTTGTTGTCGAAATTGAGACTGTGATAGTAATCGTAAACATGTGCTGAAATCTGTGAATAAAGATTTGCGAACTCACTAAGATTAATCATGCCGTTCGACACATTCAAAGTGTAGGTGGATGTCTCATAAGTCTTATCCGGACCATTGCCATTGATATTACAAAAGTCGAAGTTAAGAATATCGAACATAAACGCATTGGCGTTTTCACCAGTTAAAACCTCGTCGCTTTTGGCGACTGACTGCAGTTTTTTCTCAAATTCGAGGATATATGCCTCTCTGTCGGGCACTTCAGATTGATAAACGATGCCCTTATTCGGTACGATCTCAGGCACATTTTTGATTACTTCGTTTTTCTTGTTGCAGGCCTCAATTGTGATCACTCCTGCTACTGCGATGAGCAATGTTGCGACTGTGGCAACGATTTTTGATTTTTTTAACATAGTTTTAAATTTTTAATGTCAGTAAATTGTGTGATTTTAAAATTTTTCAGTTACTCGACACCTATTATATATTCCGTGTTACCTCCTGTGACCATAATTTTAAATTTTTAATTGCAGCTTTTTAGCGGCGTTAATGGCGTTAATGGCGTTAATGGCGTTAAGGGCATAGAGAATAAAAAGAGTTTTTTCATGTTTGATAATTTGAATTTGACCATAATTTTGAATTTTTAATTGCGCCTACTCTATTTTTGCTTTTCGGCATCCGCTGTCAAGTGCAAAATTGTTTAAATTATTTCTGAAAACTGTGGAATTGTATTGGAATTTTACTGGAATTTTTATAAATTCTTATTTTGTAAATCATTGAAATACAATAATATACAAATAACACTAAATGGAAGCGCAAAAAAACGGTGGAATTTTATTGGAAAAGGTCAAAAAAAATGACTACTTTTGCAAAAAAAACATGGAAACCGACACTATCAGAGAAGGATTGGTTTTTCATTTGGGAGGTCCGGTTGAAATTGCAGGGACTGTTGACAAAGAGACAGGCAATGCGAATTATAGAATAGCAATTGTGCCGGATGAGGTGACAGTAGTTGAAAATAACGACAGCCAAAACAGTCACATTTTTTATGGTTGGGAGTTGCGCTTGCGGGTGCTATTGCCATGTTTTTTGTTGTAAGATATTTTTTGAAAAGACATCGCGGCAACGATAATGAAGCGAAACCTGTCAGGCAGGATGACTCGTTGAGATATGAACTGCTGAAACACAAGGAGATATATAAAAAGTTCTGTCAGAAAGGCTATTTCTCAAAGGTCAGAAAACCCAATCTTGAAGTTGTTGAAGAACATGAAATTAACGAGCTTTGCGAGGCTGTTTCAGAAATTTTCACTTCATTCATCCAGTTTTTGAGCAACCAAGGGCTTCCTGCCAAAGATTTTCAGTTTTGTTGCCTGTTGAAATCGGGTCTTTCGACCCTTGAATTGGCTGAAATATATTGCATTTCGGAAAGTGCCATCTTCAAAAGGCGACAAAAAATCAAGAACCAGCTCGGCTTCGAGTCCGACCAAAGAACTTTGGATGAGATTTTTGAGGAAATGTAGCTCGGTATTTATAATTTTGCATCATGATTTGGTTCAAAACAACAGTTCCAAATCCATTTTTAAAAAGTCCTCCACAGGCAATCCTCCTGAGCCGACAACTAAAGTCTTTTGCGGTTTGAATTGTTCGCGGAATATTTGCAAACCTTTGTTGGCAGTGCGCTTGCCGCTTTTTACCTCGATGCCGACCAACTTTTTGTGTTTTTCAATAACGAAATCCACCTCGGCAGCCTTGTCTCTCCAATAATATATTTTCATCCCACGACTTTCCGCATCGCCTACGAGATAAGCACCGATGGCCGACTCGACAAGTCTTCCCCAAAGTTCGCGGTTGGTTCTCGCTTCCGCAAAAGTGACTGAAGAATATGCGTTTCGTAAGGCGTTGTTATATACTTGAAATTTAGGGATTGAATTGTATTTTCTGGCATTGTCGCTTGCATATTTCTGCAAACCGACGAGTAGTTTGCTCTCATCAAGAACATGAAGATAGTTGGCGAGAGTCGTCACATTTCCAGCGTCTTGCAATTGCCCGAGTATCTTGTTCAACGAAATCATTTCACCTGAATAAAAACAGCCAAGTTCGAACAACTGTCGCAAAAGCATGGGCTTGTAGATGTTTGTTGTCATCAAGACATCCTTTGAAATGGCGGCTTCAATTATCGAATCACGCATATAGTTTTTCCAACGCATCTCATCCGATATAAGTGATGCCGTTCCCGGGTATCCTCCGAAATAAATATATTCATCAATGTCGAAGCCGAATGCGTCTTGCATCTCCTTAAACGTCCAGTGACCCATGCGAATCAATTCGTAACGTCCTGATAATGATTCTGTTAACTCCTTTTGGATGAGCAAGCGCGATGAGCCGAGAATTACAACTTTAAGCTTCCGCTTTTCACGACTGTCTCTGTCCCATTCTTTTTTGACAAATTCGCTCCAATTTGTGAGTTTTTGAATTTCATCAATTACTAAAAGTCGCTCTGATTCATGGTTTGTCGCCATTTTCATGCGTTCTGATTCCCAAATATCACTAATCCATTCAGCTGTAGCTCCAGGGATGGCATCGGCCTGATATGTCGTGTGTGGAATTGTCAAATCTTCAGTAACCTGGTCAATAAGTGTCGATTTCCCTATCTGACGAGGTCCAAGCAGCACCTGAATGAATCTTCGTGGCTCTTTGATTCTATTTGTAATTGTTTGATAATGAATGCGTTTAATCATATTTATATAAAATTCTCAAATCATTTAAAATAAATTCTCAAATCATTGAGCAAAAATACTAAATTAATTAATACGTGTGTTAATTAATGTGTGAAATTTTTATAATTTTGCCACATGGTTTTCTTTAAAACTCAGATAATCGACAATAAAACTCTGGTCTTCGACCCCTTGCGGAGACAATGGGGCTCCTTAGCGCCTGATATTATAGTATAAAATCATAATTTTAGCGAACAAAATCGCTAAATGTTATAATATTTGGCGATTTGAATAGAAAAAAATTATTATCTTTGCAGCGAAAAAAATAATTGAAACATGATAAAACGCATACTTCAGGATGTTATCAAGCAACGGTTGTATAAAGGAAAAGCGATTGTGCTAATAGGAGCCAGACAGGTTGGAAAGACAACACTTCTTAAGGAAATATTTCCTAATCAGAATGATTTGTTGTGGTTTAATGCTGACGATTTGCCTGTTAGGGATTTTTTCTCGAATGTCACAATAGAGCGATACAGAAGTATGATTGGAAAGAATAAAATTGTCGTGATAGATGAGGCGCAACGTATTGAAAATGTGGGAATTAAGATGAAGCTAATAACAGATAACTTTCCTGATGTCCAATTGGTAGTTACCGGTAGTTCATCGTTTGAGTTGGCAAATAAGATAAACGAACCTTTGACTGGCAGAAAGTTTGAATATGAGCTTTTCCCATTGTCTTTCAATGAGATGACTGAAGAGATTGGACTGTTTACAGAGATTCAAAAACTTCCAATACGTCTTGTATTTGGCATGTATCCTGATGTTGTCTGTAATCCCGGGGATGAGAAGGAAATCCTTAATCAGCTCACAAATAGTTATCTTTACAAGGATATTTTAGAATGGGAACGCATCAAAAAACCTGATAAAATCGTCAAGTTGATGAAAGCACTTGCATATCAGATAGGAAGTGAGGTGTCTTATAATGAATTGTCACAAATTGTCGAAATTGATAAAGGAACTATTGAGAAATACATAAATTTGCTTGAGCAGACAAGGATTATTTTCAGGCTGCCATCTTACAATCGTAATTTGAGAAATGAATTGAAATTCGGGAGAAAGATTTATTTTTGTGACAATGGTATCCGTAATGCATTGATTAACAATTTCTCGGATATAGAATTGCGTCAGGATGCAGGTTCTTTGTGGGAAAATTTCATGATAAGTGAATTAAGGAAATATAATCATTACACTCATAACTATTGCAACACCTACTTTTGGCGGACAACTCAAAAACAAGAGATTGACTATATTGAGGAAAAAGACGGCAAACTGACAGCGTATGAATTTAAATGGAGTCCGAAGAAGAAGTCGCGAGTGTCATCTACTTTCACCTCGGCCTATCCTGAAAGTGTTGTCAAGACAATAAATCCAGAGAATTTTTATCAATGTTTTGGATTGTAATATATTAGTTATGAATTGGTTTAAAACTCAGATAATCGACAATAAAACTCTGGTCTTCGACCCTTTGCGGAGACAATGGGTCGCCCTGACTCCGGAAGAGCAGGTGCGGCAGAAAACGCTGCATTTCCTTGTGGAGACGCGAAAACTGCCTGCGGGACTCATCACCGTGGAGTATTCCATAAAGGTGAACAACCTCCCGAAGCGTGCCGACATAGTGGTTTTCAACAACTTAGGCGTGCCTCAGATGATTGTGGAGTGCAAAGCGGAAAGCGTTCCCATAACCGAAAAAGTTTTAGACCAAGCGATAAGATATTACTCCGGCCTCAAAGTGAAATATCTCACCTTAACCAACGGAAAAACCATGTTTTGCTATAAAGTTGAGGACGGGAAAATTGAGATTTTGACTGAGTTTCCACTTTGATTATCATAATAGATTGCCATAATCAGAATTTTTTATATACCCTCATGTTGTTGATTTATAAGCAATTTAGGACATATTTTACGAATTTTAGAACACATTAATAACGATCTTAATATTGAATTTTCACATACTTTTGGAAAAAAAGTATTTAATGAAAAAGTCTGTGTTTGCTATTGCGTTTGTTACGATGATTTTGTGTTTTTCATCATGTAATAGTTTCAAGGTTCATCCCTATGTCGATAAAATTGATGGCGAAAAGGATATAAATATCCATAATATCAATAAGATAGAGGCAAATTGCCATGACAAAGACACTATAAGATTTGCCGTTATCAGCGACTCTCATGTGAAATATGACGATTTGCTTGACGCGATACATATTATAAATCATAGCGATTTTGATTTCGTTTTGCATTTAGGCGACCAAACCGACTATGGTCTTATTGATGAATTTCTGGATACTCGCGAAATAATGCAGAAATGCGAGAAGCCTCACATTATGATTCTTGGCAATCACGATTGTGTTGGCTCCGGCAAACATATTTACAAGGAGATATACGGTAATCCTGACTTCTCTTTCACTGTCGGTCCTGTAAAGTTTGTGTGTCTGAACACAAATAGTACTGAGTTTCACGGCAATGACAATGTTCCTGATTTAAGTTATATTGAGCAAGAGGCATCGAATAATAACGGCAAGAAAATTGTGGTTGTAATGCATGTCGAGCCTTGGGATGATGCCTTCGACGCATCGAAGAAATATGTTTTTGAGCAAAAAATAAAGACTTTAGGCGAGTCGGTGACTTGTCTTTATGGTCATGTTCACTCCTATCCGAGCTATACTGATTATTTTGATGATGGCGTGGTTTATTACCATTGCCCGAAAATTGCCGATAGATATTATCTTGTTTTTAAAATTTACAATGATGTAATTGATTATGAAGCGATTAAGTTTTAGTCTTATCATAATTTTGACAACTTTTTCTTTAAAGATACAGGCGCAAAACAAATTTATCTCAAAACTGTATCCCAATGAAATTACAGTTCAGTATGCAGGAAACATAGGTCTTGTTTCGGCCGGACCAACGTGGAATTATGCTAAAAACGAATGCCTCAGCACCACCTTGATGTTGGGTTATGTTCCTGGTTATCTTGGTAATAAGAGTACTGTTTGTCTCTCGTTGAGTAAAATTTATACCCCATGGCACATAACATGGAAAAATAAAATGGGTTTTGAGCCGCTTACTGTGGGCGTGATGGTCAGTTCCATTTTCGGAAAAGATTATTGGTTGGTTGAACCAAACTATTATCCCGACAATTATTACGGATTTTCAACCAGTTTGCGCTTTTATCTGATATTTGGACAACAATTTCCTGACTTTGACTATGCGCCACCCAGGTTTCGCGCACGCGTGCGCATGAGGCTCACTCCTCCAGCAACGGTCGTATTTTCTCCTGCTGAGGCATCGTGTAGAGGCGTTCCGAGTAGGATTCTCCATTGGGTAGCCTGAAGCGAAGCGTCGGTATGGTCTTCGCATAGAACAGCACCTTGTCAACACTCATGCCAATGCCGAGTTCCCTGATGTTCCGTTCCAGCTCCTTGTACACCTTGTAGGCG